>Ga0070679_100002633_pt1 | contig 16327 bp, 16 predicted proteins | sample KBSC63BmetaG_FD_65652 | JGI IMG/M metagenome (GOLD analysis project Ga0070679, IMG submission 65652) | Corn rhizosphere microbial communities from Kellogg Biological Station, Michigan, USA - KBS C6-3B metaG | ecosystem: Host-associated > Plants > Roots > Rhizosphere | place: USA: Michigan... | reverse complement strand
AGGTAGTGACGCTCGCCGAAAGGGCAAACATCGCGAGCGAGCGGACACCGATGCGCATCGATTATGGCTTGTGAGACGACAGCGGCACATCCATCCGTTTATCCGGACAGAAGGCGTGCTGAAAGGGGCGTGGCGGGGGGGGGCGGCGCTGGAACGTTAGCCGTTAGCGCAGACGGTTCCAACAGTAGTTGGCGTTCGCTTAGCGAACTCTACTGGTAACAAAGCCGAATCCGGCATTGTCACCGCACCTAGGCGGCTGACGCCGACAGCGTGCTGGTGCAGTGTGGGCAGCGCGTTGCTGCATTGTCCACGGGCATGGTGCAGAAGGGGCAGTTGTGCGTCGCGCTCGCGTTCTCGGGAATGAACGCCTTGCTGATCCGCCACGCGACCAGCCCGATGATGGCGAAGTTGATGAGGCTCGCGGCCAGATCGCCCACGTGAAAGTGGAACGGACCGGCGTCGAGCGTCGCCTTCTGCCAATCGCCGTTCGGCTCGAACACGGTCACGATGGGCATGATCACGTCATCCACCATCGCCTTGACGACCGTGTTGAGCGCGGCCCCGAGCACGACGGCGAGCGCGAGGGCGAGCGCGTTCTGCTTGATCAGGAACGACTTGAATTCTTTCCACATGGGAGGGGGCGCTAGGAGTGGGCCGACGGCGGCGAACCCCCGACATCCAGGAGCGTCGCTCGCAGCACATATTTGCAGACATGAGTGAAGCAAGTCCATCCCGGCGCGATCTCGAGGAGAGCGACCTCGAGCCACTGCTGCATCGTTTTTACGACGTGCTCACCGTGGATCCCCTGCTCGCCCGCTATTTCGAGCACGTGGACATGGAGGAGCACATCCCGCGCATCGCGGATTTCTGGTCCACGCTCGTGTTCGACACCCGGCGGTATTCAGGCAATGCGTTCCGCCCTCATCTCGAGATGCCGGAGCTCACCGCGGAGCGCTTCGCGCGCTGGGTGGAGACGCTGGAACACACGGTGGACGCCGACTTCGCGGGGCCCGCGGCCGAGCGCATGAAGTCCCTGGCGCACCGAATCGCCTACAGCATGCAGCTTCGGCTGCGGATCGTGCCCTTCGCGGCCTATCAGCCGGACCTGGGCATTCCGATCGATCGCGCGGCCGGCAAGCCGTGAGCCGCTAGAAGGACGCCGGCTCCCTGAAGCTCGAGTACTCAGCGACAGTGCCGCTGCGCAGGATGACGGCATTGGCATCGGCCACGAAATAGCTCACCACGGCGCCGCCTGTGTACGCGGGCTTCCAATGGACGAGCGTTGCCGCTCGCGGCGAGCTGCCCGTGCCCGCGATCTGGACCGTGAGCAGCGCGGCCCCATCGTCCAAAGCCATGGCGCGATCGGCCCCGTCGATCAACGCGCGCGTATCGGTCGGCGCGGGACCGGCGTCGGGGAGTGCCAGGAGTTGCTTGCGCAACTGCGCGACCGCGCTCGCGAGCACCGCGAGCTCGGCGGCCGCTGATGTCTTCTGCTGCCCCGCGAGCGCCGCCACGCGCTCCGAGGCGCGCTCCAGCGAGGCAACCGCCGCGTCCACGATCGTCGCGACTGCATTGAGCCCCGCCGTGGGATCGCGAAGCTCCAGCGGCAGGAGTCGCGGGTAGAGCACGCGGCGTCCCGCGACCTGGAGCCGCCGGGCAATCTCCGCCACGAGCGCGGCTTCGTCAGCGTGGACCAGCCGCGCTTCGAGTCCGCTCACACGGCTCTGGAAGAGCGCGGCTATGTGCTTGAGGGGGAGCGCCAGCGCATCACCAGCCTTGATCGCGGACGAAACAGCGGCGGCGGTGGCCGCCGCTGCGAATCCCGTTCGCGTCTCGCTCGGCGTACCATCCGGGATGGCCGCCGGCGGTGCCGACGCCGATGCGAGAGCATCGAGCGTGCGGACGAGCAGCGCCGCCTGCGCGCGGAATACGCGAAATGCGGCGATGAGGCCGAAGCCGTCGGCGTCCTGAATGAGGATCGTCTGATTCGCCGCGACGCATGACGCCACGTCACTCGCGATGCGCGCCGCCGTCGCCGCCAGCGCCTGATGGGCCCGCACCATCTGCTCGATGGCACCGGGTGATGACGCCGATGCGGCTGTCAGCGCGACCTGCGCTGGCTCTGAGGCCGGTTGCCAGCCGAGCATCGGCGAGAGGGCTGACCGGTCTTCTTGCGTGTCCGCCGTGAACGGCGGGACGGTGCTCGGCGGTGCGACAGGTGGAGTCAGAGGAGCTGTCATCGGCGCGGGGAGCGTGGGGTGAGCGAGCTGCAAGCGAGCTGCAACCCGGCATCGGGCCGACGCGCAATTGTGCCTGCGTCCGCCGGGAATTGCAACAGACGATGCCGCGTTCAGTGTTGCATGGCGGCCAATGTGGAATCTGATATTTCACTATTGCTCATGCGCGGCTGCGTTCACATATTGGCGCGGCCTCGCGAGGCTGCGTCGCTGTCGCACCTCTTCTCCCATTCACGGAGAGGCAGACATGCCGCAGGTCATCGGGCCCGTCGACCACGGGTCGGCACTGGACGTCGCCGTCGTTCCACGCAGCGCGCAGGTGTTCGCGTATCGCCTGTGGATCCGGCACGGCGACGCCGCATGGCAGCTTCTTGGCGAAGGATCGACGGCCGCCGCGGGATCGCACACGTACGCCGTCGAGCCAGTCGCGGGCCTTCAGCTCTACCACTGGTTCGGCATCGCGGGCGAGCCGTACGCGCCTTACGAATGCGCGCTCGCGTTCTCGCAGGCCAATGGAGCGCGCCCGCTCGGCTCCGCCATGGTGCGCGGGCAGCTTGACGCGAGCGGCGTCGGAGCCGCGCAGGATTGGGTGAACGTCCAATGACGCGGCAGCGAACGGGCGTCGGTCTCGTCGTCGCGGGCCTCCTGTCCGTTGTCGCGCCACTTTCCCGGGCGCAGTCGGGAGCGGCTCCGGGGACGACGACAGTCGCGGCCAGCCGCGCTGATTCGCTCGCGGCGGCTCGTGCGGCCGTCTCGGCGGCGGGGCCGGCGCTGACAGGGTTCTATCCGGTTCCAGACATCCCCGCCGCGGCGCTCCTGAACGTGTCGCCGGGGACCGTTTCGCGACCGGGCAGCATGAAGGATCTGGCCGTCGGCCTCCTCAACGGCATCGGTGCCGACGGGCGTTCCAGACAGGGCTTCGCCGTCGAAGCCTCGTCCGCGCTGCTCCGACTCTTTCGCGTGACACTCGATCAGTATCAGCAGAGTGCCGCGGCGCGCCTTCGCGCCCGGCTCTCGCTTTCATTCGCGACGGTGCAGTCCTCGGGCGACACGGGATCCACGGATCTCGCATGGGGGGTTCGCCTACCGCTCTGGGACAACGGCGATGTGCTCGCCGACAGCGGGTACACGCGGCGGCTTGGCGCCGAGTTGCTCTCGTGCGCGCCGGCGGCGCCGCCGGCGGGTATCCCCGTCAACGACGCGCGCGGCGATAGCGATGCGGCCCGGACGGCGGACGGCGACTCGGCGGCGCGAGCCAAGCAGATGGCGTGCATGCACAAACTCGCGACGGTGAAGGAGCTGTCTGGAACCGCCGGCGCGATGGGCGAAGCCGCCGCGGCGCGTGGATGGAACGTGCGGCGTGCTTTCGTTGCATATGCGGGTAGCGGCCGCTTTCCGCGCGCGGCGTTCACCAACTATGCGTACGCCGCCGACCGGCTGTGGATGTCGGCGGCATTTCCGCTCGTTCCGATCGTGCAGGCGGTCGCATACGCTGACCTCACGCACCATCACGCCGTCCGATCCTCCGCCGCGTTCAACACAGCGGCCGTCGGCGGCCGGATGAACGTGGGAAGCGCGCGCGTCAACGGCTTCGCCGAGCTGCTGGGGGAGGCCGCGGGCGGATCGGCCGTTCCCCGGCGCAGCACCGAGTGGTCGGCGGGACTCGAGTTTCTCCCGGTCGACGGGCTGTGGATCTCGACGGGTATCGGCCGCCGAGCGGCCGACGCGCTGTCACCAGCGCACACGCTCGTGATCGCGACGCTGCATTGGAGCTTTGCCGGCAAGGCGTTTTTCGACCCGACGCGAACCTGAGCGCCGGAGATCTCGGCGGATCGCAACCGCACTTCACGCGAGGAGGAGTCATGACACAGGCACCCGCGAACCATGGCATGCATCAGCGACGCACGGCACGCTATGGGTGGATTCCCGACCTGCCCGACCACCGCGACTACAGGTACGCCGCCCCGGCGCCGGTTCTACGCGCGCTTCCGCCACGCGTGGACCTGCGCAAACAGTCCCCGCCCGAGATTTATGACCAGGGCGCGCTGGGGAGCTGCACAGCCAACGCGATCGCGGCGGGCATCGAATTCGATCTGAGGCAGCGCGATGCGAACACGGCGTTCACGCCATCGCGGCTGTTCATCTACTACAACGAACGCGTGATCGAGGGCAGCGTGGGGCAGGACGCCGGCGCGCAGTTGCGCGACGGCGTAAAGGCCGTGGCGACCATCGGCGCGTGCCCCGAACGCGAATGGCCGTATGAGATATCTAGATTCGCCGACCGGCCGGACGCGGGGTGCTACACGGATGCCAAGCGCGACGTGGTGCGCACGTACCAGCGGCTCGTCCAGGATCTGGACAGCATGAAGGGCTGCCTCGCCGAGGGATTTCCCTTCGTGTTCGGATTTTCGGTCTTCGAGAGCTTCGAGAGCGTGGAGGTCGCGCGCACTGGGCAGGTTCCCATGCCGGCGGCGTCGGAATCCATGCTGGGCGGCCACGCCGTCGCGGCGGTGGGCTACGTGGACGAGTCGCAACAGTTCATCGTCCGGAATTCGTGGGGTCCGAGCTGGGGGGATCGGGGGCACTGTTACATGCCCTATGCGTATCTCCTGGACCGCGCGCTTGCCGCTGACTTCTGGACGATTCGCAGCGTCTCATGACGCGTCAGCGGTTCAGACGCGTCAGCGGTTCAAGCGCGTCAGCGGTTCAAGCGCGTCAGCGGTTCCAGCTCAGCTTCAGCAGCTCATCTTCGCTGAGCGTGAACCAGTCTTCAGGATAGGCGCGCACCCGGCGAATTACGGAGTCTGATTCGAACAGCAGATCGGGGCGGCGTCTGTCGAAGGAGTCCACGAGCCGTACGCGCCAGTGCACGCCGCCAACCACGAACAGACGCTCGCGGCGGTCGTAACGTGATGTCGATGCGGTTGATTGCTCGTCGGGGACCATCGGACGGCTGCGGGGGAAGCGCGCTTGCGTCGCGCGGTGGGTGACTGGGCCTGGGAATCGCTCCTGAGCCCCTCGTTTACCGCATAAATCGAGCCCCCATACAAATTTTTCTAAACGAAGCTGTCTGGACAGTGACGGCGCCATCAGGCCGGCATTCCGACGACCGGAGGTCCGGCGACGTCCACGCCGGCCTGAGTCCCCCGGTTTGGCCGGAACAGCAGCGCGAACAGCACGAAGACCACGAAGGCCCCAGCGGCGGGAACCATCCAGATCGCGTGCCAGTCGTGCGTCACCTGGAGGCAAGCGCTGCCGGCGGCCGCACACTCGGGATGCGCCGTGGCGTAGCGATTCACCACCGCGCCGGACACGGACGCGCCAATGAAGTAACCGACGCCGTTCGTGAGGAAGTTGATCAGCCCCTGCGCGGCCGCGCGGATCTTGAGACCCGCGCGCTCGTCTGTATAGATCTGGCCGGCCACGAAGAAGAAGTCGTAACACAGGCCGTGGAGCACGATACCCGCGTACAGCAGCCACATCCCTCCGCCCACGTTGCCATTCCCGAAGGCCAGGTAGCGCAGCGACCACGCCAGCATGCCGCCCAGCATGATCCACTTGATCCCGAAGCGCCTGAGCGCCAGCGGCAGCAACAGCATGAACCCGAACTCCGACATCTGCCCGAAACTCTGAATGAAGGCAGGGTCGGGGGCGTGGATCTCGTTCAGGAATGGATTCGCGAACGTGTAGTAAAACTGTAATGGAATGCAGAGCAGGAAGGAGCCGAGCGCGAACATGAGGAAGTCGCGGCTCTTGAACAGCTCGAGCGCATCGAGTCCCAGCGCCGCGCGCACGCTGAACGGCTCACCCGCCGATTGCGGCGGTGTGTGCGGCAGCGTCAACGAGTACAGGCCGAGCAGGATCGAGCCGCCGGCGGCCAGCCGCATGGGGAGCACGAGCGCGTCGGCGTGCAGCACGAGGCCCACGAGCACACCCGCCACGATCCAGCCCGTGGTGCCGAGCACGCGGATGACGGGAAAGTCCCTGGCGGGATCGTCCACGTTGTGAAACGAGATGGAATTCGTGAGCGACAGCGTGGGCATGTAGCAGAGCGCGTACGCGATCAGCAGCGGATAGAAATGCGACCATTCCGTCTGCCGCGACACGAACCACATCAGCACGCCGCCGATCAGGTGGAGCCCGGCGAGCAGCCGCTCGCTCGAGAAATACCTGTCCGCGACGATGCCCATGAAGAACGGCGTGATGATCGCCGCGATCGCCGTCGCGCCGAACGCCGTGCCCACCTGGGTATCGGTGAAGTGCAGCGTCTGGCTCAGATACGTTCCCATGGTCACGAACCAGACGCCCCACACGAAGTACTGGAGGAACATCATCGCGGCGAGGCGCGTGCGCGCCATGCTCGGCCGGGTCATGGGAGCGCGCCCGCTCACGGAAGCACCTTGATGCGGAGGTTGCGGAGCTGCAGCTCGCCCGGGTGATCGCCCTGAAGGCCAATGTGTCCCGAGGCCGCGAGCCCGTAGTGCGGCCACGCCGAGAACTTGCTCACCTTCACACGGGCGGTCCAATCAGGGCTCTGGAGGTCGTAGGCGACCATGCGATGGCCGTTGAGCCAATGCTCCACGTGATGCCCGTTCACGATGATCTCGCTCGAGTTCCATGTACCGGCGGGATGCAGAAAACCAGCGGGCGACGGGTACACGGCGTAGTCGGACCCCGCGGCTGTCATGCGACTCTTGCCATCGGGATGGCCCGCGTCGTCGAGCAGTTGATACTCGGGACCACTCCAGTAGATGTGGTCGTATTCCTCGGTGCCACGGTAGAACACCCCGGCGTTGCCGCCCGCCGCGATCTTCCAGTCCCACCGAAGATCGAAGTTCGCGTACTCACGGCGCGTGATGATGTCCTCGGCCTCGCCCACCTTATCGACGATGCCGTCGCGCACGCCCCACGCGGTCGGGAGCGAGTCCATGCGGTAGCCGCGCCACTGCGACAGGTCGCGGCCGTTGAAGAGCAGCGTCCAGCCGTCCGCCTGCTCCGCCGCCGAGAGCCCGCTCACCGGCTCCGCCGCCGGACTGGCTCCGACGACGATCCGCCTGTGGCACCCGACCAGCGTGGCCGCGATGACCGCGCCCACGAGCCATCGATCAACATTGCGCATAGTTCAGTTCAAGAGGGTCAGAGTCGCTTGAAATCTTCGGGGTCAGCGTTTCAAGAGGGTCAGACTCCCTTGATCGAAGATCAAGGGAGTCTGACCCTCTTGATTCTAGATCGCCCAGCCGGGCCGGAAATCGCGGGTGAGATACTGATTCGCTTCGGGCAGGTTCGTCACGCGCATGGACCCGCCGTCGTACACAAGTTTTCGCCCCTGGCCCGTCCGGAGCGCGACGACGCCGAGCAGCATCGTCTCGGTGAGCTTGGCGGCGTACTGCAGCGGCGAGCTCGCCGTCGCCTCGCCGCGAATGGCCTTGGCCCAGTTCAGCTCATGGCTCCAGGCGATCCGCGGAATGGACTGCGGCACCGCCGCCGCGGCGCTACGCAGAGACTCGGGGTACACGCGCGGGTTCGAGCCGTAGGTGTCATTCATCAGGATGCCCTTCTCGCCGATGAAAATCACCCCGCCCTCACTCTTGAGCGTTTCCTCATCCGGCAGCACGTCCGGGCGCGGGGGGTACAGCCCGCCGTCAAACCAGAACAGCTTGACCGGCGGCATGTTCCCGCGCGCATCGAACTGGTAGTGCACCGTCGTGGCGAGCGGGTATGACACGGGCTTACTGCGCATGCGCCCCGTCGGCGTGTTCGCCGGCGCGCTCGGATCCAGCGGCGGGACCGGCGTCGTGCCGAAGGCGGTGGACGTCGCCTCGATGCTCGTCGGGTACTCGAGCCCGAGCGCCCAGAAGGGATGATCGATCAGATGCGCGCCCATGTCGCCGAGCGCGCCCATGCCGAAATCAGTCCATCCGCGCCAGTTGAACGGATGGTAGATCGGATGATATGGAATGTTCTCCGCCACCGGCCCGAGGTAGAGATCCCAGTGCAGACCAGGCGGCACGGGGTAGCTCACAGCGCCCATGGCCGCGGCGATCGCTTCGTTGATGCGGCGCGTGTTCCACCCGCTTCCAAACTGCGCGGCGCTGGGATTCGCGCCGGCACTGCCCGGCGGCAGTGGACGCGGAACACCCTGCGGCCAGTAGCCCACCGGCCGATTGGTCCAGACATGCACCTCGTGCACGGGGCCGATGACCCCGGCCTGGATCCACTCGTTGATCAGGCGCGCGCCCTCGCTCGAGTGCCCCTGATTGCCCATCTGGGTCACGAGCTTGGGATTGTCCCGCGCCGTCTGCCCGAGCACGCGCGCTTCATGCACCGACCAGGTGAGCGGCTTCTGGACGTAGACGTGCTTGCCGTGATCCATCGCCGCCTTCGCGACGACGGCGTGGTTGTGGTCCGGTGTGGCGACGACGACCGCGTCGATGTCCGATTGGCGCGCCAGCATCTCGCGGAAATCGTTGTACTTCGCCGCCTTGTCGAACTGCTCCTTGAGCCGCAGCCCGTCCGGATCCGGCGCACCGTTATCGGTCTTCAACCGCCCATTCAGGTTGTCCTGCGAATTGGGCAGATCCACGTCGCACACGGCGACGATGTTCTCCGTCTTCGCGAGCTCATACGCGTTGCTCGATCCCATGCCGCCGAAGCCGACGATCGCGACGTTCACCACATCGCTCGGCGCACGGTAGCCCGGCCCGCCCAACACGTGCCGCGGCACGATCATCGGCGCGCCCGGCACGAGCGCCGCCGCCACGGCCAGCTTGCTGGCATCCGCGACGAATTCCCGTCGCGTCACGTTCTTGTCGGCCATGAGACCTCCCTCCCGGGCAGCTCGTTGAAGTTGGCTATTCGTCCGAAACGTTGGCCGCCGGGTTCCACGCGCCGCGCGCGACCGCGGGAATGAAGCGATCCAGGCCGCGCGGCGGAAAGGCGAGCGTCTTGCCCTGCTCCGCACTCTGATATGCAGTCATGAGCAGCTTCACGACCTCGAGACCGTCATCGAACGTGAGCCGCGGCGATTCGAGACCAAGGAATGCCCGCACGAAGTGCCGGTCCTCGGCCTCGTATCCGTAGGCGACCGCCTCGTCAGCCACCACGGGCATGAGGCCGACTTCGGCGTTCTGCTTCTCCACCAGATCTTCACCTGCCTTGCCCCGAACTTCGCGGCTGAAGAACAGCTTCAATCCGCTGTCGAGCGTGTTCCAGCTCATCGAGTACTCGGGACCCAGCAGCTCGGCCGACAGACGCAGCCCCGCACCGACGAAGCTCCACGACGTGGACGCCTCGCCGATCACTGTCTGGCCGTCGTCCGTGGCGAACTCGATGGTGATGCTCGCGAAGTCCTCGCTCGGGGCGCGGCTGTAGTCCACGTCGCGGCCCATCTGTTTGCGAAGCCGCTTGGCGTAGTCGGGCTGGCTCCACTTGAGGCTCGCTATGTGCCCGGTAACGCGCACGGGCTTCACCGTCGCCAGCGCGGCGCCGGGCTTGGTCAGCAGGTGCCGGACGACGAGCGCCGAGTGGCACATCATGTCGTTCAACACGCCGCCGCCCTGCAACTCACCGCGCCAGAACCACGGCATGTGCGGCCCGCTGTGCTCCTCGGCGGCGCGTGCCAGGTAGGGTCGGCCGGTCGTCGCCGCGCCGCGTGCCCAGAGCAGCGTGCGGCCGGTTTCGACCTGCGGAGCGAACACCTGATTCTCGAGATAGCCGTGCGCGAGTCCCACGCGATGCACCAGCGCGAGCACGCGCTTGGCCTCGGCGACATTCCGCGCGAGCGGCTTCTCACACGCGATTCCCGCGAGCATGCCCTTGCCGCTCTCGATCGCGTCAACAATCTCCTCGATGTTCTCGACCCGTGCCTGATTGGGCCCGGTGATCCAGAGCGCAGCGATCGCGGGATCCGCGACCATGTCGGTGATGGATGCGTACGGCCTCGCCGCACCCACGTCCAGCGAGCGAGCGAGGGCCGCGGCCGACGCCGCGTTCTTCGCGTTCGGGCTCCAGACGCCCAGCACGTCGGCGTCCCGCACTCCGCGCCATCCCTGCATGTGGAAGCGCGCGTTGAAGCCGCTTCCCACGAAACCAACGCCGAGTCGCTTCATTCGGGCGGCACGTGCGTCTTCATGAGATCGTAGCTCACGCCGAGCTTCTGCAACGCCGCTGGCGGACAGCCATCCCAGTGCGGCACGAAGGTGTTGCCGACGTAGCGGAGATCCTGCCAGCCCATGGCGCTCGAGAAGAATCCCGAGGCTGTCATGTCGCGGAAATTCGTGAAGAACGCAACGCCGGGACTCAGCTCTCGGCGTGCCTTGCCGGGATAAGCGATGTCGTCCATCAGCGTGCGGCGCTGCGCGTCCGTGCTCGCGGAGAATGCGCTGCCAAAGCGGCGGCGCGATTCCTCGTCGAGCCATGCGAGGCCGCCGCGCATCTCCACGCGATCCTGTTCCTTCGCGCTTTTCTCGGCGAGCAGGTAGTCCATGTACTCAGGCACCTTCGCGTCCGTCGCACTGCCGGAGCGTGCGTCGCGCGGAAGGATGTAGTCGGCGAGGAGCCGCACGGTCGCCCACTCGTGCGCCGTGAAAAAGCGCGGGGCGAGCGCCGGACCGCCGGCGGCGAGAAACTCCGCCCAGCGATTGGCGCGGTCGAGCGTCGCGGAGACGGGCGCGAGCGCCAGCGCGCCCGCGGCGGGAAGTACGGCGAGCGCCTTGAGCGCCTCCCGCCGATTGACCTGATCGCTCATAGCGCTCCCGCCTTCCGCTGCGCCGTTATGTAATCGGACGTGCGCCACGAGAGCGCGAGAATCGTCCACGTCGGGTTCTTGTCCGCCTGCGACACGAACGGCCCGCCGTCGGCGACGAAGAGATTCCTGCACTCGTGCGCCTGGCAGTTGGCGTTCAGCACCGACCGATTGGGGTCGTCGCCCATGCGGACGCAGCCCAGCTCGTGGATGATCGAGCCGCCAGTCGCGAGGCCGAAGCCGCGCTCCCGGGTGGGCATCGCCGAGTTGACCTCGCCGCCCATCTGGTGAATGAGCGCGCGGAAGGTCTCCTGCATGTGGCGCGACTGGTTGTATTCGTGGTCGCTCCATTTCCAGTTGAAGCGCAGCACTGGAATGCCGTATCGGTCCACGCGCGACGGGTCGAGCTCGCAGTACGAATCTTCGTTCGGAATCATTTCGCCGCGACCGGAAAAACCGATGCTGGCGCCGTAGTACTTCCTGTACGCCTGCTTGAGCGAGGCGCCGTAGCCACCCCCGGTGTGCCGCTCGATGCCGCCGCCGAAGCCCGCCTCGGGAGCTGACACCCCGCCCCACACTTCTATGTGATATCCGCGCGGGAAGTCCAGCTTTTTGTTGTCGAGCCACCAGGGCATGTACACGTGCATCCCGCCCACGCCGTCTTCGTTGTGCGTCACGTGGTCCATGAGCGCCGGCACGAAGCCCTGCACGTCGGTGCCTGTGGTATCGGTCAGATACTTCCCGACCATGCCGCTGCTGTTGCCGAGACCGTCCGGAAAGCGGTTCGACCGGGAGTTGAGCAGGATGCGCGCTGATTCGCAGGCGCTCGCGGCGAGCACCACGACGCGCGCGGACACGTGGTGGTCGAGACCCGTCCTGCGGTCTATGTACGACACTCCTGTCGCGAGGCCGTCCTTGCCGACGGTGACTTCACGAGCCATCGCTTCGGTGATGAGCGTCAGCTTTCCCGTCTCCAGCGCGGGCGCGATCAGCACATCGGGGCTCGAGAAATTCGCCTTCACCTTGCAGCCTCGGTTGCACTGGCCGCAGTAGTGGCAGGCCTGCCGGCCGTGAATGGGCTGCGTGATGATGGACAGGCGCGACGGGATGCATGTGATCGCGAGCTCGTCGGACGCCTTCTTCACGAGCAGCTCGTAGCAGCGCGGCTTGGGCGGAGGCTGGAAGATGCCGTCCGGATTGTTGCGCAGTCCCTCGGCCGTCCCGAACAGGCCGATCAGACGGTCTATGCGATCGTAGTACGGCTTGACGTCGTCGTAGCCTATCGGCCAGTCGTCGCCGAGTCCGTCGCGCGATTTTCCCTTGAAGTCGTCGGGGCCAAAGCGGAGCGAGATGCGGCCCCAGTGATTGGTCCGGCCGCCGAGCATGCGCGCGCGCCACCACTTGAACTGCGAGCCGTTCGCCGTCGTATACGGCTCGCCGTCCAGGTCCCAGCCGCCGATACAGGCGTCGAACTCACCAAACGGGCGCCCGGGAATCGAATCGCCGCGGTGCGGCGTGGCGTACGCCGGGACCATCATCTGCGAGTCCTTCGAGGCGTACCAGCTCTGGCCGGCTTCGAGCATGCAGACCCGCGCGCCCGCCTGGGTCAACGCATACGCGGCCATGCCGCCGCCGGCGCCGGAGCCGACGATGCAGACGTCGTATTCGAGGCTTTTCAAAACCGGAGCTGTTTCAGGTATCTGTAGCTCGCCGCGGCGGAGGCGAAGGGATCGGCCGGCTGGTCGTGCTCGACGAAGTAGTGCTGGATCCCCGCCTGCGCGCTGTCGGCGAAGATGGACTTGAAGTCGATCGTCCCGGCGCCCACGTCCCGCATCTCGTACTCGGGTGCCGGACCCGCGTCCTTCACGTGCACCATGGGGAAGCGATGCGGATAGCGCGCGAAGTAGTCGAGCGGCTGGCCGCCGCCCTTCACGAGCCAGTAGATGTCCATCTCGAAGTCCACGAGAGACGGATCTGTATTCTCGATGAGAAAATCGAGCGGCCGCTTGCCTTCCATGAGCGGCATCTCGAAGTCGTGGTTGTGGTAGGCGAAGCGGAGGCCAGCCTTGCGCGCCGTCATGGCCGCGGCGTTGAAGGTGTCGGCGACGCGCTTCCAGTCGTCGAGCGTCCTGCGCTGCGCTTCATCCACCCACGCGATGGTGATCCACTTGTGGCCGATCGCGAGCGAGTCAGCGATGGACTGATCCCACGACTTGGCGATGACCGAGTAGTCCAGGTGCGTGGACGGCGCACGCAGGTGCGTGGCCGCCAGCATGTCGTGCACCTGCTTGGGCGTATGGCCGAAGTAGCCCGCGAATTCGACCTCGTTGTAGCCGATGCGCGCGATGCGTTCGAGCGTCCCGGCGAGATCCTTGGAGGCGGCGGCGCGCACCGTGTAGAGCTGAATGCCTATCGCGCGAAGGCGACGCGCATCGTGTGTCGTATCGCCGGCGGCGAGCATGGCCGCCGCCGAGCGGCCCGTGGCGGCGAGGCCGGCGGCAACGCCGCCCGCCGTGGCGAGTGCCGCGAGAAATGACCGTCGCGACACGCCATTCGTGGAATCCGTCATCGAGCGCGATGTGGGTGGGGGACTCCGATAACATGGATCGCACGACGAGCCTCGGCAACACCCGGCTAGGCGGCGTCCGTCGCAGTCAGAATCCGGTACAGCGCCGTGTTGATGTAGTAGTTGGACCGTCCCGCGCGCCGCTTCTCCAGGAAGCCGCCAGCCGTGAGCGCTTCGAGGTAGTTCGCCGCGGTCGAGCGACTCACATCCAGGTCTCGCTGAAGCGCGCGGATGCGAGTGTACGGCTGGCCGAACAGATGGTTGATCAGGTCCTGGCTGTAGAACTTGTAGCCGGCCCTGATGCGGTGCTTGAAATCCAGCATTGCCGTACGGATCGCGACGACGGTCCGAATTCCGTCGCCCGCCGTCTCTTCGACCGCGGTCAGCAGGTAGACGACCCACTCCTGCCATGCCTGCCGCTCGCGAACATCCTGGAGCAGGCGGTAGTACTCTGGTTTGGTGCGGACTATGTACCGACTCATGTAGAGGATCGGCGTGTCCAGCAGCCCATGCTGGACGAGGTACAGAACGTTCAGGATCCGGCCCGTGCGCCCGTTCCCGTCGTAGAAGGGATGAATCGACTCGAACTGATGGTGGATCAGCGCCATCTTGATGAGTGGATCCGCGTCGAACCTGGCCGCATCGTTGATGAAGTAATCCAACTCGCTCATCAACTGTGGCACCTGGTCGGGCTGCGGCGGCGTGTAAACGACAGCACCGTGCTGATCCCTGAGCTCCGTCCCCGGCAGCCGGCGAAAGCCTGCCTTTCCAGGTTCGAGTGTCCGCTGGATCTCGAGCAGATGATTCGTCGTCAGGATTCCCTGGAGCCTGAGCGCGTCCCACCCGACTCGCAGCGAGCGGCCGTACCTGAGCACTTCCTTTGCGGCGGGGTTGGCGACGTCAGGAAAGACTGAATCGCGAAAGAGCTCGTCGTGCGTGGTGACGATGTTCTCGATGGCCGAGCTGTCCTTGGCCTCCTGAAGACCGAGGGAATTGATCAGGATGTCCTGCTGTGGGATCGACGCCGCGACCCCCTTGAACTCGGCGAGCTTGCGGCTCGCCGAGGCAAGAGCTTTCAGGACCGGCGGCGACTCGAAAACGGATGGATCGAGTAGCTCGAGCCGTGGCAGGTCGGGACGGAGCGCTAACTGAGGTGCCAAGTTTCGTCGGATTTTTGTGCATGTTTGGCTACATGCGTAAAAAAACCCGATTTTTTGGCATGTCAACAGGGATGTGCCAAAAAACCGGGATTTTCTAGCGATTTACGCTCAATCTGAGCTACCGGCTGTGCTTGAACATCATCTCCACCAGCTCGTCGTACATCGCCTCGGCGTCGGCATCGCTCGACTTGATCGCGCTCGTAGCGCAGTGCTTCAGGTGATTGCGCATCAGCTCGCGGCCCACGGCGCGAAGCGCCTCGTGCACCGATGAGATTTGCGTGAGGATGTCGGCACAGTACCGGTCCTCGTCCACCATTTTCTGGATGCCCCGCACCTGACCTTCGATGCGGCGCAGCCGCTTCAGGTTGCGATCCTTGATGTCGGGATCGACAGCGACGGCCTTGCGATCACCGTCACCGGCGGCACCGCACCCGCACGTGGCTGAGTCGGGCGCGGACGCCGGGATGGACGTTTTTCGTGTGGCCATGTCGAACCGTCTCCAGTTGAGAATTCAGGCGATCCGCGCCGCGCGCAGTCTGAGGCTGTTGGTCACCACGCTCACCGAGCTGAACGCCATCGCGGCGCTCGCAAGGATGGGACTCAGCAGCAGCCCGATCGCCGGATACAGCACTCCGGCCGCGACGGGGATGCCGATGACGTTGTAGATGAAGGCCCAGAACAGATTCTGCTTCATCGTGCGCATGGTCCTGCGCGACAGCACGACGGCCTGCGCGACCGAGTGCAGATCGCCGCGCATCAGCACCACATCCCCGGCTTCGACCGCCACGTCGGTACCGCTCCCGATCGCCATGCCGATGTCGGCTTTCGCGAGCGCCGGCGCGTCGTTGATACCGTCGCCCACCATCGCGACGACCTTGCCCGCTGACTGGAGGCGCGCGATCTCGGCGACTTTCCCCTCGGGAAGCACCTCCGCCACGACGCGCTCGATTCCCGCCGCTCGCGCGATTGCCTGAGCCGTGCGGAGGTTGTCCCCCGTGAGCATCACCACATCCAGACCCAGCGCGCGCAGCCGGCCGATCGCCTCACGCGATGTTGCCTTGATCGGATCGGCCACCGCGACGACGCCGACAAGCGCGCCATCCACGGCCACGAACATCGGCGTCTTTCCCTCGGCGGCGAGGCGATCGGCGGCCTCCGCGAGCGGAGTCGTGTCTATCGCCCAGTCGGACATCAGCGCCGCGTTGCCGACAGCCAGCGCTGATCCCTGCACGTTCCCCGTCGCGCCGCGTCCCGCGACAGCCTGGAACCCTTCGGGCGGAACGAGCGTGAGCCCCAGCACGCGGGCATGCCGCACGATCGCATCGGCCAGGGGATGCTCGCTCATGCTCTCGAGCGACGCGACCAGATGGAGCAGCTCGTTCGAGGTGCGTGCCGTCGCCGGCGCCAGCACGACGTCCGTGACAGTCGGCCGGCCCTCGGTGACTGTCCCCGTCTTGTCGAGCACGATGGTATCCACGTCGCCCGCTCGTTGAAGCGCGTCGCCGCCCTTGATCAGAATGCCCAGCTCCGCCCCCTTGCCCGTCGCGACCATCACGGCCGTGGGCACCGCCAGCCCCATGGCACACGGGCAGGCGATGATCAGGACGGCCACCGCGGCGGT
>Ga0070679_100002631_pt1 | contig 16330 bp, 11 predicted proteins | sample KBSC63BmetaG_FD_65652 | JGI IMG/M metagenome (GOLD analysis project Ga0070679, IMG submission 65652) | Corn rhizosphere microbial communities from Kellogg Biological Station, Michigan, USA - KBS C6-3B metaG | ecosystem: Host-associated > Plants > Roots > Rhizosphere | place: USA: Michigan... | reverse complement strand
GCGTCTCCCCCGAGCAGGGCGAGGCACTGCTCGATCGCTACAAAGGTGGCTGACCGCTCTACCAAATGGTCGCCGTGGCGACCACCGTTAATTTCACGCTGGAGACGCTGCCGGAATAACTGGCACCGACAAGACGTAGAAGGAAGTGGGGGCGCAATCGCATTGATTGCGCCTTCCCTGTTTCGCCTCAGGGCGAGCAGGATGGTTCGCGTTTTCATAGCGAAGGAACTCCGATGCTCTTTACCAAAGAAGAGATCGCGTATCTCTCGACTCAGCGGCTCGGACGACTGGCGACGGTGCAGAAGAACGGCACAGTGCAGGCAAACCCTGTCGGCTTCGGCCTCAATCAGAAACTTGGAACGATCGATATCGGTGGGCACGATCTAGCGGCCACGCAGAAATTCCGCAATCTGCGCGCGAACAACCAGGTTGCCCTGGTCATCGACGACCTCGCCTCGGTCGATCCGTGGCGTGCGCGTGGTATCGAGATCCGCGGAACAGCCGAGACGCTCGACAACCCGACCGATTCCGCTTCCCGCATCCCCGGCGCCATCATTCGCATCCATCCGCGCCGCATCATCAGTTGGGGCATCGTCTCCGACCGCAGGGATGCACGCAACGTCGATTCGCCAGCGACCAATCGCTAAACACTACCTCACCGCCTCTGAGGTTCGGCGCGTTTCTCGTGTTACGATCAGCGGCGTGCGGTCAGGCCTGCCCGATTCGTGGCGCGCTGGTTCATTCATGACAGGAGCTGCCAATGGAGATCCATGGCCTCTGCGATTCGAAATTCGCTGAAGTGCGGGCGGAGTTCGAGCGAAACTTCAGCGAGCGGGGTGATGTCGGAGCTTCCGTCTGCGTCGTCGTCGAAGGCGAGATGGTCGTCGATCTCTGGGGCGGCGTTGCCGATCCGAATACCGGCGCGCCGTGGCAGGAAGATACGATCACCGTTGTCATGTCGATGACCAAGGGCGCGACGGCGCTCTGTGCGCACATCCTGGCCGATCGGGGCGAGCTGGACATCGATCTGCCGGTTGCCCACTACTGGCCGGAGTTCGCCCAGAACGGCAAAGAGCAGATTCCGGTGCGCATGCTGCTCAACCATCAGGCCGGACTGCCCGGCTTTCGCCAGCCGATTCCCGCCGGCAAGCCGTACGACTGGGAGTACATGGTTGCCAGGCTGGCCGCCGAGCGCCCCTTCTGGGAGCCGGGCCGGCAGTATGGTTATCACTCGATCACCTACGGCTGGCTGGTCGGCGAGGTGGTGCGGCGCGTCAGCGGGAAATCGCTTGGCACATTCTTTCGCGAAGAAGTGGCCGAGCCGCTCGGGCTCGATTTCTGGATCGGCCTGCCGGAGCGCGAGGAGCGGCGCGCCGTACGGCTGCTGCCGCGTCGCGAACCGGTCGCCGACGTAACCGGCATGCCGGAACTGCGCGATGCAGTTGTCAGCAGCGGCGTCGATGAACTGGATGATTGGTGGAACACCCGTGACGCGCATGCCGCCGAACTTACCGCCAGTGGCGGCCTCACCAATGCCCGCGCTGCCGCGCGCATGTACGCCGCGCTGTCGCTCGGCGGCACGCTCGATGGCGTGCGCCTCGTTAGCCCAGAGACGGTGGTACGCATGAGTGGCGCACAGTCGCTGCTCATGGGCGACGCGCTGGGCGACATCACCGCGCCGTTCGCGCTCGGTTTCATGAAGGCGTCGCCAGCGAGCGGCTTTCCGCACACGCGGTTCGGGCACGAAGGGGCCGGCGGTTCAAACGGCTTCGCCGATCCTGCTGCCCGGCTCGCCTTCGGCTACGTCATGAATCAGATGAGCGAGACGCCGCGCGCCCTCGAACTCTGTGCCGCGACCTATCGCAGCCTCGGCTATCGACCGGGGAAATACGGTGTATGGATGTCTCCGGCAGGTTTGTGAGGAATGATGGCGATCTCCACCGCGCTGATCCAAGATCTTTCCGCGCTCGTCTCAAACGGTGCACTTGTCAGCGATCCGGCTGAGCTACCCGGTTACGGGCGCGATTTCTGGGCGCAGCGCGGCACGCCTGGCGTTGTGGTGCGAGCCGATCGGTCCGAGGATGTCGTCGCGACGTTGCGCTTCGCGGCGACACACGGTATTCCGGTCGTGCCGCGTGGCGCCGGGACGAATATCAGCGCCGGTTTCCTGCCGGCCCCCGAACGGATCATGCTCGATCTGCGTGGCATGAATCGCGTGCTCGAGATCGACCCGGAACAGCGGAGCGTACTCGTTGAGCCAGGCCTGCTCAACGGCGCGTTGCAGACCGAATTGGCGCCCTATGGTCTCTGCTTCTCGCCCGACCCCGCCTCGGCGCCGCTCTCCTCGATCGGAGGCAATATCGCCGAAAATTCGGGCGGGCCGCACTGCTTCAAATATGGGGTCACGGTGCATCATGTGGCCGGTATCGACTGTGTACTGGCCGGTGGCGATCTGCTCGCGCTCAATGCCGCTGACCGGGGCGCCGACCTGCTCGGGGTCGTCATCGGTTCCGAGGGAACGCTGGCGGTCGTGACACAGGCGCGGCTTCGTCTGCGACCGTTGCCTGCCCGCACGAGCACCATCCTGTCCGTTTTCGACACGATGGAAGCGGCGACCGAGGCGGTGTCGGAGATCATCAATGGCGGGGTCATTCCGGCGGCGCTCGAACTGATGGATCACACCTCGGTGCAGGTCGCCGAGACGCTGGCGCCGACCGGCTACCCGCTCGATGCTGAGGCGATCGTGCTGATCGATCTCGATGGCGACGACGAACAGGTCGCGGCCGATCTCGATGCGGTCGAGGCGCAATTGCGGCCGCTGGCCCGCGAGATCCGGCGCGCCGATGATGCGGAAACCCGTGCGCGTGTCTGGCGCGGGCGCTTGCAGATCGGCCAGGCGTTCATCACCAGCGGCAAGTCGTTCTATATCGGCGATACGACGGTGCCGCGCGAGCGCATTCCTTTAATGCAGCGCGCCGTGCGTGAGATCGCCGAGCGGCATCAACTGGATATTTCGACCAACGGACACGCCGGTGACGGCAATATCCATCCGTGTATTCTCTATGACCCGCGCGATCCGCGTCAGGTGCAGGCGATGCGCATCGCGGCGCACGAGATCACGGCGATGGCGATGGAGTTTGGCGGCACGTTAACCGGCGAGCATGGCGTCGGAAGCGAGAAGATCCCGCTCATGCGACAGCGCTTCACGGCTACTGAGATCGCGGCGATGCGAGCCGTCAAAGACGCCTTCGACCCCGACGGCATCCTCAACCCCGGCGTCCTCCTGCCCGACCTGTCGCTTGACGAGCCGGACTTGCCGCAGTTCGCTACCGCCATCGCGGCTGAGATCGCCGCCAAGCGCGCCGGTTCGCCGCTCACGCATCCCGCACCGGACGCCACCGCTCCCGCGCCCGACCGCCCCTCGCTGGCGATCGACCGCGAAAACCTGACCGTCACCGCAGTGGCCGGCCTCTCGCTCGCCGCACTCCGAGACGGACTCGCCGCCCACGGCTACCGTTGCACGCTCGCGGACGACGCCACAAATGACCGGCAGTCGATTCGTGCAGCGCTGAGCGACGACAGTTGTCGCGCAGGTGCGCGGGCCTGCCTGTTGGCGGTCGATGTGACGCTGCCCGACGGCCCTTCCGCCCGCTTCGGCAGCAACGCCGTCAAAGACGTCGCCGGCTACGACCTCAAGCGCCTCTACACCGGCAGCGGCGAGACCTATGGCATCGTGCGTGAGGTAACGCTGCAGGTCCGGCCGCCCTCACCCCCGGCCGGTCCCTCCCACTAACTCCCTCCCCATGGGAGGGAGAACCCTCTCCCAATACTTGGAGAGGGGTGACTTTGGGCGAAGTATTTGTGTTCCATGTTGTTTGTGTCCTGACAAACGGGGAACGGCGCGGCTGTGATCACAGCCTAAAGCCCCTCTCCCAGAATTGGGAGAGGGGCTGGGGGTGAGGGCGGTCTACCGCCCCCACATCCTCCGCTTGCTCGGCTGCGACTGGCGGTTGAGCAACAGGGCCGGCAGCACGAAGACGGCGACGATCATTACGATCGTGCCAAGACGGGTGAAGATCTCGGCGCGATCGACGATCGGCACGAAATGCGCCGAATCGTTGCTCATTTCGATAAAGCCGATCGGGTGCGCCCTGACACGCCCTCCGCCGCCACCACCGCCGCCCGAACCGTGATTTTGCGCATCCTCACGTTGGCCTTCGCCACTCCCGGCACCGAAGCCATAATTCGCCGTGACCCGTGCTACCGGAATGACGGTGATCTCACCATGCTTCACCGGCTCGCCGAAGACGGAGCGGGAATCCGCATGCGACAGCGCTTTGCCGACTGCTCCTTCGATGACGCGATCCATCAGTCCGGTCGCTGTGGAAATATCGACCTCCTCGGGATGCACCTCACCGTTCGGTTTTGGTATTCGGCCCTGCGCTGGGACGGGTGGTCGCTCTGGTTCGTGCTCATGCGGTGTAGACATTCGCGTGCTCCTTCGTGTCTGAACGAAAATGGACGATGCGCTAGTCGCCGGGAGCCGGTGACGCATACTCCACGCGGGCCGGAGCGGCCGTGCCGGGTCCACGCCAGGCGTTCCAGGCGTAGAGGACGAGGGCGCCGGTGCCGAGGATTCCGGCGATAAAACTGATCAGCCCGCCGATAAACGGGATCAGTCCGATCACCTGTAGCAATATCAGACCCAACAATGCCGGGAGATATGGGTGTTCAGCCGCTGGCCGTCGCAGGATAACCGCGCCGATCTTGGTTCCGGCGACCAGATAGCCGAAGAACCAGAGCGCCGGAATCAGGAAGATCAGCAAGCCGAGTCCGAGCGGTATGCCGAGAATCGTAAGCATCGCGACCACCGCCAGAATCGGGATGCCGATACCGACGATAATCGCCGCGAGGATCGTGCCGCCGGTTTGATCGGTGATCAGATTGGCGGAGCCGATTAACTGACGCCCACCGACCGCAGCGAAGACCAAACCCGCGATCAGGATGACGATTGTTAGGCTGATCCAGAGGTAGATCGAGAAGAGGAGGAAGTCCCATCCCGACCAGTCATACGAACGATGGACGATCGAGCCGTCAACGGTGGCGCCGGACTCGGTGACCACGTTGCCGCGAGCAACATTAACGTCGCCCGTCACGTGAGCGCTCGGTTGGAGCGTCACTGTTCCTCGAACGACGACGACATCACCATTGACGGTCCCAGAGATCGTCGCGTCGCCGTCCACGATGACGAACGTGTTCGTCACGGTGCCCGCGACGCTGGCGTTATCGCTTACGACCACCAGCGTACCGACACGCTCGTTCTGACCGAGATTGACCGGACCGTTTACCCGCACCAGCACATCATCTTGGCTGTTGTTATCGGCCGCCAGGGCGAACGCTGGTACGAGGGCAAGCGCCAGAATGCTGAGTAGAAAGAGTAGACGCCAGCGCACGGTGATGCTCCTTTCCGTGATGCAGTTGTATGAGGGGGCGGTCGTCGTGCCGTTGTGCTATTGACCGATCCGCTCGCCAGGTGATCCGTCGCGAAGATCCCCATTGAGGGTGGCACGGAGCCGGTGACAAAGCTGGCACGGGTCGGGCCGGAACGCAACAAAGATGTGTCAATCGTCTCGCCCGGTGCAACAAGGCTCGCACATCTCTTGCCAGCCACCCAGCTTTCCTGGTGCAGGCAGTTCGATCGAGCGCAGAGCGATCCCGAGGCTCCGTTCCTGCCCGTTGACAGCGCGCCGCACCTCGCACAGACTGATTCGCATCGACCAGCGAATCGGCGACCGTGCTCGCGCATGGTCGAGTTCGCGGCAGGCTGTTGCAGGCAGTCGTGCCGGTTGGCGACCAACGCGTTGAGCGAAGGAGCAAGACGATGAGTATTCGCATCGGGAGCGGCCAGTTTACCTATGAACCGCTCGCTGAATGGGAGAGCCTGCCCGAGGGCATGCGGCTGATCGAGTGCCCCGGTGTCGCGGTTGACGCCAGCGATCAGCTCTACGTCATGACGCGCAATACCGAGAATCCGGTGCTCGTCTTCAACCGCGAGGGCGACCTGCTGCGCCAGTTCGGCAAAGGGATTTTCAGCGCCCGTACCCACGGAATCGTGGTGGCACCCGATGGCTCGATCTTTTGCGTCGACGACGGTACCCATACGATTACCAAGTTCACACCCGAGGGCGAACTACTCATGACGATCGGCACACCGAACGAACCGGCCAAGCGCTGGAGCGGCGAACCGTTCAACCGCCCGACCCACGTCGCGATCTCGGCCAAGACCGGCGATATCTTCATCACCGATGGCTACGGCAACGCCCGCGTCCATAAGTACAGCGCCGACGGTACACATATTAAGTCGTGGGGCGAGCCGGGGATCGACGCCGGGCAGTTCAACCTGCCGCACAACGTCGTGATCGACGACAACGAACTGGTCTACGTCGCCGAACGCGAGAATCATCGGGTGCAGATCTTCGATGTTGACGGCAACACCGTCGGCATGTGGAACAACATCTTCCGCCCCGACGGCATGGCGATCGGCCCGGACGGCAACTTCTACATTTGCGAGCTGAATCTTGGCGACAACGACTACCCGCCCGGCATGGGTCATCGCGTCAGCGTGCTCAGTCCGGAGGGCAAGCTGCTGGCCCGCGCCGGTCATCTGATGGAAGGCGAGGAGCCGGGCAAGTTCATCGCCCCCCACGGCATCGCCGTCGATTCGCACGGCGACATCTACATCGGTGAAGTCGCCTTCACCATCCGTGGCCGCCACATGGACCCACCCCGCGAACCCAAGAGTCTCAAGAAGCTGAGAAGAGTGGCGTAGCGCGACGACGATCGTCGGTTGTGTGATCGGGCGGCGTGGCCGCCAATTGAGGGAGGAACGATGACCGCAGGCAAGAGCGGGTATCCGCCGATTTTTGATGGACATAACGACACGGTGATTAGCTTGGCTGGCGAGGGATTCGATGGGCCGGGCGGGCGCTCGTTCTATGAGCGTGCCGACAAAGGGCATATCGATCTGGTGCGGGCGCGAGAGGGCGGGCTCGGTGGCGGCTTCTTCGCCGTAATGGCGCGGCCGAAGGCGTCGGTGGCGCCGTCGGCGAGCGGGAGTGGGGGCGTCGACATCAGCGCGGTCGGCCGGGGCTATTCGCCGGAGGGCGGCTGGCCGCCGCCGATGCCGCTGGATGAGGCGCAATCCGACGCGCTCATCCGCTTTGGCAAGCTCTTCGAACTGGAACGCGATTCCGAGGGGCAGTGCAAGATCGTGCGCACGGCGGCCGAACTGCAGGAGTGCCTCGATAACGGCATCTTCGCCATCGAACTGCACTTCGAAGGTGCCGATCCGCTCGATCCGGGTGGACAGGCGCTGGAAGTTTTCTACGCTGCCGGGCTGCGCTCGGTCGGCCTGACGCACTTCCGCCAGAACATCTACTGCGCCGGTGTGCCGAATATCTTCCCGTCTTCACCTGATATCGGCGAGGGACTGACCGACGCCGGTAAAGAGTTGGTGCGTCAGTTGAACCGGCGTAAGGTGTTGGTCGATCTCTCGCATGCCAACGAGAAGACGTTCTGGGAAGTGGCCGGCATCACCGATGCGCCGCTCGTCGCCACGCACTCGAACGCCTGGGAGATGTCGAACTCACCGCGCAATCTGACCGACAAGCAGCTGGCCGCCATTCGCGAGAGCAACGGCATGGTCGGCCTGAACTATCACTGCGGTTTCCTGCGTAAAGATGGCGAGATGAACCCCGATACGCCGATCTCGGTGATGGTCGATCAGATCGAGTATCTGATTGACAAGCTGGGCATCGATTGTGTCGGGCTCGGCTCGGACTTCGACGGCTCGATGGTGCCGAACCCGCTGAAGGACGCGGCCGGTCTGCCGAAGCTGATGGAGGCGATCGAAGAGCGGGGTTACGATAACGCGGCGCTGACTAAGATCGCACACGGCAATTGGGTCCGTGTGCTCGGCCAAACCTGGGGCGCCTAACCGGCCAGTTCCGATTCGTAGGGGAGGAGCTTGCCTCCTCCCGGCGGTCGCCGTTCAGACGACCGCCGGTGACCTGGAAACCGACATCGGGGCCACGACAACGTTCAACCGGCACCGTGCCCCGATGCCCATATCATTGGATACGTGCTCAGGTGACGTTGGGTGGCCGTCGGATAAAGATCGGTGGTGGGTGAACGAGGACGCGATCGCCTGAACGGCGATCGTGGGAGGAGACAAGCTCCTTCCCTACGGAACGTACGAATGACGCGTGGCACATATGATGGAGAGGGTTTCGATGAAGATCTACATCTCAGTCGATATCGAGGGTGTCGCGGGCGTCGTCGATCGGTCGCACGGGTCGCTGACCGGCGGTGCCGAATACGATCTCGGTCGCCGGCTGATGACACTGGAGACGAACGCGGCGATTGAAGGGGCCATGGAAGCGGGCGCCACCGAGATCGTGGTTAACGATAGTCATGGCCCGATGATCAACCTGTTGCCGGAGATGTTGCACCCGAAGGCGACGCTCATTCAGGGCCGCCTGAAGCATCTCTTCATGGTTGAGGGGTTGGACGACTCGTTCGACGGCATGTTCCTCGTTGGCTATCACGCTTCGGCCGGCATTCGCGACGGCGTACTGAACCACGCCTTCCACCCCTACGAACTGCGCTACAACGGCACCGTTTGGAGTGAAACCGGCCTGAACGCCTCGGTCGCCGGTTACTATGGCGTGCCAGTGGCGCTGGTAACCGGCGACGACGCGGCGATTCGCGATGCCGAGGCGATCCTGCCGCCGCACGTCGGCGTCTCGGTCAAGCGGGGTATCACCCGGCTCGCGGGCGAAAGCCTGCATCCGGAGGTCGCCCGCGAGCGCATCAAAACGGCAGCGCGCAGCGCGATCGAGCAATTGGGAGAGCGCAAACCGCTCCACCTCGAAACGCCGCTCACGGTCGACATCGACTTCTATCACAGCATTGAGGCGGACGCCTCGTCGATGATGCCGACCGTCGAGCGCACCGGCAACCGCTCGATCCGCTACGTCGCGCCCGACGCGTTGCAGGCGTACCGCACCTTCCTGGCGTCGTACTACCTGACGCGGGCGGTTACGGCGTAGAACCGCCCTCACCCCCAGCCCCTCTCCCAACGGCTGGGAGAGGGGAGCAGACGCGCAGCTGAAGCCGCACTGGGCGCCATGACTGGCGGCCCTACATCACCCACCGTCCACGTTGCCGGAACGCGCCCAACTCCGCCCCAAGACACCCCTCTCCCAGATCGGTTGGGAGAGGGGCTGGGGGTGAGGGCTGTCGTAGTACTTTTCGCCTGGGAAATTCATCTCGGCAATTCGGGAAAAGTGTCCTGTGCCGTTCATGCGAATGGCGATGCGAACCGATGACTTGCGACTCTGTGGCGTGATGTGCCCTCCCGATATTCTCTACCCGTGGATTTCGACGGGTAGTCCCGAACGGGCACACTCGCTGAAAAGCGGGGCCGCAAAGCGACAGATCTACCGCGGAGAGACGCTCCGCAACGATGGCTGCGCTGCCGAACGACTCCCCATTTCTCCAAAGCGACCAGAACTCTGGTGGGCGGGAAGGGAATTGGGCGATGCGCGGCAATAATCATGTCCCACACGAGTGGGGAGCGACGCCCCGGAAGGAGCCGGGATGTCGTCAGCGCGCCTGCTGGTACCACTGGCTGGCGATCTTCATACTGCTTCCGACGCTCCTCGGTGCTATGCCGGTCGCCGCGAGCGGCGGTCTCCTGTCACTGGGTGGCGGCAGTGGTCTCATCTCACTGGGCGGCAATGGCAGTCTTGTCTCCGTTGCCGGCGACAACGGGCTCGTAGCGGTTGGCGCCAGCGACCTTCTCTCGCTTCCGAGCGATCTGCTTGCCAAACTCCAGCCATACCTCCTCAACGAGGTGTTGCAAGCGCCTTCTTCCAACTACCGGGTGATCATCAAGCGTCATGACGGCGACACGACGGCGGATTCGTCGGTGGTCCAGTACGGTGGTACGAAGGTAAAGGATCTTCCAGGAGATTACTTCGTCGCCATTATCCAGGGCCTGGATCTCAATCTGCTGCTTCAGTTGACGTCGATTGAGTACATCAGCATCGACGCGCCGATGCAGGCAAGCGCGATATCCGCGGCTCCGGTCGACGCGAGCCAACTCAAGACCATCTATCCGAAGACCATCGGGGCGACCGACGTCTGGGGTCAGGGGATTACCGGAAACGGCATCGGTGTTGCGGTCATCGATACCGGTGTGGTGCAGGTCAAGGACTTCTCCGGTCGGTTGGTTGCCCAGAAGAGCTTTATCGATACGACCGATACCAATGATGGATACGGCCACGGGACGCACATAGCCGGAATAATCGGCGGCGATTCCTGGTCGTCAAGCCGAGCGGTTCAGGGCAAATACGTCGGTGTCGCGCCCGATTCCAATCTCCTCAATTTGCGGGTGGCCGACGATACCGGCCAAACGTACATGTCGGATGTGATCACCGCATTCGAATGGGCGATCGCCAATCGTGTGCAATACAACATCCGGGTGATCAATCTCTCGATGACCTCAACGGTACCGGAGTCGTATCACACCAGCCTGCTGGCGGCGGCCGCTGAGCATGCCTGGTTCAATGGCATTCTCGTGGTGGTCGCGGCCGGTAATCGCGGACCTGATTCAAATTATTTCGCTCCGGCTGACGATCCGTTTGTCGTCACCGTTGGGGCGACGGACTCGAACGGGACGGTCGGAGCCGCCGATGACTGGATGGCCCCCTGGTCTAGCTCGGGCACCAATCCGGACGGAGTGACCAAACCAGATGTCGTCGCACCCGGGCGCCTCATCGTTTCGACACTCGCTTCAGGCAGCGAGTTCCAGCAAAAATATCCAGACCGCATCATCGATCGAAACTACATCTGGATGTCCGGCACGTCGATGTCGACCGCCGTCGTTTCGGGGGCCGCGGCGCTCATCTTCCAGGCGCATCCAAACTGGACCAACGATCAGGTCAAGTGGCTTTTGGCACAGACCGCCACGCACCTCAATGTGGACGCGGTCAGCCAGGGCGCGGGAGAGGTCAATGCCAAGGCGGCGGTGAACTATGCGGGAACGCCGCAGTTCGCCAATCAGGGATTGGCGATTAACTTCAATCTCGTCGGCCCGAACGGCCAGGTCGTCTACGACCTCACGTCGTTGGTCGGATCGGTCGTCGGTCTCCTGTCGCCCAGCCTGGCCGGGTCTGGCTCGGCGTGGTCTGGTTCAGCATGGTCGGGCTCGGCCTGGTCAGGCTCGGCCTGGTCGGGCTCAGCCTGGTCGGGCTCAGCCTGGTCGGGTTCCGCCTGGTCGGGTTCAGGCGACCTGAAATAGGCGCGCCTTCAGCCACAATCCAATGACTTGCTCGGAGACGCAGAGATCGATCGATGATTCGCTCTGCGCCTCCGCGTCTCTGCGCGAGAAACAGCGCCCGCCGTGCCGCAAACCGCATCAAGGCCGCGTAAAAGCAAGCCGTCGAACGGCTTTTACTTCCTAGTACTCCAGGTCTGGGACTTTTCGCCTATTAATTCGGTCAATATGTCCTCAGTGCCCCGACGAAGGGTGACGTTGATCGATGACCTGCGACTCTATGACGGAACGCACCATATTCGTATTCTCTAGATAGACGTTCAACGATGGGTCGTCCCGAACGGGCACACTCGCTGAAAAGCGGGGCCGCAAAGCGACAGGTCTACTGCGGAGAGACGCTCCGCAACGATGGCTGCGCTGCCGAACGACGCCCAGTTTCTATCAAGCGTGAGCATGCGCTTGATGGGGAGGGGCTTTGGCGATGCGCGGCAACGATCATTCACCACACAGCCAGGCATGGGCGTCATCGAAGGACACGAAGTCGCGTGCTCGTGTCCGCTGGTACGCTGTGCTGGCGATTCTCGTCCTCCTATCTTCTCAGTTCAGCATCATTCCGGTTGCGGCCAAGGACAGCAAACCACCCAAGGTGCAACCCGTCCTTCTCGACGAAGCACAGCAGGCGCCAGATTCCGACTTCCGTGTCATCGTGAAGCGCCACAAGGGCGATACGGGAGCAGATAGCGCGGTCGAAGAAAAGGGCGGCAAGAAGCAGAAAGAGATCGCAGCGGACGGCTTCGTTGCCGACGTCCAGGGTCAGGACATTGCCCAGCTGGCTCAAGACCCGTCGATCGATTACATCAGCATCGACGCGCCCATGCAGGTGAACGAGGTACAGGAAGACCTGACGGACATCAGTCAGCTCAAGAATCTGTATCCGGAAACCGTCCAGGCAACCGACGTCTGGGATCAAGGGATCACCGGTGACGGCGTCGGCGTCGCGGTTATCGACACCGGCGTGGTGCTCGTCAAGGATTTCTCCGGGCGGAACGGTGATAAGCCGCGAATCGTTGCCCAGCAAAGCTTCATCGATAAGAAAGAGACCAAAGACCACTACGGACATGGCACGCACGTCGCCGGCGTGATCGGTGGCGATTCCTGGCGTGCCGACAAAGAAGCGCAAGGCAAGTACGTCGGCATCGCACCCGATTCCGATCTCATCAATCTGCGGGTCGCCGATGATAACGGCCAGACGTATCTCTCCGATGTGATCAACGCGATCGAGTGGGTTATTGTCAATCGCACGCAGTACAACATCCGGGTGATCAATCTCTCGATGACCTCGACGGTGCCGGAGTCGTACCACACCAGTCTCCTGGCGGCGGCCGCTGAGCATGCCTGGTTCAACGGCATTCTCGTCGTCGTTTCGGCTGGAAATAACGGCCCCAATTCGATGTACTTCTCGCCGGCCGACGATCCATTCGTGATTACCGTGGGCGCGACAGACTCAAACGGGACCGCCGAAGCCGCTGATGACTGGATCGCCCCCTGGTCGAGTTTCGGGAGCAATCCGGATGGGGTAACGAAGCCGGACGTCGTCGCGCCGGGTCGATACATTACGTCCACGCTCGCTGATCACAGCCATCTTCAGCAGGAATACAAAAACCGTATCGTCGACAAGAAGTACATCTGGATGTCGGGCACGTCGATGTCGACGGCCGTCGTCTCAGGCGTCGCGGCGCTCATTTTCCAGGCGCATCCTGATTGGACGAATGACCAGGTCAAGTGGGTGCTCGAGCAGACCGCGACGCAGCTGAACGTCGATCCGGTCAGTCAGGGCGCTGGCGAGGTTAACGCCTATGCCGCGGTGAACTACCCGGCCACACCCCAGTTCGCGAACCAGGGGCTGGCGATCAATCTCAACCTCGTCGGTCCAGGCGGCGAGACCGTCTACGATAACGCAATGCCGGCAGGTTCTGCCTGGTCCGGCTCGGCGTGGTCGGGTTCGGCGTGGTCGGGTTCGGCGTGGTCTGGATCCGCCTGGTCGGGATCGGCGTGGTCCGGTTCGGCCTGGTCCGACTCCGGCGATCTCCAATAGCCGAGTCCTGCCCACATCCAGGGTGCACGGCGCTGCGAGACCCAAACCGGGTCTCGCAGCGCCGTTCGCGACGCGTTTCTCGGTATTGCGCGAAGATAGGACGTTAGAGCTACACCTCAATACTGACGTGCCGGCTCGTCATCATCATAATCGGAGGAGAAGAGCGGAAGCATGCGTGGGGTAGATTGTGTCTCAGCCCTGAAAGCGTGATACAACCCCGTGCCACCGTTATGCTCCCGACTAGCAGCTTGTTCGTGCCGAGCTTCGATGGGACCCTGATGGCGGAGTTGAATCCATTCGAGAATCTATTTGCGGAAACGACGGATGGCGTGTCGTCACCGCCCGAAACGGGCGCTCGCCCTTCGAATTCATCACCGCTGGTCTTAGTTGTCATTGCCCACATCGTAGCAATCGGTGCGGTGCTGCCGTTCGCCATCGAAGGGATGCATTTTCCAACCGCTCACGATCCTTGGATTGGCCTGCTACTCTTCGTCGGCCTGGTCGTGCTGGCGCATCGCTATGCAGCGGATATCGATGGTCGTGGCACAACGTCGGTGGCGGTCGTACCGATGATTGGCGCCGCGTTGCTTTTCAACGGTTATGGGATCGTCGCCGCCGCGGTCGTGTTCTCGCTGGTCGCGATGCTCAAGGCGCATAGCCCTATTCACCGCATGCTCTTCAACGTCGGCTGTATGCTCCTAGCGACTGGCAGTGCCGTATTTTTCTTCCGGCTGTTTATCCACGGCTCGCTGGCTCAGACATCCTATGAACGAATGCTGATCCCCGGCGTTCTCTCCGGTCTGGTCTTCTATCTGGTCAACCATTTCTTTCTTTGTCTCATTCGGTCGCTGGCCGAGCAACGAAGCTCGTTGGAGATCTGGCGTGAGGATTATCGCTGGCTCTGGCCACACTATGCGGCTGCCGGACTGCTCGGCACAACGCTCGGTGTGACGTATGAAGTCATGGGCTGGGCTGTCACGATGGTGATGGCCTCACCGGTCGCGCTCATGCACCTCACCATCACGCAGTTCATTAGGCGAACGACGGTCTACGTCAACGAGCTTCGGCGGCTGAATCGACAGTTGAGCGACTCCTACGAATCGACGTTGCAAGCGCTCTCGCGCGCGCTCGATACGCGCGATGCCGAGACGGAAGAACACTCTCAACGGGTGAACCGGTACACCGAGCTAATCGCGAGACGGTTTGGGTTGCCCGACGAGGAGATCGCCCATCTCTGTCGAGGCGCGATCCTTCATGATATCGGCAAAATCGGTGTGCCGGACGCAATTCTGTTGAAACCGGCCGGTCTCACGGCCAGCGAGCTTGAGGCGATGCGCAAGCATCCAAAGATCGGCTATACGATGATCGCGCACATTCCGTTTCTGGCGCAGGCGGCGGAGATCGTTCTGCATCATCACGAGTCGTACGATGGGACCGGCTATCCGAGCGGCCTCGCCGGCGAAGAGATTCCTATCGGCGCCCGTATCTTCGCGGTTGTCGACACGCTCGATGCGATGACGTCGGACCGGCCCTATCGCAAGGCGCTCACGTTCGATGAGGCGCTGGCCGAGATCGAGCGACAACGCGGTCGCCAATTCGATCCGATCATCGTCGACACGCTGCTCTCAGTGCCAATCTCCGAACTGCTTCATTGCCGGAATGGCACGACCTCGGAAGTAGTCTGCGGACCGCACTCACAGCCATCTCCCTCGCTTTCCGTGACCCCGGCGTAGAAGAACGAATTTCTCGCGCAGAGAGGCAGAGTGGCCCTGTCATCCCGAGCCGCAGCGAGGGATCTCCTCCCCGTTCCCCGCGCGTCGTGGTTTGTGAGGAACGCAGGAGAGATGCTTCGCTGCGGCTCAGCATGACAAGGAGGCGTCTCTGCGCGAGAAAAATTACTCCGGCAGGAAGCGCTCGGCGACATCGTTGGCGAGTAGCAGGCCGCGGTGGGTGAGCTTGAGGCGGTCGCCGTGCCAGTGGAGCAGGTCGAGCTCTTCGAGCGCGGCGATCTGCGAGGCGTAGACCGTGCGCAGGTCGCGACCATGGCGCGCGGCGAAGGCGGTCGCGGAGACGCCGTCTTGCAGCAGGCGTAAGCCGAGCATCATCGTCTCGGCCATGGCGGTCGGGGCATCGATTGTTTCGCTGCTGTCGAGCGGCAGCCTCCCGGCATTCACCTCGGCGATGTATCTGGCGGGGAGGCGGAGCTTGCTGGCGCGCACGCCGGAAATATGCCCGTGCGCGCCGGCGCCGAGTCCGAGATATTCGCCGTTGCGCCAGTAGATAGCGTTGTGACGCGATTCAAGGCCCGACTCGCGCGCCCAGTTCGAAACCTCGTACTGTTGCCAGCCGGTGGCTCCCAACTGGTCGATCGCCATTTCGTACAGGTCGGCGGTCGTGTCGTCATCGACCGGCACGAGCTTCCCGGTGCGCACCGCCTCGTGATACGGCGTGCCCGGCTCGACGATCAGCGAGTAAAGTGAAAGGTGTTCCGGCTGCCAGGCGAGCATCGTATCGAGATCGCGCTGCCAATCATCCACCGTTTGCCCCGGCCAGCCGAAGATGAAGTCGAGGCTGATGTTGTCGAATCCGGCCGCGCGTGCCTCACATAACGCGCGTTCCGGCACCTCCGGCTTATGTGCGCGGCCGAGAATGCGCAAGCCATGCGCCTGCTGCGTCTGCACCCCAAGGCTGAGCCGGTTGACGCCCGCGGCGCGAAAACCGGCGAGCTTGCCGTCGCCTAACCGTTCCGGATTCGCTTCCAGTGTGACTTCAGCAGCCGGATCGAGCTCGAACCGCTGTCGTAACGCCTCGATGATCCGCGCGACGTGTTCCGGCTCGAGCAAAGAGGGCGTACCACCACCGAAGAAGATCGTCTCGGCACGAATCGGCCCATA
>Ga0070679_100002627_pt1 | contig 16338 bp, 12 predicted proteins | sample KBSC63BmetaG_FD_65652 | JGI IMG/M metagenome (GOLD analysis project Ga0070679, IMG submission 65652) | Corn rhizosphere microbial communities from Kellogg Biological Station, Michigan, USA - KBS C6-3B metaG | ecosystem: Host-associated > Plants > Roots > Rhizosphere | place: USA: Michigan... | reverse complement strand
CCTTCCGGCGTGAACGTGCCGACGTGGAGCTCGTAGATCACGGCGTCGTGCCACGGCCGGCCGCGCCAGTGCGCGTCCTGCCAGTCGTAGTCGTGCGGGTCGACGACCTCGCTCGCGCCGTGCACGCCGTCCGGATTGCGCCGCGACGCGGGGTCGGGCACGCCGGTCGCGCCGTCGACGCGATAGCGATAGCGCGTGCCGGCGGGCGCGTCGATGATCGCCTCGAACCAGCCGTCGTCGCGTGCGTTCATCGGCAAAAGACGCGGCGCGGGCGCCTCGATGGCGATCGCGACATCGCGCGCCGCCGGCGCCCACAGGCGAAAGCGCGTGCGGCCGTCGGCGAGCACCTGGGCGCCGAACGGCATCGGGTGCAGCCGCGTCATGCGCGCGGCCGGCCGAGCAACGCGAGCGAACGTGCCTGCAACGAATAGCTCGAGCCGGGCGGGTGCTCGCCCGCGAGCGGCGCGCCGTCGTCGCTCGACGTGTCGAGCAGCGCCGCCCACGGCGGCCCGCCGCCGTCCGGGAGCTTGAACGCGACGGCCTCGTGATGCGCGTTGAACAGCAGCATCAGGTCGTCGTCGACCACCGGATGGCCGTGCTCGTCGCGCTCGGTGACGCCCTGGCCGGACAGCGCGGCGCCGAAGCTGCTCGACGACGACTGGCCCCATTGCTCGTCGGTCATCTCGCCGCCGTCGGGGTTGAGCCAGACGATGTCCTTCTGCACGGCATCGGTGGCGCGGCCGAGGAAGAACGTGCGGCGCTGGAACAGCGGATGGCGCTTGCGCAGCGCGATGACGCGCGCGGTGAACGCGAGGAGCGCGCGCGCGTCGTCGTCGATCGACCAGTCGACCCAGCTCGTGACGTTGTCCTGGCAATACGCGTTGTTGTTGCCCTGCTGGGTGCGGCCCATCTCGTCGCCGGCGAGCAGCATCGGCACGCCCTGCGAGAGGAACAGGGTGGCGAGGAAGTTGCGCGACTGGCGCATCCGCAGCGCGACGATCGCGGGATCGTCGCTCGGACCCTCGACGCCGCAGTTCCAGCTGCGGTTGTGCGACTCGCCGTCGCGGTTGCCCTCGCCGTTGGCCTCGTTGTGCTTGTCGTTGTAGCTGACGAGGTCGCGCAGCGTGAAGCCGTCGTGGGCGGTGATGAAGTTGATGCTCGACGTCGGGCCGCGGCCGCTCGGCGCGAAGATGTCGCTCGACCCTGCGATCCGCGACGCGGTGTCGCCGACGAGTCCGCCATCGCCCTTCCAGTACGCGCGGATGTCGTCGCGGTAGCGGCCGTTCCATTCCGCCCAGCCCGGCGGGAAGCCGCCCACCTGGTAGCCGTTCTCGCCGAGATCCCAGGGCTCGGCGATCAGCTTCATGGGTGCGAGCACCGGATCCTGGCGCAGGATGTCGAGGAACGCGCCGAAGCGGTCGACGTCGTGCGCCTCGCGCGTCAGCGACGTCGCCAAGTCGAAGCGGAAGCCATCGACGTGCATGTCGGTGACCCAGTAGCGCAGGCTGTCCATGATGAGGCGCAACGCGATCGGGTGCATCGTCGTCAGCGTGTTGCCGGTGCCGGTGAAGTCGACGTAGTAGCGCGGATCCTCCGCGAGCCGGTAATAGACGCCGTTGTCGATGCCGCGGAACGCGAGCGTCGGCCCGAGCTGGTTGCCTTCGGCCGTGTGGTTGTAGACGACGTCGAGGATGACCTCGATGTTGGCCGCGTGCAGCGCCTTCACCATCGTCTTGAACTCGCCGAGCGTGCCGGTCGCGCTGTAGCGCATGTCGGGCGCGAAGAAGCCGATCGAGTTGTAGCCCCAGTAGTTGCGCAGGCCCTGCTCGACGAGGCGCTTGTCGTCGATGTAGGTGTGGATCGGCATCAACTCGACGGCGGTGACGCCGAGCGAGCGCAGGTGATGGATCGACGCCGCCGTCGCGAGGCCCGCGTACGTGCCGCGCAGCTGCGGAGGCACGTCGGGGTGCTGGCGAGTGAAGCCCTTGACGTGCAGCTCGTAGATCACCGTGTCCTTCCACGGCGTGTGCGGATGGCGGTCGTTGCCCCAGGTGAACGCCGGGTCGATGACCTCGCATTTGGGCATGGCGCCGGCGCTGTCGCGCGCGTCCATCGAGAGGTCCTCGCGCCGGCTGCCGACGCGGTAGCCGAACAGCGCGTCGTTCCAGCGCAGCGCGCCGACGATCATCTTGGCGTAGGGATCGAGCAAGAGCTTGTTGGGATTGAAGCGCAGGCCGCGTGCCGGGTCGTAGGGACCGTGCAGGCGGTAGCCGTAGCGCTGGCCCGGCCGCGCCTCCGGCAGGTAGCCGTGCCAGATGAAGTCGGTGCGCTCGCGCAACGCGATGCGCTCGAGCTCGCGGCGACCCTTGGCGTCGAACAGGCACAGCTCGACGCGCTCGGCGTTGTCCGAGTAGATCGCGAAGTTGACGCCCGCGCCGTCCCAGGTGGCACCGAGCGGGTACGGATGACCGCGCCACTGCGGGCGCGCCGGATGGGCGCCACGCACGGTCGGCGCGATCGCTCGCGCGTCGGCGGCGCGCTCCATCAGCGATCCGGCCCGGCGATCTGCTGCGCGAGGCCGGCCAGCGGAATGCGTACCCAGTCGACGCGATTGGCGAGCTCGTAGCGCAATTCGTAGAGCGTCTTCTCCAGCACGAACAGCTCGACGAGCGCATCGGCGGTCGCGGCATCGGCCGGATGCGCGGGCGAGCCGCGGATCGCCTCGCGATAGGCGCCGAGGAACGCCGCGACGCTTGCCTGGCGCCACGCGATGAGCGGTGCGACGACGCGCGGCTGGTCCTGCGGCCGCTGCAGGGTCGCCTTGTCGAACGCGAACGCCGCCGCGTAGCTGAACGAGCGCAGCATGCCTGCGACGTCGCGCAGCGGCGAATGCTTGCGGCGGCGCTCGTCGAGGCCGCGACCCGGCTCGCCCTCGAAGTCGACGATGACGAAGTCGGCGCCGGTGACGAGTACTTGTCCGAGGTGGTAGTCGCCGTGCAATCGCGTCTTCGCGCCGGCGTCGCCCGGCACGGCGAACGCCGCGAGCCGCGCGTCGAGCGCGCCGCGCGCCGCCAGCACCGCATCGATCTGCGGCGCGAGCGCCGCGGGCAGCGCGCCGCGCTGGCGTTCGAGCGCGTCGAGCGTCGTCGCCACGTCGGCACGCACGACCTCCGCCCACTGGCGCAGGTCGTCGGGCGTGGCGGGCTCGGGATCGAACGCCGGATCGCCGCTCGTGACCGCCAGCGCGCGATGCAGCTCGGCGGTGCGCGTGCCGAGCGTCGCCATTCGCGCGACGAAGGCCGCGTGCGCATCCGTCGATTCCGCGAATGCCGGCGCCACGGCCTCCACGCCCGGCAGCGCGGCCGGATGCGCCGGGGCCGCGAGCCGATCGTCGAGGAACCGGCCGAGATACTCGGTCGCGTACGTCCACCCGCTGCCCTCGTTATCGACGAACGATTGCAGCACCGCAAGGGCGATCGGCTCCCCCGCGGGGCTGCGGTGAACCAGCGTGCCGAGCACCGGCGCGATGCGCGGGAAAGGCGACACCTCGGTGAGGAAGCGGCCCATCTCGATCTCGGGATTGACACCGCGGCGCAGCCGCCGGTAGCCCTTGAGCACCAGCGCCTCGCCTAGCACGGCGAGCGTGTTGCTCTGCTCGAACGCGGGGTGCCGGACGGCGAGCGTGCCGGCCGCGACCGCCGCTTCGTCGACGGCGCCGGCGAACGCCGACGTCCGCGCGAATTCGAGCGTGCCGGTCTTCAGCGTGAGCGTCTCGGCGCGGCGCATGCCGTCGACGATGCGACGGCAATACGCATCGTCCCAGAACGCGTCGTAGAGGATGCCCATCTTGGCGCGCTGGCGCACACGGGTCACCGTCGCGTGGCGCAGCGCCTGCACGCGCTCGAACTCGGAGTCCTCCCACGCGAGCGCGAGCGGCAGCGCGTAGACGTGATGCGTGCCGTTGGTGTAGGTCGTGTCGAGCGTGCCGAGCACCCAGCGCGTGCCGCCGTCGCCGATCTCGTCGTCGGCGACGAGCTTGATCCGGTCGATGACGCGACCCTTGCCGGCGAACCAGCGCTGCGCGGCGAGGAACGCGGGCAGCGCCTCCTGCTCGATCTGCTGGCGGCTGCGGCGCAGCATCAGCGCGCGGATCTCGTTGCCGGCGTGCTCGGCGTTGAGCACTTCGAGCACGCCGTTCGGAATGACGAGCACCGGCAACTCGGCGGGTGCGGGGCGATCGTCGTGCCACGCGGGATGCGCGGCGCTCTTCGACAGCGCGAACCAGTAGAAGCCCCAGCCCGGCAGCGTCAGCAAATAAGGCAGCTCGCCGATCGGCGGGAACGAGGTGTCGCCGAGGAGCTCGACCGGCGTGCGGCCCTTGAACTCGCGCAGGTCGAGCTCGACCGGCTGGCTCGAGCGCGCGAGGTTGGCGACGCACAGCAGCACCTCGTCGCCGTGCTCGCGGATGTAGGCGAGGATCTTGCGGTTGCCCGGGCGCACGAAGCGCAGCGTGCCGCGCGACAGCGCTGGATGCGACTTGCGCACGGCGATGAGCCGCTTCATCCAGGCGAGCAGCGACGAGCTGCTTCGCGCCTGCGCCTCGACATTGACCGACTGGTAGCCGTAGATCGGGTCCATCACCGGCGACGCGTACAGCGTCTGGGGGTCGGCGCGCGAGAACCCGCCGTTGCGGTCCGGGCTCCACTGCATCGGCGTGCGCACGCCGTTGCGGTCGCCGAGGTAGACGTTGTCTCCCATGCCGATCTCGTCGCCGTAGTAGACGACCGGCGAGCCGAGGATCGACATCAAAAGGCTGTTGACGAGCTCGATGCGCCGCCGGTCGTTGTCCATCAGCGGCGCGAGACGGCGGCGGATGCCGACGTTGATGCGCATCCGGCTATCCCGCGCGTAAATGTCGTACATGTAGGCGCGCTCGCGCTCGGTCACCATCTCGAGCGTCAGCTCGTCGTGGTTGCGCAGGAACACCGCCCACTGGCAGTTGTCGGGGATGTCCGGCGTCTGCGCCATGATGTCGATGATCGGCTGGCGGTCCTCGGCGGCGACCGCCATGTACATCCGCGGCATCAGCGGGAAGTGGTATGCCATGTGGCACTCGTCGCCGTTGCCGAAGTACTCGCGCACGTCCTCCGGCCACTGGTTGACCTCGGCGAGGAAGAAGCGGTCGGGGTAGCGCGCGTCGAGCTCGCTGCGCATGATCTTGAGGACGTCGTGGGTCTCCGGCAGGTTCTCGTTGTTGGTGCCGTCCCGCTCGACGAGGTAGGGAATCGCGTCGAGTCGCATGCCGTCGACGCCCATCTCGAACCAGTAGTTCATCACGCGGATCACCGCGCGGATCACGTGCGGGTTGCGGAAGTTCAAGTCCGGCTGGTGCGAGAAGAAGCGGTGCCAGTAGAACGCCTTGGCGACGTCGTCCCAGGCCCAGTTCGACGTCTCGGTGTCGGTGAAGATGATCCGCGTCTCCTTCCACTTGTCGGCGGAATCGCTCCACACGTAGTAGTCGCGCTTCACCGAGCCGGGCGGCGCGCGCCGCGCCGCCTGGAACCACGGGTGCTGGTCGGAGGTGTGGTTGATGACGAGCTCGGTGACGACGCGCAGCTCGAGGTGGTGCGCCTCGCGGATGAAGCGCCGGAAGTCGGCCATCGTGCCGCTGCTCGCGTGCACGTTGTGGTAGTCGGCGATGTCGTACCCGTCGTCGCGCAGCGGCGACGGGTAGAACGGCAGCAGCCAGATCGTGTTGACGCCGAGGTCCTTGATGTAGCCGAGCGATTCGGTCAGCCCGCGGAAGTCGCCGATGCCGTCGCCGTTGCTGTCGCGGAAGGCCTTGACGTGGAGCTGGTAGATGACCGCATCCTTGAACCACAGCGGCGGGCGCAGCGGCGCCTTCGGCTGCGCGGACGTGTGCTGCAGCAGCGCTTCCTGGTCGATCTTCACGTGCGGGCTCCCGTCGCCGGCCGCGCGGCGCGCACCGCGAAGACATGCGCGGGCGCGACCGCCGGATCGAGCTTCACGAAATTGCGCGCGCCGCGCCACGTGTAGGTCGCGGGCTGCAACAGGTCGCGCACCTCGAACGGCGCGTCGTCGGCGAGGCCGAGCGCGGCGAGGCCGAGCGTCACGAAGCCCGATTGGACGTGCGCGGGGTCGAGGTTGACGACGACGACGATCGCGTCGTCCGGATCGCGCGCGGTCTTGGCGTAGCACAGGAGCTCGGCGTTGTCGGTGTCGAAGAATTCAAGCGTCCAATCCTGCTGCAGCGCGCGGTGCGCGTGCCGGATCGAGTTGACGCGGGCGACGAGCGGTCCGAGGCTGTCGGCACGCTCGCGCGGCCACGCGCGGATCTCGTACTTCTCCGAATCGGCGTATTCCTCGCCGATGCCGCTCGCGCGGTTGTCCATCAGCTCGAACGACGGCCCGTAGATGCCGTAGTTCGCGGCGAGCGTCGCCGCCAGCACGAGGCGCACCGCGAACGCCGCGCGCGTGCCGTCGCGCAGCGACGCCGGGAGGATGTCGGGCGTGTTCGGCCAGACGTTGGGCCGGAAATATTCGCGCGACGCATCGTGCGCGAGCTCGCCGAAGTACTCGGTCAGCTCGGCCTTGGTGTTGCGCCACGTGAAGTAGGTGTACGACTGGCCGAAGCCCAGCTTGGCGAGCGCGTGCATCACCTTCGGACGCGTGAACGCCTCGGCGAGGAAGATCGTGTCCGGATGATCGCGGCGCACGTTGGCGATCAGCCATTCCCAGAACCGGAAAGGCTTGGTGTGCGGGTTGTCGACGCGGAACACGCGGACACCCTCGCCGATCCAGTGGCGGACGACGCCGAGGAGCTCGTTCCACAGCGCGCTCGCATCGGGCGACTCGAAGTCGAACGGGTAGATGTCCTCGTACTTCTTCGGCGGGTTCTCGGCGAACTGGATGCTGCCGTCGTCGCGGTGGCGGAACCACGACGGATGCTCGCGGACGTACGGATGGTCGGGCGAGCACTGGAACGCGATGTCGAGCGCGACCTCGATGTCCATCGCCCGCGCGGCCTCGACGAGCCGGCGGAAGTCCTCCGCGGTGCCGAGCGCGGCGTGGATCGCGCGGTGGCCGCCGTCGGGGGCGCCGATCGCCCATGGGCTGCCCGGGTCGCCCGGCGCGGCGGCGAGCGCGTTGTTGCGCCCCTTGCGGCGCGTGCGCCCGATCGGATGGATCGGCGGCAGGTACAGCACGTCGAAGCCCATCGACTTGATCGATGGCAGCAGCGAGACGCAGTCGTCGAACGTGCCGTGGCGCCGGCCGTCGCCGGCAGAGCGCGGGAAGAGCTCGTACCACGTCGAGAAGCGCGCCAGGGCGGGGTCGCTGCGAACCAGAAGCGGGGGCGTGTGCACGACCGCGAGGCTGCGATCGGCATACGGCGCGGCGAGCGCGTGCATTGCCGTGTCGAGCGCGCGCTCGCGGCGCGCGAACGCGTCGGTGGCTTCGTCCGCCAACGCCTTGCCCCAGGCGGCGAGCGCGCGGGCGTCGTTGCCGCGCGCGCGCTTCGCGATCGAGGCGGCGATGCGCGCGCCGTGCGCGACCGACTGCGCGACGTCGCCGGCCGTTTGCCAGCGCACGAGGTCGGCGAGCCAGGTCGCAAGCGCGTCCGGCCACGCCATCACCGTGTACTCGAACGCGCCGAGCGCATCGACGACGAATTCGGCGCGCCAGCGGTCGTTGCCGAGCGGGCGCATCTCCGCCTCGCGCCACGCGCGGGCGCCCTGGGCGCGCGACAGCAGCCGCGCGCGCAGCACGTCGTGGCCGTCGATGAAGACGTCGGCCTCGACCGCGACGACGTCGCCGACGCAACGCTTGACCGGGAAGCGGCCCGCGTCGACCTGCGGCGCGAGGTTGGCGATCACGACGCGGCGGCGCGTGCCGGGACGGATCCGCGCGTCGATCGTCATTGCGCGCCGCCCTCGCTCTCGAACAGCGTCACCGACAGCGGCGGCAGCGCGAGCTCGAGCGATTGCGCATGGCCATGCGCGGCGATCGCGCGTGTCGTCGCGCCGCCCAGGTTGCCCACGCCGCTGCCGCCGTAGTCGGTCGCGTCGCTGTTGAGCGCCTCGCGCCAGCGGCCGGCGCGCGGCACACCGACGCGGTAGCCGGTGCGAGGCACCGGCGTGAAATTGCAGCACGCGAGCACCAGCGGCGCTGCGGCGCCCCGCGGCTTGCGCACGAACGCAACCACGCTCTGCGCGGCGTCGGCCATGTCGATCCACGCAAAGCCCGCGGGCTCGAAGTCGACCTCGTGCAGCGCGGGCGTGCGCCGGTAGTAGCCGTTGAGGTCGCGCAGCCAGTCGCGCAGCCCCGCGTGCTCGCGATGGCGCAGCAGGTCCCATTCGAGGAAGCCGCCGTGCGCCCATTCGTGGCGCTGCGCGATCTCGCCGCCCATGAACAGGAGCTTCTTGCCCGGGTGCGCCCACATGTAGCCGTACAGCGCGCGCAGGTTGGCGAACTGCTGCCACAGGTCGCCCGGCATCTTGTCGATCAGCGAGCGCTTGCCGTAGACGACCTCGTCGTGCGACAGCGGCAGCACGAAGTTTTCGTCGAACGCGTAGATCAGGCTGAAGGTGAGCTCGCCCTGGTGGTGGCGGCGATGCACCGGGTCGCGCGCAAAGTACGCGAGCGTGTCGTGCATCCAGCCCATGTTCCACTTGAGCCCGAAGCCGAGCCCGCCACTGTCGACCGGGCGCGAGACCTGCGGCCATGCCGTCGATTCCTCCGCGATCGTCTGCACGTCGGGATGCTCGCGATAGATCGCGGTGTTGAGGTCGCGCAGGAACGCCACTGCGTCGAGGTTCTCGCGGCCGCCGTGCGCATTGGGGATCCATTCGCCGGCTTTCCGCGCGTAGTCGAGGTAGAGCATCGACGCGACGCCGTCGACGCGCAGGCCGTCGAAGTGATAGCGGTCGAGCCAGAACATCGCGCTCGACGTGAGGAACGCACGCACCTCGTTGCGGCCGAAGTTGAAGACGTGGCTGCGCCATTCGGGATGGAAACCCTGGAACGGATGGGCGTGCTCGAACAGCGCGGTACCGTCGAAATGCGCGAGGCCGTGCACGTCGTTGGGAAAATGGCCCGGCACCCAGTCGAGGATCACGCCGAGCCCGCGCTGGTGCAGGTGGTCGACGAACGCCATCAGGTCCTGCGGCGAGCCGTAGCGCGCGGTCGGGGAAAAATAGCCGGTCGTCTGGTAGCCCCACGACCCGTAGAACGGATGCTCGGTGACGGGCATCAGCTCGACGTGCGTGAAGCCGAGGTCGAGCGCGTGAACGGCGATCGCTTCCGCGAGCGGACGGTAGCCGGTGCCGTCGCCGGCGAGCCCGGCGCGCCATGAACCGAGGTGAGCCTCGTAGATCGCCATCGGCGCGGCAAGCGCGTTGGCGGCGCCGCGTCCCACCATCCACGCGCGGTCGCCCCATGCGTAGTCGAGCGACCAGATGGTCGAGGCCGTGCGCGGCGGGCATTCGCCGCAGAACGCGAAAGGATCGGCCTTGTCGGTCGCAGCGCCTTGTGACGCGATCCTGTACTTGTAGCGCGCGCCGACGGCGGCGCCCTCGACGAAGCCCTCGAATACCCCGGAGCCATCGTCGCGCCGTGCAAGCGCGTCGCGGCCGGCCTGCCAGTCGTTGAAGTCGCCGATGACGTCGACGCGATCGGCATTGGGCGCCCAGACGCGGAACGTCGTGCCGCGCGCCGCCGCATGCGCCCCCATGAAGCGGAAGAGACGGCAATGGTCGCCGCGTGCAAGTCGCTCGATGTCGTCGGGCGTCGGCGTAGTCCATGGGACTGACGACGACCCAGCGTGCCGCGCGCGGTGGAGGGAAAGGGAATCCATGGCTAGAGGGCGGCCCCTTGGCAGGCGCGGCGCACGATCATTTAACCGGGTGTATCGACGCGGGCACATCGGCAGAAGTCCGACATTGGAGTCGCCGCCCGGCTGACACGCGCCCGTGCGCACGGCCATCACCGTTGTCGCGGGAGTTGCGCGGGGCGCGCGGTGAATGGCCGCTCGCGGCCTCGACCGGCCCCGCGGACTGCTGTAGGAGTCGTCCGTCAGGAGGATCAGCGTCGCGACGGCAGCGCGCGCAGGGGCCAGGGCGCATGCTTGCGCCACCGGCTCGGGCGAACCACGCGCGGGACGGAAAATTCGATCCCCGTTGACATTGCCCCGTATGGATTCCCCGACCCAGTCGCCGGCCGCTTCCGCGTTCCATTGGCGGAGGCTCGTGCTCGAGTGGGCCGCGTTCGGCGCCGGCGCGCTGGCCTTGGCGCTCGTACTGCACGCCCTCTACACGACCCTCGGCATTTACGCGTAGCGCTCGACGCGCCGCGTCATGTCGATGCGGAAGCGTTGCGGCTCACGCGTCCTTGCCATCCTGCCGCCGAAAAATCGCGCCCGGCCGTCGCCGGCCGGTGCGCCGGTGGCGCGTCGCCGCACGGCGGATAACGCGTGCCGGCGGCTCGCGCCGGCACGCTTTGCACGTCACAGCCGCCCGGTAAGCAGCATCAGGATGACGACGATGACGACGATGCCGATGATGCCGGACGGGTAGTAGCCCCAGCCGCGGCTGTAGGGCCACGACGGAAAGGCACCGATGAGAATCAGGATCAGGATGATCAGCAGGATGGTACCAATGGACATCGCGTGTTCTCCTTGTTCGACGACGGTGGAAGGTCGGGTGCGCCTGCTTCAGGAGCCCGCGCCGCGCGAGCGGCGGCGGGCGACGGAATGGTTTTTCTGGGCGGCCGCGCGTGGCGCAGATCGACGCGGCGCGGCTGTCGACTGGGCGCGCTCGTTCGCGCTGTCGGGGTCGGCGGGGCGGATCGGCGACGACTTGCCGAGCCGCTGCAGCTCGACCGCCAGCTTGTCGAGGTCGTCGTCGCACAGCTCGTCGACGTTGACGAAGCCCGTTCGCGCGGAGTCGACGGCACGCAGCAGCTCGTCGAGCTTGAGGTTGATTGCCTTGCTCTCGCGGAACTGCGTCGACTGGATCAGGAACGCCATCAGGAACGTGACGATCGTCGTGCCGGTGTTGATGACGAGCTGCCAGCCGTTGGACCAGCCGAAGTAGCGGCCGGACAGCGCCCACGCGACGACGGTCGCGACGGCGATCGCCAGCGCCCATGGCGAGCCGAACGCACGCGAGACGAATCCCGCCACGTGATGAAAACGGTCGTTGAGCGTCGTCGGCCGGGGCATGGGCACCGATGGTGAACCGGCCGCCGCGCGCGGCAAGTCGGTGCGACGCTCGATCGCGTGTAGGCGGGCGCGACCGTGGCGATGTCGGGCGGCGTCCCGCGCGAAGGGCGAGCGCTACGTTTCGCTTCGGCGGCGAGGGCTGTCGACGGCGCAGTGCGCTCGCCATCCTTGCGTAGCGCGGCGGCCGCCTACGCGCGAAAGCGCGCGCGGCCGATGGCCGTGCGTTGGCGCTACGCGCAACGTCGAAGACACGGCGCCGCTTGCGCGCCCATCCTCCAAGGAGACATCGATGAACGCAACGATTCGCGCGCTGGCCGCCTGCGGCGCAGTCCTCGCATTCGGTGTGCTGCCGGCCGCGCCGGCAACCGCAGCCGACGCACCCGTCAAGCCGTCACATGCCGACCGGTCGTTCGCGGACACCGCTGCGGAGGCCGGCATGGCCGAGGTCCAGATGGCGAAGCTCGCGCAGCAGCACGCGGCGGGCGCGGATGTGAAATCGTTCGCCGACCGGATGGTCGCCGATCACACCAAGGCGAACCAGCAGCTGGCGTCGATCGCCACGGCGGAGGGGGTCGCGCTGCCGACCAAGCTGTCCGGCAAGGACCAGCGCGAGCTCACCAGGCTCGGCAAGCTCGACGGCGCAGCGTTCGACAAGGAATACGTGAAGTCGCAGGTCGACGCGCACAAGGACGCCGTCAAGCTCTTCACCAGGGAATCGAAGAGCGGCAAGGACGGCGACCTCAAGAACTTCGCCGGCACGACGCTGCCGACGCTCGAGGATCACCTGTCGATGGTGACGACGCTGTCCAAGTCGATGAAGTAGCGGCGGCGAAGACGATGCGGCAGCCGCGGGCGGAATGGTAGGCGCGATTGGACTCGAACCAACGACCCCCACCATGTCAAGGTGGTGCTCTAACCAGCTGAGCTACGCGCCTTCCGAGGCGGCATTATAGCCGAGTCCGCGCGGCATGCCTGCCATGGCGCCGCTCGCGTCAGCGCGCTTGCAGCACGAGCCACAGCGCGCCCACCAGGAGCGGCTGGTGGATCATGTAGACGAGGAGCGCGTGCCGGCCGAGAAGCGCGAGCCACGCCGGTGCGCGCGCGAGCGGCCGCAGCATGAAGAATCCGGAGCGCGCGAGCGCGTGGCCCACCCCGATCCCGAGCAGCACGAGCCCTGCCCACGGGAACAGCGGCACGAAGTCCTCGGTGCGCGGCTTGTGCGCGACGAAGCCGATCCAAGACACCGGCCGCGGATCGAACGCCGGATGGGCAATGGCAAGACCCGCGACGACGATCGCCGCGCCGATCGCGGTTGCGGCGCGCGGCCGTGCACGCAGCGGCCACGCCGCCAGCGACACGAGCGCGATCGCATGCAGCACGCCGAAGTAGATGAATGACTGCGGGAACATCACGTAGCTCGCGATGCTGACCGCGAGCGCGCAGGCGGCGATGCGCGTGACGCGGGCGAGATGATGCCGCCACGTGACGCCGGCGCGGGCGGCCAGCGCGAGCGACACGCCGACGAGCAGCAGGAACGCACCGAGGATCGTCGCCCGCGCGGCGAGCCACGGCCACGCATGCTCGAAGTCCGGATGCGTGACGCCGAGCCAGCGCAGGTCGAACGCGAGGTGGTAGGCGGCCATCGCCACGATCGCGATGCCGCGCAGCGCATCGACGCCGGCCACGCGCCACGGCGCGGACGGGGTCGAGGGCGGCGCCACGTGGCGCCGGGCAGCGGTCATCGCCGCAGGAACGGCGCGACGTCCCTGATGACGTAGCGCGTCGCGAAGCGCGTGCCGCCGCCTGGCGCCGGCGCGCCGAAGGACGCGATCGCGCGGAGGAGCGGTGAAGGCGTCGCATCGCGTGGCGTCAGCGTGACGTCGATGCTCGCCCCGCGCTCGTTGGCCCCGAGGGTGCCGCTGACGGCCGTGTCGCCGCCGGTACTGGCGAGCGTCGCGCTCAGCGCCGGTCCCGACGACGCAATCGTCGCGGTCGCCGTGCCGAAGTCGATCGCCTGCGCGCTCGCATCGGCGGCCCGCGCGGGCGTCCAGCGCACCTCCGCGGTGCCGTCGCCATGCGGACCGACGCGCAGCGCGGACGTCGTCATGTGCAGGTCGCCGCCGAGCGTGAGATGCAGCGGCGGCGGCAGCCACGCGCCGACCAGCGCCGCGGGCACGGTGATGTCGGCGTCGTCGAGCGCCAGCGTCGTGCGCGTCACGCGCAGCGTGCCGCGCACCGGATCGCCGGCGCCGCGGCCGAGGTCGACGCGCAGCGTGCCGTTGGCGAGCGCGGTGCGATCGAGGCGCCAGGCGATCGGCACCGACACGCGATGCGCGGCGTCGACGATCCGTGCGCGGCCGTCGGCGAGCGAGCCTTCGGCATCGGCGAGCGCCAGCGCGCCGCCGCTGGCGCGCGCCACCGCGCGCGACGCCAGCGATGCCGGCGCGAACGAAAGGGCGACGAGCGCGGCCGCGATGACCAGCGCGACGACCGCCAGCACGATCGCCAGCGCGCGCATCGTCAGCGCGCCTCGCGCGCGAGCGCGAGCTCGGCGCGGACCTCGGCGCCGCCCTCGCGCGCGGCGAGCGTCGCCGCGGTGACGACGAGGCCGTCGCGCGCGAGCGCATCGATCAGCGCGGCGGCATCCGCGATCCGCACCGCCGGCAGCGTCACCGCGATGCGCGCGCCGGTGACGTCGACGCTGGCCGCGCCGCGCGCGACACCGATGCGCGCGAGCGCGCGCTCGACGGCCGCACGCGGATCCCCCGCGGCCTGCGTCGACGCCGCCGTCCCGGCGTCACGGATCTCGTCGACGCGCGCGCGTGCCTGGGCGAGCTTCGCGCTGCGCTGCGCGCGCGCCTGCGGAGCCTGCGACAACGCGCTGGCGACGGGCAGCGCGACCAGCGTCGCGACGAGCGCGATCGCGACGATCGCAGCACCTGCGACGACCACGACGCGCTCGCGCGGGGTCGCGCGTTGCCACCATTCGTAGCGCTCGAGCGATCGCACGTCAGGCCTCGATCCGCACGCGCACGCCGGACGCCGTGTTCGCGGCGAGCGCCGTCACGCCGGCGGCGGTGAGGCGCGCGACAAGCGCATCGCGCACGCCGTCGGCCAGCGGGCCGAACTCGAAGGTCCAGGCGCCGCTCGCGTAGACCGCGCGCTTCCACTGCCCCGCGGGGACGGCGGCCAGCGCCGGCGCCGCGCGTGCGAGGAGCGTCAGCGCGTCGCCCGGCGCGCTCAGCCGTGCCGCGTGCCGCGCCGCGGCGTAACGCGCCGCGATCCCCTGCATCGCGCCGTCGAAGTCCTGCGCCGGCGCGCCGACCTCGCGCGCGAGGGCAAGCGCATCGCGCTGGTCGTGCCAGCGTGCGAGCGATACCTCGATCCAGGTGCCGAGCGCGGCGACCACGAAGAAGGCGACTGCGGCCGCGGCAAGCGCCAGCGCCGGCCGCCACGCACGCCGTGCATCGACGCGCTCGGTCGGCCCGGCGCGTACCGCACGCGGCCGCAAATCGAGCGCGCTCGCCGGATCGCCGGCGATCGTGCCGCCGCCATCCCACGCGAACGTCGCGCCGCGCGCGAGCGCGACGCCGTCGATCGATGGCGCCGGCAACGCCGCGGTGGCGTCGCGCGCATGGACGACGATGCGCGCGGGCGGCGTGGCCGCGCGGCGCGCGCGATTGAGCGCGAGCACGACCTCGGCCGGCGCCGCGTCGGCGGAGGGAACGGCCACCGCGCTGCCGTCGGGCCGCGCGAGGAATCCGTGGCCGCCATCATCGATCGCCCACTGCCAGTCGGCGGCGCGGGGCAAAAGCGCCGGCAGTGCGACGATCCGCGCGCCGGCGGGCAGCCGCGCGGCGATCGCGTCGACGAGGGCGCGTGACGCGGCGACCGCGACGACGCGCCCATCGCTGGCTTGGGGCCCGTGCACGATGTGCAGCGTGTCGGCCGCCGCGGCGAGCTGGTCGTCGAGCGCGTAGCGGACCGCATCGCCGAGGCGCGCGCCCGGGATCGGCGGAAGAACCAGCGCGGCGACGTGGACGAGCGGCGCATCGACGATCGCGACCGTCGTTTCCGCGCGCGGCCATTCGCCCGGCGGCGCGTGGCCGCGTTGGCGTACCCGGCCGGCGTCGACGAGCGCCCACGCGAACGCGCGGCCGGCGTCGGGCATCGCATCGACGAGGATGCGCAGCGTCGTCATGGACGTGGCGAGGTCGGGGAGCGTGGTGGAAGTTGCATGTGCGTCGCCCGATGAGCATGTGCCGTCCTCACCCGGGCAGCGCGCAGTGTAGCGGAGCGCGCGGCGCCGATCGTGCCCTTCGTCGAAGGGGCGGCGGCTCGGGACGTCGCGGCGTCGCTCATTCGATCACCTGCCAGACGATTGCCGCCGGATCGGGCCGGGCGCGGCGCACCAGCGCGCGCGCCAGCACGCGGGCGTCGCCCTGGCGCGCGTCGACGGTGACGAGGAAATACCGGCTCGCGACATCGAGCGTGCGCTCGTCGACGACGTGCGCCGAAGCCGGCAGCCGTGCACGGAATTCGGCGATCGTCGAGAACGGCTTGCGCGTGCGGCCGGCGACGAGCGCGGTTGTCGCGTCGTCGTCGAGCCCGGGTAGCGCCGCCTGCAGCACCTCGGGCGGCGCGGTGTTGACATTGAGCGTCGTCGGCGGCGGCAGCGCGGCGACCCAGGGCTCGATCGCGCGCATCGTCGCCGGCGTGATTCCGCGGATCGTCGCGAGCTCGGCGGTGCGTGCGAGCGGCGCCTGCGGCGCGAGCCGCGGTGGGCTCGCGCGGGCGTAAATGGCGTCGTCGGACGCGGCGCGTGCGTTGCTTGCCGCGCTCGCCACCGCGCTCGCGATCGCATCGACCGGCGCCGCGTCGCCCGCGCCGACCGCGGTGAACAGCGCGCGCAGGCGCAGCCGCTCTACGTCGGCTGCGTTGCCGGCGACCGCGAGGTTGTTGACGTTGAGGAAACCCTGCGCGTCGACGATGCGGCCCTCGATGCTGCCGTTGCCGATCGGCGTCGGCGGCAGCGGCAGCGCCCACGGCTCGGTCAGCGCGTCGACCGGCGAATCGCGCGCGGCCTGGTCGAGCACGCC
>Ga0070679_100002626_pt1 | contig 16353 bp, 17 predicted proteins | sample KBSC63BmetaG_FD_65652 | JGI IMG/M metagenome (GOLD analysis project Ga0070679, IMG submission 65652) | Corn rhizosphere microbial communities from Kellogg Biological Station, Michigan, USA - KBS C6-3B metaG | ecosystem: Host-associated > Plants > Roots > Rhizosphere | place: USA: Michigan... | reverse complement strand
CTCGACGATCTGTTTGCCTTGGACGTCTCGTGACCGAGTCAGCCGCGCCGATGCGGGTCGCTGTCTTGGGATGTGGCGTCGTCGGCACCGAAGTGGTGCGGATGCTGCACGTGCACCGCGACGAGCTCGCGCAGCGAGTCGGCGCGCCGGTCGAGCTCGCCGGCATCGCCGTACGCCGTCCCGGCCGGGCGCGCGACCTGCCGGTGCCGGCAGACCTTTTCACCACCGACGCTGCCGAGCTGGTCGGCCGGTCCGACATCGATCTCGTCGTCGAGGTGATCGGTGGCATCGAGCCGGCCCGGTCGCTGCTGCTCGCCGCGCTCGGCCGCGGCGCCAGCGTCGTGACAGCGAACAAGGCACTGCTCGCCGAGGACGGCGCGACGCTCTACGACGCCGCGCGCCGCGCCGGAACCGACCTCTACTGCGAGGCCAGCGTCGCGGGTGCGATCCCGCTGCTGCGTCCGTTGCGTGAGTCGCTCGCGGGCGACCGCGTGACGCGCGTCATCGGCATCGTCAACGGCACGACCAACTACATCCTGTCGAAGATGGACGAGACCGGCGCGGGCTTCGAAGAGGCGCTCGAGGAGGCGCAGGCCCTCGGCTACGCGGAGGCAGACCCGAGCGCCGACGTCGACGGGTTCGACGCCGCGGCAAAGGCGGCGATCCTCGCCGGGCTGGCGTTCCACACGCGGGTGACCGCAGGCGACGTCTATCGCGAAGGCATCAGCGACGTGAGCGCGAGCGACGTCGCGAGTGCGAAGGACATGGGCGGCATCGTCAAGCTGCTCGCGATCGCCGAACGCGGCCCGGATCGCAACGGCCGCGACTCGATCGGCGTGCGCGTGCACCCGGCGATGATCCCGCGCACCCACCCGCTCGCATCCGTCGGCGATGCCTACAACGCGGTGTTCGTCGAGGCCGAGGCGGCGGGACAGCTGATGTTCTACGGCCGCGGTGCAGGCGGCGCACCGACTGCGAGTGCTGTGCTCGGCGACCTTGTCGCCGTTGCACGCAACCGGCTGACCGGTGCCCGCGGCATGGGCGATTCTTCGTACGCCGCGTTGCGAATCCGGCCGATGGGGGAGACGTTGACGCGCTACCACGTCAGCCTCGACGTCGCCGACAAGGCCGGTGTCCTCGCCAACGTCGCGCAGGCATTCGCGCATCACGACGTATCCATCCAGACCGTGCGGCAGGAAGGCCACGGCGACGACGCGACGCTCGAGCTCGTCACACACGCCGCTACGGACGCCGCCCTGTCGGCGACGGTTGCGCAGCTACGCGACCTCGACGTGGTGCGTGCGGTCGCCAGCGTGCTGCGGGTCGAGGGCGGCGAGACATGACGGCGCCCGTCACCACGCGGCAGTGGCGCGGAGTGATCGAGGAATACCGCGAGCGCCTGCCAGTAACGGCACAGACGCCCGTCGTGACGTTGCGCGAAGGCGGCACGCCGTTGGTGCCCGCGCGGCGGCTGTCGCAGCTGACGGACTGCGAGGTGCACCTCAAGGTCGAAGGCGCCAACCCGACCGGCTCGTTCAAAGACCGAGGGATGACAGTCGCGATCTCGAAGGCGGCCGAGGAAGGCGCGCAGGCCGTGATCTGTGCGTCGACCGGCAACACCAGTGCAAGCGCTGCGGCGTACGCCGTCCGTGCCGGCATGGTGTGCGCAGTCCTTGTCCCCACAGGAAAAATCGCGATGGGCAAGCTCGCCCAGGCGCTCGTCCACGGCGCGAAGCTGCTGCAGGTCGACGGCAACTTCGACGACTGCCTCACGCTCGCGCGCGACCTCGCCGACAAGTTCCCCGTCTCATTGGTGAACTCGGTCAACCAGTTCCGAATCGAGGGACAGAAGACGGCGGCGTTCGAGATCTGCGATGCGCTCGGCCGGGCTCCCGACGTGCACTGCCTGCCGGTGGGGAACGCCGGCAACATCACCGCCTACTGGAAGGGATATTGCGAGTACGCCGGCGACGGCGTGACGTCGTCGCGGCCCGTGATGCGCGGTTTCCAAGCGGCCGGTGCCGCACCGATCGTCACCGGCGCCATCGTCGCGAAGCCGTCGACGATCGCGACCGCGATCCGCATCGGCAACCCCGCCTCGTGGCAGCAGGCGCTCGCCGCCCGAGACGAGTCCGCGGGCTCCATCGACTCGGTGACCGACAAGCAGATCCTCGCGGCCTACCGTCTGCTCGCGCGCGAGGAGGGCGTGTTCGTCGAGCCGGCAAGCGCCGCCAGCGTCGCCGGACTGTTGCAAGCGCACGGACAGGGCATCATCACCGCCGGCAGCCTGATCACCTGCACCGTCACCGGGCACGGGCTCAAGGACCCCGAGTGGGCGATCGCAGGAGCGCCCGCACCCACGACGATTCCCTTCGACGTCAGCGCAGCGGCATCCGCGCTCGGTCTCAGCTGAGTCGTCGCGAGATGCCGAAGCCGACGTTCCGCGCCGCTCCCGTGCGCGTCCGCGTGCCGGCGACGAGTGCGAACCTCGGCCCGGGTTTCGACGCGCTCGGTCTCGCGTTGTCGCTCTACGACGACATAGTCGTACGTGTCACCGACGAGCCCGGCCTCACCGTCGACGTCGCAGGCATGGGCGCGGCGAGCGTCGCGCGCAACGCGCGCAACCTCGTCGTACGCGCGATGTACGCCGCGTTCAAGCAGCTCGGCGGACGGCCGCCCGGCCTCGAGGTCGTGTGTGCGAACCGCATCCCGCACGGCCGCGGCCTTGGCTCGTCCGCTGCGGCGATCGTCGGCGGCATCGTCGCGGCGCGCGCACTTGTCGCGGGTGGCGGCGAACGGCTCGGCGACGACGCGGCGCTGGCACTGGCCACGCAGCTCGAAGGCCATCCCGACAACGTTGCCGCATGCCTGTTCGGCGGGCTCACCCTCGCTTGGACCGACGACGCCGGGGGGCGCGCCGTGAAGCTGCCCGTCGACGCATCGGTCGCGCCGGTCGTGTTCATCCCGGGAACGTCGTCGTCGACCCGCGCGACCCGTCGGCTCCTCCCGGAGACGGTTCCGCACGCCGATGCGGCCCGCAACGCGGGCCGCGCGGCGCTTCTCGTGACCGCACTCGGCGGTCGCACCGATCTGTTGCTGGCGGCCTCCGACGACCGGCTGCACCAGAGCTACCGGGCGCCGGCGATGCCGCGAACGGCTGCCCTCGTCGACGAGCTGCGCACCGCGGGGATCCCGGCGGTCGTGTCCGGCGCCGGGCCTACCGTGCTCGCGCTCACCACCGTCGCGAACCGTGACGAGGCGCTGGCGCTGTCGCGGCGGGGCTGGTCGACCACGGCTCTCGACGTCGACGTCGAGGGAGCTGTCCAGCTGCCGCTGGAACGCCGCGGGGAATAGGCCCGGCGCGCCGGTTGTTGCCCACGATGCGCCCTGCGACTACGCTGGGTGCGCGACAGCCGCCCCGACCGCGGCCGGCCCCCGCTCTCCGCGACGCGAGCGTCCTTCTTTCTCAGAAGCGATCCTCCCTCGCCATGATGCGAGCCTCCCGCCTCTCGGTGAACCCCGGATCGACCACTCCGTTCCGGGCGGCCCCAACAGATTCCCGCGCTACGGGGCGCGGTCAACCCCCGGTCCAGGAAGGACCTTTCTGAGTGAGCGACAGCAACGATCTCGTCGAGGGGACATCGGCGTCCGCCGTAGACGACTCCGCGGGTAACGCCTCCGCGACCGGCGGCGGCACCACCCGCCGACGCGGCGCCGGGCTCGCGAGCATGCTCCTGCCCGAGCTGAAGCAGCTCGCCGGCGACCTCGGCATCTCCGGCACCGCCGGCATGCGCAAGAGCCAGCTCATCGCGGCCATCCAGGAGAAGCAGTCCGGTGGCAACGGCGCAGCGCACGCGCGCCCGCCCCGCGACGAGCAGGCGGACGAGCCGCGCGAGTCCCGTCAGGCCGACGACCGCACCGAGCCGGGCGAGCGCCCGCGCCAGGGCGACCGCCAGCAGCAGGGCGACCGCCAGCGCCAGGGCGACCGGCAGCAGCAGGGTGACCGGCAGCGCCAGGGTGACCGGCAGCAGCAGGGTGACCGGCAGCAGGACGATCGGCCGCGTCAGGGCGGCTCCGCCGCCTCGGGCGAGGACGACCTCGACCGCGCGGGCGCGCGCAGCGGCAGCCGCCGCGGCCGCTTCCGCGAGCGCAACCGCACCCGCACCCGTGATCGGTTCGGCGACGGCGAGCCCGTGATCACCGAGGACGACGTCCTCGTGCCGGTCGGCGGCATCGTCGACATCCTCGACAACTACGCCTTCGTCCGCACCGCCGGCTACCTGCCCAGCCCCAACGACGTCTACGTCTCGCTCGCGCAGGTGCGCCGCTACGGCCTGCGCAAGGGTGACGCGGTCACGGGCGCCGTGCGCCAGCCGCGCGAGGGGGAGCGGCGGGAGAAGTTCAACGCCCTCGTCCGGCTCGACACGGTCAACGGCGGCGATCCGGAGACCGCGAAGAACCGGCCGGAGTTCGGCAAGCTGACGCCGCTCTACCCGCAGGACCGCCTCCGGCTCGAGACCGAGGCGCACCTGCTCGAGACCCGCGTCATCGACCTCGTCGCACCGATCGGCAAGGGTCAGCGCGGCCTGATCGTCTCGCCCCCGAAGGCGGGCAAGACGATCATCCTGCAGCGCATCGCCAACGCCATCACCGCGAACAACCCCGAGGTGCACCTCATGGTCGTGCTCGTCGACGAGCGGCCGGAGGAGGTCACCGACATGCAGCGGTCCGTGAAGGGTGAGGTGATCGCCTCCACCTTCGACCGGCCCGCCGACGACCACACGATGGTCGCCGAGCTGTCCATCGAGCGTGCCAAGCGTCTCGTCGAGCTCGGCCACGACGTCGTCGTGCTTCTCGACTCGATCACCCGGCTCGGGCGGGCCTACAACCTCGCTGCGCCGGCCAGCGGCCGGATCCTGTCCGGTGGCGTCGACTCGACCGCGCTCTACCCGCCGAAGCGGTTCTTCGGCGCCGCCCGCAACATCGAGAACGGCGGCTCGCTGACCATCCTCGCGACCGCCCTCGTCGACACGGGCTCGCGCATGGACGAGGTCATCTTCGAGGAGTTCAAGGGCACCGGCAACATGGAGCTCAAGCTCGACCGCAAGCTGGCGGACAAGCGCATCTTCCCTGCGGTCGACGTCGACGCCTCCGGCACCCGCAAGGAAGAGATCCTCATGGGGGCCGAGGAGCTGCAGGTCGTGTGGAAGCTCCGCCGGGTCCTGCACGCGCTGGAGACCCAGCAGGCGCTCGAGCTCCTGCTCGACCGGATGAAGCAGACGCACAACAACTACGAGTTCCTGCGCCAGGTGCAGCAGACGACGCACATGCAGGGCGAGGAGTAGGGCCGGAGTTCGCCCAAGGAATCAGCACCGCCCGTCCGGCGTTGCACCTCTGGCACACTGGACAGGAGGTTCCGGTTCACGCCCGCAGTCCGCAGGCGACCCGGCGACCGCAGACAGGAGCAGCTGTGAAGCCCGAGATCCACCCCGAGTACGTCGAGACCACCGTCACCTGCACGTGTGGCAACACCTTCACCACCCGCAGCACGTCCAAGAACGGCGTCATCCACGCGGACGTGTGCGCCCAGTGCCACCCCTTCTACACCGGTAAGCAGAAGATCCTCGACACCGGTGGCCGCGTCGCCCGCTTCGAGCAGCGCTATGCCAAGAAGGACGGGGCCAAGAAGGACGCCACCAAGAAGTAGCGACTCCGCGGCGCCGGTCTCCTTTGCGGGAGGCCGGCGCCGTTTCGCATTTCCAGTAGCGGGTCAGTCTGACCCATCTTCGACAGGAGCCCGCAGTGTTCGACCAGCTCGACGAGCTCGTCGCGGAGCACTCCGCGCTCGAGCAGCGGCTGGCTGACCCGGCGATCCACGCCGACCAGGGCAAGGCCCGCACCCTCGGCCGGCGCTACGCCGAGCTCGGCCCGGTCGTCGCGGCGTACAACGAGTGGCGGCAGGTCGGCGAGGACCTGGGCGCGGCGAAGGAGCTGGCCGCCGACGACGCGTCGTTCAAGGCGGAGATCCCCGTGCTCGAGGCCCGGCAGGGCGAGCTCGAGGAGCAGCTGCGGGTGTTGCTGCTGCCGAAGGACCCGAACGACGAAAAGGACGTCATCCTCGAGGTCAAGGCGGGCGAGGGTGGCGAGGAGTCCGCGTTGTTCGCCGGTGACCTCCTGCGGATGTATCTCCGCTTCGCCGAGCGGCAGGGGTGGAAGACCGAGGTGCTCGACGCGAACGAGTCGGACCTCGGCGGCTACAAGGACGTGACGATCGCCGTACGTGGCCGTTCGGAGCCGATGCCGTGGAGCCGTCTGAAGTACGAAGGCGGCGTGCACCGCGTGCAGCGGGTGCCGGTCACCGAGTCGCAGGGCCGCATCCACACCAGCGCCGCCGGCGTGCTTGTCTTCCCCGAGGCAGAAGAGGTCGAGGTCGAGATCGACCCCAACGACCTTCGTATCGACGTCTACCGCTCCAGCGGTCCGGGTGGTCAAAGCGTCAACACGACCGACTCGGCCGTGCGCATCACGCACGTCCCGACCGGCATCGTGGTCTCCTGCCAGAACGAGAAGAGCCAGCTGCAGAACAAGGAGAGCGCGCTGCGAATCCTGCGCGCGCGGCTCCTCGCCGCTGCACAGGAGGCGGCCGACGCGGAGGCCTCCTCGATGCGCAAGTCGCAGGTGCGCACGGTCGATCGCAGCGAACGTGTGCGCACCTACAACTTCCCCGAGAACCGCATCAGCGACCACCGGGTGAACTTCAAGGCCTACAACCTCGATCAGGTGCTCGATGGCGACCTCGACGCGGTCGTGCAGGCACTGGTCGACGCTGACACCGCCGCGCAGCTGTCGGGCGAGGGCTCGTGAGCCAATGGACTTGAACGAAGCCATTGCGTTGCTGCGTGACGCGGGAGTCCCGAGTCCCCAGCACGACGCGCGGGCGCTGCTGGCGCATTCCGAGAGCACGCATGCCGACTTCGACGAGCTCGTGCGCCGCCGTGCGCAGCGCATCCCGTTGCAGCACCTTCTGGGCACTGCCGCGTTCCGCTACCTCGAGCTGCAGGTCGGGCCCGGAGTCTTCGTGCCACGACCGGAGACCGAGGTGCTCGTCGACGCGGTGCTTGCCGAGATCCGTGACAGCGATGCGCCGGTCGTCGTCGACCTGTGTGCCGGGCCCGGCACGATCGGTTACGCCGTCGCGCACGAGCACCCCGGCGCAGTCGTCCATCTCGTCGAGCAGGACCCGGGCGCGTTCGAGTGGCTGCAACGCAACCGTCCCGAGGCGAACCCGCGCGTGCATCTGCATCTCGCCGACGCAGCCGAAGCGCTGGGCGATCTGGACGGCACCGTCGACGTGGTCGCGTCCAACCCGCCTTACGTCGCGGAGGACGAGCGCGAGCTGGTCGATCCCGAAGTGCGCGAGTACGACCCGGAGGTCGCGTTGTTCGCGGGAGCGGACGGGCTCGACGTCATCCGCATCGTCGAGCGGCGCGCGGCCGCATTGCTGAAGCCGGGCGGCTTTCTCGCCGTCGAGCACTCCGACCGGCAGGGTGAGTCGGTGCCGGCGTTGTTGCGCGACGCCGGCTGGACCGAGGTGGCCGACCATGAGGACCTGACCCGTCGCCCGAGGTTCACGACAGCGAGGAAGGCGCCGTGACCGGCACCGGGACGCAGGTGTTCGACTGCTCGCTTGTCGCGGAGCGCGACGAGGGACTCGAGGTCGCGGCCGCCGCGTTGCGTCGCGGCGAGCTCGTGGTGATGCCGACCGACACCGTCTACGGTGTCGCGGCGGACGCGTTCAACCCCGGCGCGGTGGACGCACTGCTGGCCGCCAAGGGCCGCGGGCGCGACATGCCCGTGCCGGTTCTCGTCGCCAACCCGCAGATGCTCACCGCCCTGGTGGGTGAGCTGCCCTCGCAGGCCGAAGAGCTGACGAAGGCGTTCTGGCCCGGGGCGCTGACGGTCGTGGTCCGCCACACCCCGCACCTGTCGTGGGATCTCGGCGACGCCCGCGGCACGGTCGCCGTACGCATGCCCGACGACCGGCTCGCGCTCGACCTCATCACCCGCACCGGACCCCTCGCGGTCTCCAGCGCCAACCGCAGCGGACATCCACCGGCCACGACAATGCTGGACGCGCGGCTGCAGCTCGGCGCTGCGGTGGCGGTCTATCTCGACGGCGGCGAGCGCCCGTCCGCCATCCCGTCGACAATCGTCGACCTCACTGGGGAGACGCCGCGCATCCTGCGCGAGGGGGCGCTACCGGCATCGGCGTTCGCGGACTTCGGTGTGACGGCTACCGATTCCTGACGAGGGGCCTCTGGCGGCGCGCCGCTGACACGGCGTACACAGGTGTGACTACTAGAGTGACGGTTCCGACGCCGCCGCCTGTTTGAGGACGAGCCATGAGCAACTCGACGCCGTTCTGGGGACCCGATTTCGACGCATTGCAGGCCGAGGACCCGGAGATCGCCGGCGTCGTCCTCGACGAGCTCGACCGGCTGCGTGGCGGCCTGCAGCTGATCGCGAGTGAGAACTTCACCTCGCCCGCGGTGCTGGCCGCGCTCGGGTCGACGCTGTCCAACAAGTACGCCGAGGGCTACCCCGGCAAGCGCTACTACGGCGGCTGTGAGGTCGTCGACCGGGCCGAGGAGATCGGCATCGCGCGGGCGAAGGAGCTGTTCGGCTGCGAGCACGCGAACCTGCAGCCGCACTCCGGCGCGAGCGCGAACCTCGCGGTCTACGCCGCCTTGTGCGAGCCGGGCGACACCGTGCTCGCGATGAGCCTGCCGCACGGCGGTCATCTCACGCACGGCAGCAAGGTCAACTTCTCCGGCAAGTGGTTCTCGATCGTGCCCTACGGCGTGCGCGAGGACACGGAGCTGATCGACTACGACGAGGTGCGCGAGCTCGCGCTCGAGCACCAGCCGAAGATGATCATCTGCGGGGCGACCGCATATCCGCGCCTCATCGAGTTCGAGACCTTCCGCTCGATCGCCGACGAGGTGGGCGCGTGGCTCGTCGTCGACGCGGCGCACTTCATCGGGCTCGTCGCCGGCAAGGCCATCCCGTCGCCGGTGCCGTACGCCGACGTCGTCTCGTTCACCACGCACAAGGTCCTGCGCGGCCCTCGCGGCGGAATGATCGTGTGCAAGGAGGCGCTGGCGCAGCGCATCGACAAGGCGGTGTTCCCGTTCAGCCAGGGCGGCCCGCTGATGCACGCGGTGGCGGCCAAGGCAGTCGCCCTGCGCGAGGCGCTCCAGCCGTCGTACCAGTCCTACGCGCGGCAGGTGATCGCCAACTCGCAGACCCTCGCCGAGGGTCTGGCGGCCGAGGGCATGCGCCCCGTGAGCGGCGGGAGCGACACCCACCTCAACCTCATCGACCTGCGCAGTCTCGGTGTCACCGGCAAGGACGCCGAGGCGCGCTGCGACGCCGCCGGGATCACGCTGAACAAGAACGCCATCCCGTTCGACCCGCAGCCGCCCGCCGTTGCCTCGGGCATCCGCGTCGGCACGCCGGCCGTCACGACCCAGGGCATGACGGAGGGCGACATGAAGGAGGTCGCCGCGCTGATCGGCCGCGCCGTACGCGACGCGGACGGGTCGGCCTCGGCCGACATCCGCGCCTCCGTCACCTCCCTCGTCTCGCGTCACCCGGCGTACGCGCGCCCGTAACCGGGACCGACCAGGCAGGCGGTGGGGGAGGAGGCGCACGGTGCGGGAGTACCTGCTGACGGCATTCATCGTCGCAGCGGTGACCTATCTCCTCACGCCGTACGTCCGTCGCCTCGCAGAGCGGATCGGGGCCTACACCGAGGTCCGTGACCGCGACGTCCACACCATCCCGACGCCGCGACTCGGCGGTCTCGGGATGTACGTCGGGCTCGCCGCCGGGATGCTCGTCGCGAGCCGGCTGCCGACCCTGCACCGGGTGTTCCAGACGTCGGAGGCGCGCGGCGCGCTCGTCGGCGGTGCGCTGCTCGTGCTGATCGGCGCCGCCGACGACAAGTGGGGACTCGACGCCCTGACGAAGCTCGCCGGGCAGATCGTGGCGGCCGGAATCATGGTCCTGCAGGGCGTGCAGTTCCTCTACCTGCCGGTGCCGCGCTACGGCGCCCTGTCGCTCGGCAGTGACCTCGCGGTGCCGCTGACCGTGCTCTTCGTGGTCGTGACGATCAACGCGGTCAACTTCATCGACGGCCTCGACGGCCTCGCCGCCGGCGTGGTCGGCATCGCGTCGATGGCGTTCTTCGCCTACTCCTACGAGCTGTCCGTCGTACACCACTTCGACCGGGCGGCCGCGCCGACTCTGCTCACCGCGGCGATCGCCGGCGCGTGCATCGGTTTCCTGCCGCACAACTTCAACCCGGCGCGCGTGTTCATGGGCGACTCGGGTTCGATGCTGTTGGGGCTGATGTTGTCCGCGGCGACGGTGAGCCTCACCGGGCGAGTCGACCCCAACGCGGTGCAGGCCGCCGACTTCCTGCCCGCCCTGTTGCCGCTGCTGATGCCGATCGCCGTCCTCGCCGTGCCGCTGGTCGACCTGCTGCTCGCGATCCTGCGGCGTACGCGGGACGGGCAGGCGCCGTGGACGCCGGACAAGCGGCACCTGCACCACCGGCTGCTCCAGATCGGCCACACGCACGCGCGGGCGGTCGTGATCATGTATCTGTGGTCCGCGCTCATCGCCGGCGGCGCGGTGACGGTCGCGTTCGCGCACTCCCGGCCGATGGTCGTGCTCGCCGGCTTCCTCGGCGCCGCCGCGATCCTGCTCGTCGCGAGCAACATCCCGCGGCTGCGGCATGCGCCCAGATGAGTGAACGCAGTGCCTGACCAGAAGCCGTCCGCTCCCGGCCTCCAGGACCTGCTCGCGATCGGAGCGATCTGCGGTGTGATGATCGGTCTCGGAGTGTTCGTCGGCTACCTGCTCGACGGGGTCACGGGCACCGGCCCCCTGCTCACTTTCGTGGGTCTGGCCTTCGGTATCCTGGGTGCTGCGACCGGGTCCTACTACGTGATCCGGCCGTATCTGGCCTCCTCGGGCAGGGGTGCGCCGGAGAAGTAGCCCTCACAAAGGACTGATCGTGGCCCTCGACGCTCATTGGAGCGCCGTCGCGCGCGGATACCGCTTCGCCCTGATCCTTGCGGCGCTGATCGGCGTTGCCGCGCTCGCTGCGTGCGCGCTCACCGGATACGCCCTTGCCGGGATGTTCGTCTGCATCGGTCTCGGCCTCGGCGCCTGGAACTCGCGCCGGCTGTGGACCGACACCGAGAAGCTGGTCGACGGCTCGCAGCAGCCCGGTGAGAAGTGGCGCGGCCCGGCCGCGGTCTCCACCGGCAAGCGGCTCGGGCTCATCACGTTGATCGCCTTCCTCATCGCCCTCGCCTACCGCCCGCTCGGCTGGACGGTTTTCCTCGGGCTGCTCGCCTTCCAGATCGTGTTGATGGCCGCACTCGCCAACCCGCTGCGCAAGGTCGTCCGCGGGGTGCATGTATGACGGGAGCCCTCGTTCTCGCCGCGTCCGGCGAGACCAACAGCATCACCGTCGGTGACCACCCGACCGTCGAGTTCCTCGGTATGACGTTCAACGTCGACACGATGTACACCACCGTCATCGCCGGCGTCGTCGTCTGCGCGCTCCTCTACTGGGTCGCCCGCAAGGCGAGCCACGACCGTCCCGGCAAGCTGCAGGTCGTCACCGAGCTCGTCGTCACGCAGACGCGCAACTACGTCGAGCAGGCCGTGCAGCACGACGTGCCGCCGTGGCTGGTGCCGCTCGGCGCCTGCCTGTTCTTCTTCATCCTGTTCTGCAACTGGCTCGGCTGGTTCCCCTCCGGCCACCACCCGGCGCGGCTCGAGCCGCCGACGGCCGACGTCAACCTCGTCTACGCGATGACGGCGTGGGTCGTGATCCTCTACACCTACCTCGGCGTGAAGCGGAAGGGTGGCCGCTACGTCGGCGACTGGTTCCGTGCCAAGCCGGTGGGCCTCCGGACGTTCATCCTCTTGCTGGAGCAGGTCGTCAACCCGCTCTCGCTGTCGCTTCGGCTCTTCGGCAACATCTTCGCCGGCGGCATCATGCTCGCGGTCATCGCGCTGCTGCCGTTCTACCTGTTCCCGCTCTACGGCTTCGCCGACTTCGTCTGGCGAATCTTCGACTCCGGCTTCATCGCGCCGATCCAGGCGTTCATCTACGCGTTCCTGACGATCCTCTACTTCGGCTTCGCCACCGCCGAAGAGCACTGACCCGCACTGTCCTCGAAGGAGAGAGACGCACCATGGCAGCAAAGGACATGACCCAGGCCGTCGCCACTGCGGGCGGCCTCATCGGCGGTGGGCTCGCACTCGGCGGCGGCGCCATCGGCGCCGGCATCGGTGACGGCATCGCCGGTAACGCCCTCATCAGCGGCATCGCGCGGCAGCCGGAAGCGCAGGGCCAGCTCACCGGCCAGTTCTTCCTCACCGTCGGCCTGGTCGAGGCGGCGTACTTCATCAACCTGGCGTTCGCTGCACTGTTCGCGTTCGTCCTCGGCAAGTAGGCGCTGGTCACCGTGACCACCGGCAAGGTCCTAGCCGAGAACAACTTCCTGATCCCCAACGGGACGTTCATCTTCGAGTGGATCGTCTTCGGATTGATCCTGCTGTTCCTGGCGAAGAAGGTCATACCGCGAATCACCGCGATGATCGAGAAGCGCCAGGAGACGATCGCCAAGCAGCTCGAGGACGCCAAGAACGAGCGCGAGGCGGCCGAGAAGGCGCGTCAGGAGTACCAGGACGCCCTCGCCGAGACCCGTCGTGAGATCACGCGGCTGCGTGAGGAGGCGACCGCAGAGCGGGCGCAGATCCTCGACCAGGCGCGGGCCGAGGCCACGGCCTACCGCGAGGAGCAGGTCAAGGTCCTCGAGGACCGGCTCGCGACCGAGCGTCAGCAGATCCTGATGTCGCTGCGCACCGAGGTCGGTCAGCTCGCCTTCGCGTTGTCCGAGAAGATCGTGCACACCTCGCTGCAGGACGACGAGCGGCAGCGCCAGCTCGTCGACGACTTCATCGACGGCATCGGCGAGAGCGTCAAGGCCGGAGCGTCGTCGTAACAATGCAGGGGTCTTCACGCAACTCGATGGCGGCGCTGCGCGAAGCGCTCGCCACCGACACCAGCGGTACCGACGCCGCGTCGCTGCAGCAGGTGTCCGACGAGTTGTTCGCGGTCGTGTCGCTGTTGGCGTCGAACGGTTCCCTGCGTCGGGCGCTGTCCGACCCGGCGATGGAGGGCGACCTCAAGCAGCGCCTCGTCGACAACTTGCTGGCGGAGAAGGTTGCCGCGCCGACCTTGGCGCTGGTGCGCCTGGCTGCGCGCAGCCGCTGGTCGGAGCCGCGCGACATCGTCGATGCTCTCGAAGCGGTCGCCGTCGACGCCGCGATGACGCGGGCGGAGCGCGACGACCAGCTCGACGAGGTCGAGGACGAGCTGTTCCGCTTCGAGCGGATCATCGACGGCGAGCCGCAGCTGCGCGCCGCTCTCACCAACCGCAACCTGCCGGCCGATCTCAAGCGCCGGCTGTTGCAGCGGCTGCTCGAGGGCAAGGCCGCGCCCGTCACCGTGGCTCTGGTCGAGCGGGCGGTTCTCTACCCGCGCGGGCGCACCATCGAGCGGGTGCTCGACGAGTTCACGTCGTTCGCCGCGCAGCGACGCTCCCGGCTGATCGCGCGCGTGACGAGCGCAGTGCCGCTGTCCGAGGACCAGCAGGAGCGGCTTGCGGCAAAGCTCGCGACGGAGTTCGGCCACGAAGTGCGGCTCCAGCTCGTCGTCGACCCAGAGATCGTCGGCGGCATCACCGTACGCATCGGTGACGAGCTGCTCGACGCCAGCGTGCTGCGCCAGCTCGGCGCCGCCGAGCGACACCTCACCGGGCGCTCCGGCGGCCGGGTCTGACTTTCGCAGAAACTGAAGGGGTCTCCCAAAAAATGAAGGCAGAGCGATGACCGAGTTGACGATCCGCCCGGAGGAGATCCGGGACGCGCTGGAGAGCATCGTCTCCTCGTACGACGCCAGCGCCACCCGAGACGAGGTCGGCGTCGTCACCGAGACCGGTGACGGCATCGCCCGGGTCGAGGGTCTGCACTCGGCCATGACCAACGAGCTGCTCGAGTTCGAGGGCGGCGTCCTCGGCCTCGCGCTCAACCTCGACGTCCGCGAGATCGGTTGCGTGCTTCTCGGCGACTCGGCCCACATCGAGGAGGGCCAGGAGGTCCGCCGCACCGGCGAGATCCTCTCGGTTCCCGTCGGTGACGCGTTCCTCGGTCGCGTCGTCGACCCGCTCGGCCGCCCGCTCGACGGCAAGGGCGACATCCAGACCAGCGAGCGCCGCGTGCTCGAGCTGCAGGCGCCCAACGTCATGGCGCGCCAGCCGGTGAAGGAGCCGCTGCAGACGGGCATCAAGGCCATCGACGCCATGACCGCCATCGGCCGTGGCCAGCGCCAGCTCATCATCGGCGACCGGCAGACCGGCAAGACGGCTGTCGCGCTCGACGCGATCATCAACCAGCGCGACAACTGGAAGAGCGGCGACAAGAAGAAGGCCGTCAAGTGCGTCTACGTCGCCATCGGCCAGAAGGGCTCGACGATCGCGCAGGTGCAGGCGACGCTCGAAGAGGCCGGTGCGCTCGAATACACGACGATCGTCGCGGCCCCCGCGTCGTTCCCGGCGTCGTTCAAGTACATCGCGCCCTACGCCGGCTCCGCGATCGCGCAGCACTGGATGTACAACGGCGAGCACGCGCTGATCGTGTTCGACGACCTGTCGAAGCAGGCCGAGGCCTACCGCAACATCTCGCTGCTGCTGCGCCGTCCGGCTGGTCGTGAGGCCTACCCGGGCGACGTCTTCTACCTGCACTCGCGGCTGCTCGAGCGCTGCGCGAAGCTCTCCGACGAGCTCGGCGGCGGCTCGCTGACGGGTCTGCCCATCATCGAGACCAAGGGCAACGACGTGTCGGCCTACATCCCGACCAACGTCATCTCGATCACCGACGGCCAGATCTTCCTCGAGACCGACCTGTTCAACGCAGGTGTGCGGCCGGCGATCAACGTCGGCATCTCGGTGTCGCGAGTCGGCGGTAACGCGCAGGTCAAGGCGATGAAGTCGGTCGCCGGCCGGCTGCGGCTCGACCTCGCGCAGTACCGCGAGCTCGAGGCCTTCTCGGCGTTCGGCTCCGACCTGGACAAGGCGTCGAAGGCGCAGCTCGAGCGCGGTGGCCGTCTCGTGGAGCTGCTGAAGCAGCCGCAGTACGCGCCGTTCTCGGTCGAGCGGCAGGTCGTCTCGGTGTGGGCCGGCACCACCGGCCAGCTCGACCAGGTGCCGATCGCCGACATCCGCCGGTTCGAGAAGGAGTTCCTCGACTACGTCGAGCACCGGCACAAGGGCATCTACGACGCCATCACGTCGAGCGGGCAGCTCTCCGACGAGACCGTCGAGTCGCTCGAGCAGGCCATCGGCGACTTCAAGAAGACCTTCGACACCTCGACCGGTGAGTCGCTCGTCGGCAAGGACGAGAAGGTCGACGCGATGGAGGCCGGCGAAGTAGGCCAGGAGACCGTACAGGTGCACCGGCCCAAGCCCGCCGAGCAGTCGCAGGGCTGACGTAGATGGGTGCCCAGCTTCGCGAGTACCGCCGGCGGATCAAATCGGTGCAGTCGACGAAGAAGATCACGAAGGCGATGGAGCTCATCGCCGCGTCGCGCATCGTCAAGGCGCAGCAGCGTATCGAGGCCGCGCGGCCCTACGCCGAGGCGATCACCGGTGTTGTCTCCGCCGTTGCAAGCCAGAGCGGCAACCTCGACCACCCGCTGACGACGTCGCGGGACAGTCCGTCGCGCGTGGCGGTGCTGGTCATCACGAGCGACCGTGGTCTCGCCGGCGGCTACAGCGCCAACGTGCTGCGCGCGGGCGAGGCTCTCAACGGGCTGCTGCGCGACGAGGGCAAGGAGCCCGTGCCGTTCCTCGTCGGCCGCAAGGCGTTGTCCTACTACCGCTTCCGCGGCCGCGACGTGTCCCGCCAGTGGACGGGGTTCTCGGAGCAGCCGGCGTACGACGACGCGAAGGCGGTCGCCGACTCCCTCATCGAGGAGTTCACCCGGGGCGGCAACGACGGCGGTGTCGACGAGATCCACGTCGTCTACACCGAGTTCCACTCCGTCGCGACGCAGAAGGCGACCGCGAAGCGGATGCTGCCGCTCGCCGTCGAGTACACCGACGAACCGCCACCCGAACAGCAGGCGCAGTACGAGTTCGAGCCCGGCGCGGAGGGTGTGCTCAACGCGCTGCTGCCGCGCTACATCGAGGCGCGCATCTACGCCGC
>Ga0070679_100002625_pt1 | contig 16355 bp, 12 predicted proteins | sample KBSC63BmetaG_FD_65652 | JGI IMG/M metagenome (GOLD analysis project Ga0070679, IMG submission 65652) | Corn rhizosphere microbial communities from Kellogg Biological Station, Michigan, USA - KBS C6-3B metaG | ecosystem: Host-associated > Plants > Roots > Rhizosphere | place: USA: Michigan... | reverse complement strand
CAATTGTCTTGATGGCGTGGCGATAGCCTCTCTCGCGGCACACGCAGCGATGGGCTTTCGACTCGCGTTCATCCGCGTCATTCGCGGCCCAACGTCTTGGAGCTTTCCCGCAACGGTGAGGCTGGAAAAGCAAAAGCCGCCCGAGCCTCACGGCCCGAGCGGCTTCCACACAGCCCAGCAACCATTACATCGTCGACGCGGACTTCGCCAACCCGTACGCGCGCAGCTTTCTCGCCAGCGTCGGACGGGAGATGCAGAGAATTCTCGCCGCCGCGCTCTGATTGTAGTCCGTGAGCTGCATCGTCAGCTCGAGCGCCTCGCGCTCGATGTCGCGCAGCCGTTTTCCTTCGGCCGGAATGCGAATCTCGCCGAACGTCGTCGCACCGCGCTGCGCCATCGGATGGCGGCGCTGATTGATCGCGATGTGATCCGCGCTGATGATCGGGCCGTCACACACGACGAGCGCGCGCTCGATCACGTGTTTCAGCTCGCGGACGTTGCCCGGCCAGCGGTGCGCCCGAAGCATCGCAATCGCGTCGAGCCCGAGCTGGCGACGCTGTGTCGCGTGCAGATGCGCGTGCTCGGCCAGAATGTAATCCGCGATGAGCCGCGGATCATCCTCGCGCTCGCGCAGCGGCGGCAGCTCGATGCGCAGGACGGACAGCCGCGCGAGAAGATCCTCACGGAAAGCGCCGACCGCCACGCGATCCTCGAGACGAACCTTGCTCGCGGCGATGACGCGGCAGTGCACCGTCGATTCGTGCGTCGCGCCGAACCGTGAGATGCTGTACTCCTCGATCGTGCGCAGGAGACGATCCTGGAGCGCCAGCGGCATCTCGCCGACCTCGTCGAGGAACACCGTGCCGCGACCCGCGAGCTCGAGCACGCCGAGCTTCCGCGCGCCATCGCTGCGCGTCGGGATCGTGCCGAACAGCTCGACCTCGAGCAGCGGCGCGGGAATGCTCGCGCAGTTGATCGACACGAACTGCGCGTTGGCGTGGTGGCCGGCGTTGTGAATGCAGCGCGCGACCAGCTCCTTGCCGGTGCCCGCCTCGCCGGTCAACAGGATGGCGCGGATCGGCGTGGTGGCGACGCGCTTCGCCATGTGCAGCGCGTGGCGCATTCCTGCGCTCTCGGCAACGACCGCCGCGAACTCGTCGTTCGGGGATTGGGGTTGCCGCTGAATGTTCGGTGCGCTCATCGGTGTGGTTCCTGTATCTCCTGTAGCGGAGCGATCGCCCGGGCTCGCGGTGGGATCCTGGTTCATGGCCTGCAACATTCCACGACCTGCGACATCATGAACCAGAGTATCGGCATCTAGGCCACCTGCATGAGTTTTTTCAGATTGCTCATGCTGCCTGCGTGGCGCCCGCAAGTGCAACACGCAAGACGGACAGGCGTTCTGCCACACCTAGGAAGCCCAGCGCCTCGACTTCGGGGCTGATCTGATCGATCAGCGTGAGAAGTGCGTCAGTCGACCGCCGGAGCGAGGGCGCGCATTCGGCCACCAGGTAGGCGGCGACGTAGGGATCGTACTTACCGGCGATCGCGACGGCTTCGTGAAGCAGGCGCATCGCGTGCGCATCATCGCCACGCTCGGCGGCGAGGCGAATGCGCAGCGCATCCACGAGGTCGCGCCCCTGGAACCACCACTCCGGCCGCGGCTCGACGTGCGTGCGAATCCAGCGCATCGCGTCTTCCGCCACGGAGCGCGATCCGACGGCGAGCGCGGCGAGCGCCTGCCCCGCACGCGCGCCCAGTTCCACGTCCGATTGCCCGATGCGCGCCGCGACGGCCAGCACCTGATCGTACAACGACGACGCCGTCGCCCAATCTTCGGCCTCGCGGGCGAGGTGCGCCATGTTGTACAGCGTCGCGAGCCGGTGCGGCTCGTTTGAGGATTCTGTAAATCCCTCGAGCGCCTCGTCGTACCGCTCGCTCGCGAGCTCGAGCTGGCCGCGCCGCAGATACAGCACGCCGAGGTTCAGCGAGGCAAGACCGGCAAGATCCACGGCGTGGGCGCTCTTCGCGGCCTCGAGCGCGCGATCGTAGGCTGCCTCGGCCGCGGTGACTTCGCCGGCGCGCTGATAGATGATGCCGATGTTGATGTAGCATCGCGCTTCGCCGCAGCGGTCGCCCACCGTGCGGAACAGTGCGAGCGCGCGATGATAGAACTCGGCGGCTTCCGTCGAGCGCCGATCCATCATCGACGTGCCGAGGCGGGTGAGCGCTTCGGCGAGCAAGCGTCCGTCGTCCGCCTGTTCGGCGGCGGAAACGGCTTCGCGAGCCACTTCTTCCGCGTCACGCCACTCGCCCAAGCGGCCCTGATACTGCGAGATCATGTTGAGCACGGCGGCCTCTTCCGACCGGTCGCCGAGCTCGCGTGCCTTCTCCAGCAGCAGGCGACACGCCGCGATCGTTTCCGTCGCCGGTTGACCCTGGAGCGCACGGGTGCGCTCGCGCATGCGGCGCAGCCCGAGGATCGTGCGATCTTCCGGACGTCCGGCGAGCGCAGCGATCGCGCGGTCGCAGAGCTCCTCGGTCAGTGCGTAGCGTCCTTCCGTCTCGGCGACTTCCGCGAGCCGATAGAGTGCTTGCGCGCGTTCATCGGGCGTGCTCGCGGCGCGTTCAGCAATCTCGAAAAAGCTGCGCGCTTCCGAGTGGGCGTACATCGCGAGCGCGGTACTGCCCGCGGTCATCGCGTGACGGAATGCCTTCTGCGGAATGCCGGCGCGATCGTAATGCAGCGCGATCTCCGCGGCATTGTCGGGCGCGCGCACCTCCATCGCATTCGCGACACGCTCGTGAATGCGCGCGAGACGCCGCGGATTGATCGCGCGGCGGACCGCGTCGACGAGCAGACCGTGCGTGAACGAGAAATGACTGCCGTTCGAGTTCTGCCACGGCTCGATCACCGCGTGTTGAATGCCTTCGTCGAGCGCGTCCAGCACTTCGTCCTCGTCGCCGGCGCCGGCCGCCATCGCGAGATCGATGTCGAATACGCGGCCAATGACCGCCGCCGTATTGAGGATCTTGCGCGCGGTCGTCGACAACCGCTCGAGACGGCGGTCCATGAGCCCCGTGAGCACGGCGGGCAGGTCGCCGTCGTTCTCGGCGCGCAGCGTCCAGCGGCCGTGCTCGTACCGCACCGCGTTGTCGTCGAGCAGCATGCGCACGAGCTGTGTCGCGAGCAGCGGGTTGCCCTCGGAGTAGCGCAGCAGATACGCCAGCAAGTCGCGGCTCGCCTCGCCGCCGAAGACGCTGGACAACCACTGCCGCAGCTCCGACTCGGTGAGGCGCGGCAGCGGGATCTCGAAGAATCGCTCGTCGCGCAGCAGGCGATTGCGACGCTCGAGCGCCTCGCCACGCGTGTCCTCGGCGCGCATCGTGAGGCAGATGAGCATTCGCTCATGCTCGAGCTGCGCCAGCACGTGCTCGAGCACGTCCCACGTGGCCGTGTCCGACCACTGCATGTCGTCGAGGAGGATCACGACCGGGCGCGCCGCCGCCGCGAGCCGCAGATACGACACGATCTCGTCGAACAGCGTGTACTTGTTGCCGCTCGGCTCGTGCGCGCTGGTGCCAAGCGCGGGGACGAGGCGCGACAGCTCGCGCCACTCGCGATGCGGAACGAACCCGAGTTGATGGACGGCCGCGATCGCCTCGGCCCATGGCGCATACGGTGGCTTCGCGTCGGCTTCACTGCAGCGGCCGGTCACGAGCGATCCAGCGCGCAGACGAACCTCCGCCGCGAGCCGGCGCACGAGCGTCGACTTCCCGACACCGGCTTCGCCGATCACGCTGACGAGACGGGGGCCAGTCTCGAGCGTCGCGTCGAGCAGCTTGACGAGACGCTGCAGCTCTTCTTCGCGGCCGACGAACTGCTTGAGATTGATCGTCGGCTCGTGCGCTTCCTGCTCGCTCTCCGCCGCCGAGACCACGGTGTCGCGCCCGCGGCGCTTCGCGTCGTAGAGCGCGCGGTCGGCGGCCTCGAACAGCGCGTCGAAGTCGTTGTGCTCCGCACGCGCCGCCGCAACACCCATGGACAGAGTTACCGAGATCGACCCCGATCGTTCGCGGAGCGGCACCGACGCACGACGCACCGTCCCGCGGATGCGCTCCGCCACCTCCGCGGCTTCGTCGATCGGCGTGTGCGGAAGCAGGATGACGAATTCGTCGCCCGCATACCGGCCGATGACCCCATGCGACGACGCGATCTCGCGCAGCGTGCCCGCGACGACGCGCAGCACCGCGTCGCCCTGCAAGTGGCCATGCGTGTCGTTGACGTGCTTGAACTCGTCGACGTCGATCACGATGAGCGAGACGGTCGCGAAGGGGCCGCGCTCGCTGAGGATCTTGTTCGCCGTTTCGACGAACGGGCGCCGCATCAGAAGGCCGGTGAGATCGTCGCTCGGACCGTTCACACCGAGATCGCGCACCGTGGTGGGGCGATCGACCGGCTTCGTCTCCGCGACGGCGCGCTGGCGCAGCGAGGGCGCGCGCGTGCGCATCAGATCTTCGAAATGCTCGAACAAGTGCGGATCGAACTGCTTGCCCACGTCCGTCCGCATGATCTCCATCGCGGCGTCGTGCGTGAGCGCGCCCTTGTAGCTGCGTCGCGACGTCAGCGCATCGTAGACGTCGGCGATGCAGAGAATCCGTGCGCTGCGCGGAATCTCTTCGGCCACCAGCTCGTCCGGGTATCCCTGGCCGTCCCATCGCTCGTGGTGCGAGCGCACCATCGGGATCACGTCGCCCGGGAAATCCATGTCGGAGAGCATCTCGACGCCCGCCACCGGATGGCGCTTGATCAGCTCCCACTCGTCGGGCGCCAACTTGCCCGGCTTGTTGAGCGTCTCCGACGGGATGATCAGCTTGCCGACGTCGTGCACGATCGCGCCGACGCGGAACCAGAATAGCTCGCGCGGCTCGAGGCCCGCGCGGACCGCGAGCGCGCACGCGAGATCGGCGACGCGCTCGCAATGGCCCTGCGTGTAGCGGTCCTTCGATTCGATCGAGCCCGACCAGTGGCGCACCGCGTCGATGAAGTGACGCTCGAGGCGGCCGCTTCGGCGATCGATGTCAGCGAGATCGCGCTTCGCGCTGAGCTGCGAGAAGATGCGATGCCCGCGATTCAGATGCATGAGCGCGTCGCGATGCCGTCCCTGGCGACGACACAGCTCGGCGTGCTCGCGCGCGGTTTCCGCCGACAGCAGAAGGTCGCGTCGCTCGACGGCAATCTTCTGCGCGCGCTCGAGATGCTCTTCCGCCACCGACAGCTCGCCGAGCTCGCGCGATACGGTTCCGAAGTGCTTCTCGATCTCGCCGGCGGCGAATCCATCGTGCGTCTGCGCCGAGAGCTTCGCGGCGAGCTCGCAGCACGCGCGGGCCGCCACATAGTCGCCGCGCGTGATCTCCAGCTCGGCGCGATTCGTCTCGAGCTGAATCCGCGACGGCATGTCGCCGAGCGCCTCGGCGATCTGCACGGCTTCCTCGAACGCGCGCGTCGCGTCCTGCCAACGCTCGAGATCCGTGTACAGCTTGCCCATGTTGCTCAGCGCACCGATCACTTCCTTCGGCGCGCCGAGCGTGCGGTATTCGGCGAGGCTCGCGCGGTAGTAGCGGAGCGTTTTCTCGTGATCGCCGCGAATGTGCCCGATCACGCCGAGGTTCTGCGCGGTCATCGCCGCGAGACGCGTCTCGCCGGCGTCGATCGCGTGCGTGCGGGCATCGAGATACAGCGCTTCGGCGCGATCGAGGTCGCCCTGCTGCTGGTGCAGGATCGCCTGCACGTTGATCGCGTGTCCGATCGCGGCCGGCTCGCCGGCGAGCTGCGCGACGGTCAGCGCAACTTCGATGCAGTCCATCGCCGCGTCGATGTCTGCGTCCACCTGATATGTCCGGCCGACCCAACGGAGGAGCGACGACGCGAGCTTGCCGTCCTCCACCCGCTTCAACGAATACAGCGCGCGCTCATAGAGCGAGCGTGCGTCGTCACGGCGCCCTTCTCGTTCGGCGAGCTGGGCTTGTTGAACAAGGACATCGACCGAGGGCTTCATCGTCGCTCGGACCGCCGTGGCGGGCCTTGGGTGGGGATGAATGCGAGCTGAGGGAACGCGCGGCTGTGCACGTTCCCTCAGGTCAGTATCGGCAGCTATCAGCCGGACGCCAGGATATACCCGGAGCGCTTGTGCTCGCGGACGAGTTGCTGGTACAGCAGCTCACCTTCGCTGTACGGCGAGTCACTCTGAATCTCGACGGCCGGCGCCACGCTGCGGCTCGCGCCCGAGGGCGAGAGGATTCCGCCGGTCCCGGTGCGATTGTACATGGTGGACGGGTCGGTGCCGTCGCCCGCGGCCACGTTGTAGCCGCTGAAGTGCTTGAGGCGGCGCGTGACTTTGCCGGTGACCGGATCGTGCACCGTCGCGACCGAGGGGTCGGTTTTCGACTCGTCGATGCAGTTGTTGCTGGTCACGACCGGACAGTAGTTGATGTTGAAGAACGGATTCAGCGACGCCGAGAAATCCGCGAAGCTCAGCACGACCCAGTTATAGGGGTCGCTGCTCGGCACGAAGCGCACGTTCGGATAGAAGTCCACGCGCGGATGCCCGGCGCCATCCAGCCACGCCTTGACCTGGATCGTCTGCGAGTACGTCGCCGGCGTGCAGGTCTTGTCCCATTCGCCGATGCCGTAGCTCGAGCGCGACGGATCGCACAACGAGTGCGCCGGGAACACGATCGAGTTGCCCGCTCCGAGATCCCAATACGTCCGCGTCCACGGATTGATCGTCACGCTGAACCGGAAGGTATCCGTCTGGGTCAGAGCCGCGGTGACACCGCCGCCATGTACACTCTGGGGACGGGCGGCCTCCGTCTTCGGCGCCATCGTGTTGTCGCTACAAGCGGCGAGCGCCATGCTCAGCGTCAACAGCGCGATTCCACTAGTCTTGCGCATTCAAGCCTCCGTCGGCTCGTGATCGTGATGTTCTGCTTCGCCCGACCGCCCTTCAGCGACGGGTACAGTCTGCATGTCGGATTATCGGCCGCCCGCGCCGCGATTTAATTCCGTTCGCGTGTTTGTCACGGATCGTTGCGGCATGCAACGATGTGAAACGGGGCGTCGATCGCGCGATCGACGCCCCGGATTGCAAACCTTTTTTTCGAGTTCGCTAATGAGGCGCACGCCTCAGCCTGACGCGAGGACGTAGCCCGAGTGGCGGCGCACATATGCCGCGCGCTGCAGCAGCGTCCTCACGTCCGAGCGCTTCGGGAACACGGACGACGCGTCGAGTCGCACCGCGACGCCGTGGACCGATGCCGCGCTCGATCCCAGACTATAATCGGAGTCGCCCGCATCACCCGCCGCCACGTTGTAGCCGCTGAAGTGCTTCACGCGACGCGTGATCTGACCCGTGATCGGATCGCGCGTCGTCGCGAGCGACGGGTCCTTCTTCGATTCATCCTTGCACGCGCTCTGTGGTTTTTGGCAGTACAGGATCTTGTACATCGGATCGACCGACGCCTGGTAATCGGCGAACGACAGCACCACCCACCGCGCGGGATCCGAGCTCGGGGCGAAACGCACGCTCGGGGTGAAGTCGACCTGCGGATGACCATTCCGGCCAATCCACGCCCTCACGCTGATCGTGACCGGCGCCGTCGCGAGCGTGCAGGGCTTGTCCCATTCGCTTTCGCCATACGAGGACCTCTTCGGATCGCATAGCGAATGGGCGGGGAACAGGAGCGAGTTGCCCGAACCGAGATCGTAGGTCGTCTCGCTCGCGGGATCGATCGTGATGCTGAAGCGCACTGTGTCCACGTTCGTGAGTTGCGCGTTCGAGCCGCCGCCTCTTCTACTGGCTGTGGCGGCCGGTGGCGCCCCGCGCGGCGCTACCGCGTTGTCCCCGCACGCCGCGAGCACTGCGGCAAGCACGAACAGTGCGGGCATTCTTCCCTTTCTCATCAAAGCCTCCATCGGCAGTTGACCGTAAATGCAATGGCGTACCGGCACCACACGGCGACGGGTACACTGTGCGCGTCCGAGTATCGGCAGCGGGCCGCAATATTGAATTGTTCGCGCGCGACTGAAACGCATCGTTGCACCACGGCATGTATTGCAGCAGGTCTGGAACCTGCACGGGCGTGGCGAGCGACCAGGAGCATTCTGTGAAACTCATTCTGCTGTCCGAAGACGCCGTGCGCCTCGAGCCCGAGCTCGGGCCGATGACGATCGAAAGCGTATCTGCCGAGCAGAGCTACTCGCCCTTCCATATGATGGCGGGCGCGCTGGCCTACTGTACGTTTTCCATCATGTACGCGTGGGCGGAGAGCGCGAGCCTGGATCCCAGCGACCTCGCGATCGAGGTGCACTGGACCTTTGCCGACGACCCGCCGCGCGTCGGCGCCTACGACGTTCGCTTCGAGTGGCCGTCGCTTCCCGAGAAGCGGCTCCAAGGCGCGCTCCGAGTGGCCGAGCTCTGCACGGTCCACGCGACGTTCCGGAATCCGCCGGATATTAGAATTGTTGGAACGGCGGGCGTCGGCGGCGCCGGCGAGCACGCGCAGGCCGACGGAATCACGCCGGGTGCCGCTACGGTGTCGGACGCGCCGCGGTGAGCTGCGCGCTCAGGGTCGACGCCCATTCGTTGACGACGTCCGCCTCGTGCTCGTCGAGCTCGTCCTCGACCGACTCCGCCTTGCCCGACGTCCCACCCGCGGCGCGCGCGACGTTCGTCGCGAGCCCCTTCCACGTCTCGTTCTGGATCCACTGCCCCACGGTTCGCATTGCGAGATGATCGACGACCGTGGCCGCACGATCATAGACCTCGACCTCGAAACGCACGGCATCGTTCGCCGGCTTGACGACGAAGCGCACCGCGCCGGCGATGGGATGGCCGCTCAATGTGAGAAAGGTGATGCGTCGATCGGCGGCTTCCGCGACGCGCACCTGAATGTGCCCGCGCAGCGGAAGATCGAAGGTCAACGTCTCGCCTTCCTCCACGCGCACCGAGGTATGCGGCTCCGCATGCATGCCGACGATCGATGGCATGAGCTCGCTGAAATGACTCTTCACGTAGGCGAAAAGCTCGTCGGGAGTGAAGCGGCCGCCGCGGATATCGACCCAGAACCGCTTCCGCCGAAGCGTTCCCACACCCTCTGACGGAAGTTGTTCGGGCTGCTCGTCGACGAGACGCCGGAGCCCATCGTCCAGCCGCGTGGGCGCAATTCCAAGCACGTCCGTGAGCGCGTTCGTGCGTCCCGTCGCAATGACGTTGCCCTCGGCGAGCATGTCGAGCTGCGACTGCGCGATCGGCGTCTCGACACCGAGCGCGTCGAGCGCACGGAGTCCCCACGAGGCGAGCATCTGGGGAAGCGGCACTTGCGGCGCCGCACGACCCGTGAGCTTGCGCAGTCGCGCGACGAGATCGTTCTGCGACGTGCGCTCGGGGCCCGCGATCTCCAGCACCTGACAACGGACGTCGTCGCGGTCGACCGCGACGACAAGCGCCTTCGCGAGATCCTCGTGCCAGACCGGCTCGAATTGCTGATTGCCGTCGCCGACCGTCGGCACCATCGGGAGCGTGCGCACCATGCGCAGCAACACCGAGAGGTGGTCGTCGCCGGGACCGTAGACGGCACCGGGACGAATGATGACCCAATCGCGACTGAAGGCGCGCACGACATCCTCGGCCACGTATTTCGACTTGTGGTACGGAGACGCACCTCGCTCCGCCCCGAGGGACGACACGTAGATCAGCTTGCGCACGCCGGCGCGCTCCGCCTCGAGAACCACGTAGCGCGTGCCATCGATGTTCACGCGCTGGAACGTCCGCTCGGGCGGCTGTTCGTCGACGATGCCCGCGATGTGCAGCACGACTTCGCAGCCCTCGGTGCTGCCGCGGATCGACGGCTCGTTCGCGACGTCGCCCGCCCAGCCTTCGATGCCCTCGGGCCACCACTTCTCGCCCCGGCCCGCGTGGCGCGACAGCACACGCACGGTGTGTCCGCGTGCATGCAGCGCACGCACCACCGATTCGCCAACTACACCCGTGCCGCCGGTCACCAAAATCCGCATGCTGTCATCCGCGTTGTGATCGCTTCACGGGGGGCAGGTTGAGTGCCACACGCGCCAGGGCCTGTTACACCGTCATTTCATGTGTCGTCCTTGCTGTGCCCGGCGACGCCGCTCCGGCCTCCCTGCATCGAGAGACGATCCACGATGGTCCGCTCCCCGCGGTTGCTGCTCCTCGCCTTGATCGGCGCCTGTTCGCATGCCTCATCCGGGACCGTGGTCTTCGGCGCCGCCGGTCCGTGGAACGAAGCGTACGGCAAGGCGAACCGGAACGGCATTCAACTCGCCCTCGACGAGATCAACGCCACTCCCGCCTGGAGCCGACGCCACCTCCAGATCGACTTCGAGAACGACTCGGCCAACGGCGCGCGTGCGAGCGCCGTCGCGCAAACGTTCGTGAATGATCCGCGCATCGTCGCCGTTGTCGGACACGTGAACTCGACAGCCATGGTCTCCGCGGCGCACGTGTACGACAAACACCTCGCCGCGGTGGCGACCACGGCGACGACCCCGAGCCTGACCGGTGTTTCACCGTGGGCGTTTCGCGTGATCGCGAGCGATTCCGCGAACGGCATGACCATCGCTCGCTTCGCGAACAAGCTCGGTCGGAGACGCGCGGCGGTGCTGTATGAGAACAACGCCTACGGTCGCGGCCTCGCCGACAGCTTCCGCCGCAGCTTCGCCGGCGAGCTCGTCGCGTTCGATCCGATCGCCGACGGCGCGGATCAGAACTTCGATGCCTTCGTGAGCTGGTACAAACGCGAAAAGCCGGACATCGTCTTCGTCGCGGGCACCGACCAGTCGGGCCTGGCGTTTCTGAAGGAAGCACGACGTCAGCGGCTCGACGCCGATCTCGTCGGTGGCGATGGATGGCAGACGCTCGCGCCGAACGCGATCGCCGACGGCATATACGTCGGCGCTCCGTTCAGCGCGCAGGATCCTCGCCCCGAGGTGCAGACCTTCGTGTCCGCCTATCGCCGCAAGTACAGCGAGGTCCCGGACGGCAACGCGGCCCTCGCCTACGACGCCACGAAGCTGCTCGCGCACGCGGTCGAGAAGGTGGGCACCGATCGCGCGAAGATCCGCGACTACCTCGCGAACGTCACGGACGACTTTCGCGGTGTGACCGGCAAGATCCGCTTTCGCGCCGACGGCGATCCGGTCGATAAGGGATTTGTGATGACGCGCGTGATTCACGGCGCGATGGTCGTGGAGGGCGGACAATGACCACTCTCGATCGCGCCGGCCTCGGCACGATTCGCGGCCGTCTGTGGATCGGCTTCGGCGTACTCGTCGCATTGCTGATCGTCGCCGGCGTCGTCGCTCGGCGCTCCTTCGCCGGAATGTCCGTCACCATCGCGCAAACTCTGAGCGACGTGCAGACCGAAGCGCGCCTGGCGGGGCTTCTCTCGGCCGATGTCGACAAGGCGATCGAAGCCGCGTCGCGCTACATCGACACGCGCGACACGGCCTCGCAGGCCGCGTTCCGCAAGTTCGGCTGGGCCGCGCACGCGGTGCAGCAGCAGATGAACGATCGCACGGGACAGTCCGCGACCGAAGTGGCCATCGTCGCGACGATCGACGCCAAGCTGTCCGCGATGGAAGTGCATTATGCGCTCGCGCATCGTCTCGTCGACCTCGACCGCATGGCCGAAGCGCGTGCCGCGGCAGCGCAGGGTCGCGATGCGGTCGACGATCTTCTCAGCAACATCGATCGCCTCGCGCGCCTCAAGGCCGACAAGGTCGCTGCAGCGAACGCGCAGCTCGCCGCCGAGACCGATCGACGCTCCGCGTGGCTGGTCACGCTGATCGGGCTCGCCGTGGTCTTCGGCGTGATCGTCGTGATGTACACGGTGCGCAGCATCGCCGAGCCGCTCGATGCGCTCGTCAGTCATGCGCGTCGCCTGAGCGAGGGCGATCTCACGAGCCGTACCTCCGAGGGCGAGCGGATGCCGGGTGAGTTCAGCATTCTCGCAACCGCGATGAATCAGACGGGCGAATCGTTGTCCCGCGTGGTCGCCGTCGCCGCACGCACCGCCGAGGACGTCTCGAGCTCCGCGCATGATCTCGCCTCGGTATCCGAACAGATCTCGCTGTCCGCGGGCCAGATGGCGAGTGCGATGACCGAGGTGTCGCACGGCGCCGAGACGCAGGTTCAGCAGCTGCGCTCGGTCGACGACACGCTGCAGGCGATTCGCGAAGCCGCGGACGGTGTCAAAGAACGCTCATCGGAAGTCACCGACCTCGCGCGCAGCATCGAAGGCGCCGCACAGTCCAAGCGCATGGAGATCGATCGCGCGCTGGCGATTCTCGTCGACGTGAAGACGAGCGTCGAGCGCGCGGCCGACGAGATTCGCGCGCTCGACGCAACCGTGAGCGACATCAATCGCTTCGTGGCGTCCGTCGGGCAGATCGCAGATCAGACGAATCTCCTCGCGCTCAACGCCGCGATCGAGGCCGCGCGCGCCGGCGAGGCGGGCCGCGGTTTCGCCGTCGTCGCCGAGGAAGTGCGCAAGCTCGCCGAGCAGTCGCAGCGGGCGGCGGATGACATCGTGCAGATGACGGGAGTGGTGACGTCGCGCGTGAGCATCAGCGCGCGCGCGATGGAAGCGAGCGCCGGCCGCGTGATCGAGATCGAGCGCGTCTCCCGCGACATCGACATCGCGCTGAGCACGATCACCGACGCCGCCGAGCGCACCCGCGTGGCGGCAGTCGGTGTGACGGGCGCGGCGGAGGCGAATGCCGACGCGGTCAGCAGCGTGGCGACGAGCCTGGAGTCGATCGCGAGGACCGCGGAAGGACACGCGGCCGCGGCCGAGCAGGTGAACGCATCGACGCAGGAGCAGAGCGCCGCGTGCGAACAGATGACGTCCGCATCGAACGTTCTGCTCGCGGGATCGACGCAGCTCCGGGAGCTCGTCGGCGGCCTCAAAACGTAAGAAGCCGCTGGACGCTCGTCGCTGAATGCTGGACGAACGGCGGACTTTCCTCGGCCGCTCGCCTAGACTAGCGTCCAGCGTCCAGCGTCTCTCTTTTTATCTGATGCGCATCGAAACTCTGGCAGTGCATGCCGGCCACGACGTCGACCCTGCCACCGGCGCCGTGACGCCGGCAATTCATCTCTCCACCACGTTCCAACGAGAAGCCGACGGCGGCTATCGCGCCGGGTTTCTCTACTCGCGCTACGCGAATCCGAATCGCGCCGCGCTGGAGCAATGTCTCGCCGCGCTCGAGGGCGGTGAGGTCGCATACACGTTCGCGTCAGGCTCCGCGGCGACCATGACGCTGCTGCAGGCCATCGGGCCCCAGAGTCACGTCATCGTTCCCGACGATGCGTACTTCGGCACGATCAAGCTCGCGCGCGACGTCTTCGGCCCCTGGGGCATGGAAGTGTCGCTCGCCGACATGACGGACCCCGGCGCCATCGAGCGCGCGATGCAGCCCAACACAAAGCTCGTCTGGGTCGAAACACCGTCCAATCCTTTGCTCCGTGTCGTCGACATCGCCGCCGTTGCCGCGATCGCGCATCGCGGCGGCGCGATCTGCGCGGTCGACAACACCTGGGGAACGCCGGTCCTGCAGCGTCCGCTCGACCTCAGTGCCGACATCTCGATGCACGCCACGACGAAATACCTCGGCGGGCATAGCGACGTGTTGGGCGGCGCGCTCGTGTTCAAGACGAAGACCGCGCTCGCCGAGCGTGTTATGAGTATTCAGATGACGGGTGGGGCTGTGCCATCGCCGTTCGAGTGCTGGCTCACGATGCGGGGTGTACGGACACTGCCGGTTCGCGTGAAGGTCCAGAGCTCGAACGCCGCGGCGCTCGCGGTATTTCTCGAATCGCATCCATGCGTCGAGGCCGTGCACTATCCGGGACTCGCATCGCACGCGGCCCACGACATCGCCGCGCGGCAGATGAGTGGCTTCGGGGGCATGCTCTCCGTGCAGGCCGGTGCAGATCGCGCGCAGTCGATGGCCATCGCGAGCCGTCTTCGCATCTTCACCCAGGCCACGAGTCTCGGGGGGACCGAGAGTCTCGTCGAGCATCGCGCATCGGTCGAAGGCCCCGGCACGCGCGCCCCGGAGAATCTGCTCCGCGTCTCCGTCGGGCTGGAGCACATCGAGGACCTGAAGGAGGACTTCGATCAGGCGCTACGCGGTTGATGCGGCGCGCGGTCCTGCTGTTGAGCGGCGGCCTCGACTCCACGACGCTGCTCGCGCACGCGATTCACGACGGCTTCGACGTCCACGCGATGACGTTTCGCTACGGCCAGCGCCATGCGAGCGAGATCGAGGCTGCGCGCCGCGTCGCGTCGGCGTATGAGATTCATGATCACGTCATCGTCGACATCGATCTGCGCACCTTCGGCGGCTCTGCGCTGACGAGCGAAGCGGCGGTGCCGAAGGACCGCGCGGCGCACGAGATGGGCGAGGGCATCCCGATCACGTACGTGCCGGCGCGCAATACGATCTTCCTGTCGTTCGCGCTCGCGTGGGCCGAAGTGCTCGAGGCCGGAGAGATCTTCATCGGCGTGAATGCGCTGGACTACTCGGGCTATCCCGATTGTCGTCCGGAGTACATCGCGGCGTACGAACGAATGGCCAACCTGGCGACGCGCGGCGGCGTCGAAGGGACGAACCCGATCCACATTCGGACGCCGCTCATCGCTCTCACCAAGGCGCAGATCATTCGGCTCGGCCTCGAGCTCGGCGTCGACTATTCGATGACGCAGAGCTGCTATGATCCGGACGCGTCGGGTTTGGCGTGCGGTCATTGCGATGCGTGTCAGTTGCGACTCCGGGGATTTGCTGAGGCGGAAGTCGAGGATCCGGCGGCGTACCGCTGATCGGTGGGGAGTGCTCGCCTGGCGGCTCGACGGCTGGGAGTGGTCGCTTCGCACGGGCGGCGAGCGCAGCGAGCCCGCCGCCCAGCGAGCCGCCAGGCGAGCACTGCCCTCCAGCGAGCGCAGCGAGCGCTAACTTCCAGCGCACGCTATGTACTCGGTCAAAGAAATCTTCTACACACTCCAGGGCGAAGGCGCCAACTCCGGCCGCCCCGCCGTCTTCTGTCGCTTTGCCGGCTGCAACCTCTGGACAGGGCGCGAAGCCGACCGCGCCTCCGCCGTGTGCGACTTCTGTGATACCGACTTCGTCGGCATCGGGCCCGACGGCGGCAAATTCGCCACGGCCGACGCTCTCGCCGACGCGGTCGAAGCACGCTGGCCCTCACCGGCTCGCGAGCATCGCTTCGTGGTCTGCACCGGCGGCGAGCCACTGCTGCAGCTCGACGACGCCGCAGTTCACGCACTGCACACACGCGGATTCGCCGTCGCCGTCGAGACGAACGGTACGCAGCCCGCCCCCGCCGGCGTCGACTGGATCTGCATGAGCCCGAAAGCGCGCGCAACGCGCGTCCTCGGCCGCGGCGATGAGCTCAAGCTCGTCTACCCGCAACCCGATCTCGACCCCGCAGTCTTCGAATCACTCCAATTCACGTATTTCTTTCTCCAGCCGATGGACGGACCCGACATCGCGGAGAATACGCGGGCCGCCATCGCCTACTGCCTCGCCCATCCGCGCTGGCGGCTCAGCGTGCAGATGCACAAGGTCCTCGGCCTGCGCTGAGCCCACCTGGCGGTCGTCCCGCTCCCCTTGACCGTTTAGTGGAACGCGCATTCTCTCCTCCACTAAACTCTTTGGTGGAGCACCGCGTGACCACGACCGAGATCGACGTTCTCCAGGGCACGCTCGACCTGCTGGTGCTCAAAGCGCTCAGCGTCGACGACATGCACGGCTACAACATTCTCGATTGGCTGCGCCGAGCGTCGCAGCGCGAGCTGCGCATCGAGGACGCGGCGCTGTACCCCGCGCTCCATCGCATGGAAGCGCGCGGCCTCATCGACTCCGCCTGGGGACTCTCCGAGAACAATCGGCGCGCCAAGTTCTACCGCCTCACCGCCGCCGGGCGCAAAGCGCTGCGCAACGAATCCGCGAGCTGGAAGCGCTATTCGATCGTGATGGCGCGCGTCCTCGACACCTCGGGACAGCCGGCATGAGCACCATGCGCGACGACGAGCCGAAATGGCGCCGCTACGCGCGCTTCGCCGGACCGGATCCGCGCGCCGATGTCGACGACGAGATGGAATTCCACATCCAGATCCTGGTCGAGCGCTTCGCCCGCCAGGGATTCTCCCCCGAGGAGGCGCGAGCCATGGCGATCCGAGAGTTCGGCAACCGAGAGAAGGCCCGCGAGGAGTGCGTCGACATCGACACCACGCGGCTG
>Ga0070679_100002623_pt1 | contig 16359 bp, 13 predicted proteins | sample KBSC63BmetaG_FD_65652 | JGI IMG/M metagenome (GOLD analysis project Ga0070679, IMG submission 65652) | Corn rhizosphere microbial communities from Kellogg Biological Station, Michigan, USA - KBS C6-3B metaG | ecosystem: Host-associated > Plants > Roots > Rhizosphere | place: USA: Michigan... | reverse complement strand
GATGCCGCAGCCCTGGGCGCGGAACCGGCGCGGGCCACCAAACCCTCGGCGCGGCTGGCGCAGATCACGGTGCCCTCCATGGCGCAATCCGTGGCGTCCACCGCCGCCAAAGCAAGCTACATCCAGACAATGGCTCCTTCCGTTCTGCCCCCGCCGCCACTGGTGGCCGTCAAAAAAGACCCCAAGCTCGCCAACAACTGGAAGACCAAAGCGGTTGAACAGCTGTCGGACGCCGAAGTGCTGGCCATGCCCGATTCGGAGTACATGAACGAGAAGCAGATGGCGTTTTTCCGCCTGAAGCTGACCCAGTTGAAACAGGAAATCCTGAACAGCGCGGGCGAAACCACCGAGCACCTGCGCGAGGACACCGTGATCGTGCCCGATCCGGCGGATCGCGCCACCATCGAGGAAGAGCACGCGCTCGAACTGCGCACCCGCGACCGCGAGCGCAAGCTGCTCAAGAAGATCGAGCAGTCCATCGCCCGCATCGACGCCGGCGACTACGGCTATTGCGACGAGACCGGTGAGCCGATCGGCGTCGGCCGCCTGCTGGCCCGTCCCACCGCCACGCTGTCGCTGGAGGCGCAGCAGCGCCGCGAGTTGAAGCAGAAGATGTTCGGCGACTGAACCCGGTCTCCTACGTCTGCCTCGCAGTACCCACTCCCCGCACTACCGCCATGCCGCCGAAGGAAGAGAACAACGGCCTGCTGTCCAAGGTAGTCAAGTTCGTCAGGAACCCGACGACCAACTGGTCCGACCTGGACCAGCAGGAAAGCGATCGCGAGAGCAGCTACTCCAAGCAGATGCTCAAGGAGATGATCGAGCGCAAGCGGCGCAACGACTTCGTGCGCAAGCGCGAGTTCGACATGCTGCGCAAGATGCGCCGCAGCGAGGTGATGGCGGGGCAGGACCCGGCCGCGCGGCCTTCGTTCTTCCAGAGCTCGATGCCCTCCAAGCCGGACGACCGCGCAACCACCTTGAAGAAGATCGACGAGATCGAGGCGCAGATGTCCATGCAGTGGTGGAAGACCAAGCATGGCGACTCCAGCCGGGGCGGCAGCAGCACCAACTTCCCGATGTCGTCGCAGATGCCGATGGATACGGCGGCATCGGGCCGGCCGACGGGCTCGGCGCCGCTGCGCTCCACGGCGTACACGAAAACCGCTCCGCAGCCGCTGAAGGAGGAGAAGACCCATCCGGTCGACCTCGCACCGGCGCCCATGCTCGATTCCGTGCGCCCGGGCGCGCCGCTGTCATCCGGATCTATTTCGTCACCCGCTGACGGGCTTGCGCCATCGGGCGCTGCGCCGGCAAGGAGCGTGGTTCCAGGCAGCGCGCGCCCGTCGGGAGTGGGGCCGGCTTTCATGGCCACACCTCCAACGGGTGCCAGCTCGCAGCCCGGCGCGTCCACGGGATTTTCGGCTTCCAAGCTGTTCGCCATCGACGTCGAAGAATTCGCGCACGATCCCGAGCTGGAGGAAGCCGCAATCCGTTTTGCCAATGGCGACAATGCGGGCGCCGAAGCGGGTTTGATGGAAGTGCTCGGGCCCAAGGGCTCGCGCGTGGACCACGACGACACCTGGTTGACGTTGTTCGACTTGTATCGCGCGACCGGGCAGCAAGACCGCTTCGAGACTGCAGCGATCGATTTCGCGGGCCGGTTCGGGCGCTCGGCCCCGCAGTGGTTCTCGCTGCCGGATGCGGTGGCGCTCATGCAGGCGCCGGCGTCGAACGCCGCTGAGAGCACTGCGCACGCCGCCAACTGGACTTGCCCCGCGACGCTGGGCACCCAGACGATCGTCGCGATGAATACAGCGCTCGGCAAGGCTCCGCAGCCGTGGCGCCTCAATTGGAGCAAGCTCAACAGCATCGACGAAGCCGCGGTGGACCCGCTGACGAAGCTGTTCACGCAATGGGCGGCGCAGTCCGTTCAGCTGCGTTTCATCGGCTTCGAGAACCTGGAGAAAGTGCTCAAGAACGCGACGCCCTCCAGCGACAAGAGCGTCAATCCGGCCTTGTGGAAGCTGCGCATGGAAGTCCTGCGCGTGATGCACCGGCCCGACGAATTCGAGTTGGTGGCACTGGACTATTGCGTGACTTACGAGGTCTCGCCGCCGTCGTGGGAAAGTGCGCGTTGTGAATACAAGCCGCTGCAGGCCGACGGCAGTTATGTGCCCGGCCAGACCATCATTGGCGAGGCGTTTCGCGATTCGCTCTCGTCGGGGCTGGGCTATGGCGATACCAACATCGTGGGCGCCATGTCGCAGATGTCGAACATTTCGACGGTCGAGTTATCCGGGCAGATTCTTGGAGATGCGTCTGAACCGCTGAACAAGCTCGACGGTAAGCTCGAGGGCGCGGACGTGATGGTGATCTCTTGCGCGCGGCTGATCCGCATCGACTTTTCCGCGGCCGGCACCCTGCTCAATTGGGTGACCAGCCGGCAAGCCGAAGGCCGACAGGTGCAATTCATCGAAGTGCACCGGCTGGTGGCGGCGTTCTTCAACGTCATCGGCATCAGCGAGCATGCCCGGGTGATGGCGCGTACCGACTGAAACGGCCGGTCGGGCGCTGGGGGTTGAGAGTTGGGCGTAGAGTCCCAAGCTACGCATTCCCGCTCGACGCTGCACACTCAACGCTGAAACTTCCATGGAACAATTTCACGGCACGACCATTGTCAGCGTGCGCCGCAAGGACGCGAACGGCCGCTGGCAGGTGGCGATCGGTGGCGACGGCCAGGTGACGCTGGGCAACGTGGTCGTGAAGGGCTCGGCGCGCAAGGTGCGCAAGCTCTACCACGACAAAGTGGTCGCGGGCTTCGCGGGCGCCACAGCCGACGCGTTCACCTTGTTCGAGCGATTCGAGGCCAAGCTTGAGAAACACCAGGGCCACCTGGTCCGCTCGGCGATCGAACTCACCAAGGATTGGCGCACCGACCGCGTGCTCAGAAGGCTCGAGGCGATGCTGGCGGTTGCCGACCACGAAGCATCGTTGATCATCACCGGCAACGGCGACGTGCTCGAACCGGAGCACGGCATCATCGCCATCGGCTCGGGCGGCGCCTATGCGCAGGCCGCCGCCAAGGCGCTGCTCGACAACACCGAGCTGGGCGCCGCCGACATCGTGAAGAAGTCGCTCGAGATCGCCGGGGAATTGTGCATCTACACGAACATGCACCACACTATCGAAACCCTATGACGAATGACTTCGCTGCGCGTCATGACAAATGACCTAAGGCGGATACATCTGTCATCTGTCATCTGTCATCTGCCATGTCCTCAATGACCCCCCAGGAGATCGTCTCCGAACTGGACCGGCACATCGTCGGCCAGCACGATGCGAAACGCGCGGTCGCGATCGCGTTGCGTAACCGCTGGCGCCGCCAGCAAGTCGATGAAAAACTGCGCGGCGAGATCACGCCCAAGAACATCCTGATGATCGGCCCCACCGGCGTGGGCAAGACCGAGATCGCTCGCCGGCTGGCGCGGCTCGCGGATGCGCCGTTCATCAAGGTGGAAGCGACCAAGTTCACCGAAGTGGGCTACGTGGGCAAGGATGTCGATTCAATCGTGCGGGATCTGGCCGAGATGGCCGTGAAGCAGACGCGCGTGGCGGAAATGCGCAAGGTGCGCTCGCGCGCGGAGGATGCGGCGGAGGATCGCATTCTCGATGTGCTGATCCCGCCGGCTCGCAGCTTCGATTCGACCGCACGCATCGGCGAGTCGCACGAGGGAACGGCGCGCCAGGCCTTCCGCAAGAAGCTGCGCGAAGGCTTGCTCGATGACAAGGATGTCGAGATCGAGTTGGCCGAGCCGCGCCAGCAGCTGGAAATCATGGGCCCCGCCGGCATGGAAGAAGTGACCGAGCAGCTGCGCGGCATGTTCAGCCAGTTCGGGGGCGCCAAGCGCAAGATGCGCAAGCTCAAGATCGCCGAAGCAATGAAGCTGTTGATCGATGAAGAAGCCGCGAAGCTGGTGAACGAAGACGAGATCCGCCTGGCCGCCATTCACAACGCTGAACAGAACGGCATCGTGTTCATCGATGAGATCGACAAGGTCGCGTCGCGCGGAGGATTTGGTGAAGGTGGTGGCGGCGGCGCCGACGTGTCGCGCCAAGGCGTGCAGCGCGACTTGCTGCCCCTGGTGGAAGGCACGACCGTGTCAACCAAGTACGGCCCGCTGAAAACCGATCACATCCTGTTCATCGCGAGCGGCGCATTCCACTTGTCCAAACCGAGTGACCTCATTCCGGAATTGCAGGGACGCTTGCCGATACGCGTGGAGTTGAAATCGTTGTCGGTCGAAGATTTCGAAGCGATCCTCACGCAGACGCACGCATCGCTCGTCAAGCAATACGAGGCGCTGCTGGCGACAGAGGGGGTAACGCTGGAGTTCGCACCGGAAGCCATCAGGCGGCTGGCGTACATCGCGTTCGAAGTGAATGAGCGTACCGAAAACATCGGCGCGCGGCGCCTCGCCACGGTCATGGAGCGCCTGCTCGACGAGGTGAGCTTCGACGCCACCAAGCTCGAAGGCAAGACCGTCACCATCGATGCCGCGTATGTCGACGCTCGCTTGAAGGAACTCAGCCGGGACGAGGACTTGTCGCGCTACATTCTCTAACGCTTGGCCTGCTGCTGAGGCTTCACTTTCAGTGCCTCAGCTAAGTGCTTCATTTAGAACGGTTTTTGCCGCGAAGCTAATCGCAAAACCGTGCTAAGTCCTTGATTTGATTGCACAAATCGGGAGACTCCCGGCTTGCACCGTTGGGTTTTCCTGCTACAGTGGAAAAATGTGCAATTAAGTGGTGAAAAGTGCGTTCGCACTCAGCCATTGCTCTGGAACTGTAGCAAGGACTCACACAGGTGTTTCAAGGCGCGTCATCGCTCAGTCTGGATGCCAAAGGCCGGCTTTCCGTGCCGACCCGGCATCGCGACGTGCTGGTCGCGACCGCAGCCAATCAGCTGTCCATCACCAGGCATCCGCATGGCTGCCTGATGATTTTCCCACGGCCGGAATGGGAAAAATTCCGCGACCGTATCGCAGCGTTACCCATGTCCGCCCAATGGTGGAAGAGAATCTTCCTCGGCAACGCAATGGATGTGGAGCTGGATGGGACGGGACGAGTGCTGATCTCTCCGGAATTGCGTGCCGCGGCGGGCATCGAGAAGGACACCATGCTGCTGGGCATGGGCAATCACTTCGAGCTCTGGGACAAGGCAACATACGAGGCCAAGGAAGCACAGGCGCTGCAGGGCGACATGCCCGACGTCTTCAAGGAATTCTCCTTTTGAGAGCGGACGGTGGATTCATGGCAACACACCACCGTCTTGTTGAACGAAGCAGTAGACGCCCTCTCTGCGGATTCCTTCACCAAGCCGGACCAAACCTACGTCGATGCGACATTCGGCCGGGGTGGGCATACGCGCCTGATCCTGTCTCGCCTGGATCCTGCCAGCCGGCTGATTGCATTCGACAAGGACCCCGAAGCGGTGGCGGTGGCCAACGCGATCGAGGATGCGCGCTTTTCCATTCGTCACCAAGGCTTCGCGGCTCTGCGCGATTTGCCCGGCTCGAGCGTGGCCGGCGTGCTGATGGACCTGGGCGTGAGCTCACCGCAGATCGACAACCCCGCACGCGGATTCTCGTTTCGCGGCGACGGCCCGCTGGACATGCGCATGGACACCACGCGAGGCGAGAGCGTGGCCGATTGGCTCGCCGCGGCGGATGCCGGGCAGATCGCGGAGGTGATCAGTGAATACGGCGAGGAACGGTTTGCTGTTCAGATTGCAAAGGCGATTGTGGCTCGCCGACAGGAGCGGGGGCCTCTTGCAACCACCGCCGAACTGGCCCAACTCGTGGCTGGCGCGGTCAAAACCCGCGAGCCGGGCCAGGACCCTGCAACGCGCACATTTCAGGCTCTTCGGATTTTCATCAACGCCGAGCTTGAAGAGCTGCAACAGGCGCTAGAGGCCAGCTTGGACATCCTGCAAACGCATGGGCGACTCGTGGTGATCAGCTTCCATTCGCTGGAAGACCGCATCGTCAAGCAATTCATCGCACGCAATTCGCGGGAGGTGTTCGATCGCCGCGCGCCGTTCGCGCAGCCCAAGGCCATGAAGCTCAAAGCGCTGGGGCGCATCAGGCCGGGCGCGGATGAAATCGAGGCGAACCCGCGCGCGCGCAGCGCGATCATGCGGGTGGCGCAGAGGACGCAGGAATGACGCGCCTGAATCTGGCGTTGCTGATCGCGCTGCTGGCCAGCGCGCTGTACCTGGTACACACGCAATACGAATCGCGCCGCTTGTTCGCGGAGCTCGACAAGGCCATGAGCGACGCGCGCAAGCTGGACATCGAGCGTGAGCGCCTGCAAGTGGAAAAGCGCGCCCAGGCGACGCCGTCGCGGGTGGAGAAACTGGCCAAGGAGCAGTTGCAGATGCGCACCGCTTCGCCGGCCATCACCCAGTACGTCACGCTGCGTGGCGCAGTGCCGGGGACGGCGAGCGAGCAGGCCGGCCAACCATGAACAAGAGCCTCGCGTACACATCCAGTCCGCTGCTGGCCGCGAGGACGCCCGTGTGGCGCAGCAAGTTCATCGTGGGCGCCATCGCGCTTGGCTTCGTCGCGCTGGCCGCCCGCGCCGTGTGGATTCAGGTCTTGAGCAACGACTTCTTCCAGAAGCAGGGTGAGGTTCGTTTTGAACGCAAGCTCGAGTTGCCGGCCAACCGCGGCCGCATCCTGGACCGCAACGGCTTGATGCTGGCCACCAGCGTGCCGGTGCCGAGCATCTGGGCGATGCCCGAAGACATGGAGCGCGACCCCAGGAAATTGGCGCAGCTGGCCAAGGTGCTGGAGTTGCCGCTGCCAGAGCTGGAAAAGAAACTGCAGGACGAAGACAAGTCCTTCGTCTGGCTGAAGCGGCAAGTGGACGACGAGGTCGCGAAAAGAGTGGCGCAGCTGGACGTCAAAGGCGTTTACCAGCGCAAGGAGTACCAGCGGCGCTATCCGGAAGGCGAAGCCGCCGCGCACATCGTCGGCTTCACGAACGTGGAGGACCATGGCCAGGAAGGCATGGAGCTCGCATTCGACAAGCAGCTCGCGGGCCGGCCGGGCTCGCGCCGGGTGATCAAGGACCGGCTGGGCCGCATCGTCGAGGACGTGGGCGAACAGGTGCCGCCGGTGGACGGCCGCGACCTGCAGCTTTCGATCGACAGCAAGGTGCAGTTCTTCGCCTACCAGAAGCTGCGCGACGCGGTGATCGAGAACAAGGCCAAGGCCGGCAGCGTGGTGGTGCTGGATGTGGCAAGCGGCGAAGTGCTGGCACTCGCGAACTATCCCAGTTATGCGCCCAACCGCAGGCAGAACCTCACGGGCGCCCAGCTGCGCAATCGCGCGCTCACCGACACCTTCGAACCCGGCTCCACCATGAAGCCCTTCGTGATTTCGCTCGCGATGGAAAAAGGGCTGGTGCGTCCGGAGACCACCATCCAGACCTCTCCCGGCCGGCTGACGATCGGCGGATCGACGATCAGCGATTCGCATGCGCATGGCCTGCTCACCGTCAACGAGATCATCCAGAAGTCCAGCAACATCGGCACCGTGAAGATCGCGATGCAGATGCAGCCGCGCGACATGTGGGAGATGTTCTCGGAAGTCGGCCTCGGCCAGAAGCCGCAGGTGCCGTTCCCGGGCGCGGTCAGCGGCAAGCTGCGCGCCTACAAGACCTGGCGCCCGATCGAGCAAGCCACGATGAGTTACGGCTACGGCTTGTCGGTGAGCCTGTTCCAGTTGGCCCGCGCCTATACGGTGTTCGGGCGTGATGGCGACATCGCGCAAGTGTCGCTGCTCAAGTCCGGTGATGCCGCAGCCGGTGTCCGGGTGATCGATCCCGCAACGGCGCAAGCGGTTCGCCACATGCTGCACCTGGTGACATTGGCGGGCGGCACGGCGCCCAAGGCGCAGACGATGGGTTATTCGGTGGGCGGCAAGACCGGAACGGCGTACAAGCAGGAAGGCAAGGGCTACGACGAGAAGAAGTACCGCGGCGTGTTCGTCGGGATCGCGCCGATAGAAAAGCCGCGCATTGTTGTCGCAGTGATGATCGATGAGCCCAGCGCGGGCAAGTACTTCGGTGGCGACGTGGCGGCGCCGGTCTTCAGTGCAACGGTTCAGCAGACGCTGCGCATGTTGGGTGTGCAACCCGACATGAACGTGAAGCCGCAGGTGGTGGTGGAACGCGTGGAGGAGTCGTTCTGATGCGCGAACTTCACACGCCGCAGGAAGCCGTGCACTGGTTGCGCAGCCGGGTCACCGGCACGCTGCATTGCGACAGCCGCAATGTCGCGGCGGGCGACGGTTTCATCGCGTGGCCAGGCGCGTCCACCGACGGCCGCAGATATGTTCCTGCGGCCCTGGCGCAAGGCGCGACGGCGTGCCTGGTGGAGCGTGAAGGTGTCGAGGTGTTCGGATTCGACGCGCCCGGCGTCGCGGCCTATGCGAAGCTCAAAGCCGATACCGGCCCGATCGCGGCCGCCTGGTTCGAGCAGCCTTCGGGCAAGCTCGACGTCCTTGCAGTGACCGGCACCAACGGCAAGACTTCCACCGCGTGGTGGTTGGCGCAGGCGTTGTCGAATTTGAGGCCGCGCGCGATACCGTGCGCGGTCATCGGAACGCTTGGAACCGGGCGGCCTCCGCATCTTGATTTCGTTGGCCTCACGACGCCGGACCCCGTGCTGTTGCAGCGCCAGTTCCGCCGGTTCCTGGACGACGGCCTGTCAGCCTGCGCTATCGAGGCTTCATCGGTGGGCATCGTCGAGAGGCGCCTGGACGGCACGCAGGTTCGGGTGGCGGTGTTCACCAACTTCACCCAGGACCATCTGGACTATCACGGCACGATGGAAGCTTATTGGCAAGCCAAAGCCGAACTCTTCGCCTGGCCGGGGTTGCGCGCGGCGGTGATCAACGTCGACGACGAGAAGGGGCGCATGCTGGCCCAGTCCCTCGCAGGCAGCGCGGTCGACGTCTGGACCGTGTCATGCCGCGAGCCCGCAAGGCTGGTCGCGAAAGACATCGGATACGAAGGCGGGGCGCTTCGGTTCGTCGTGCAGGAGGACGAACAGCGGTGTCCGCTGGTCACGCAGCTGATCGGGGACTACAACGTCTCCAATCTCCTGGGCGTGATCGCCGGCATGCGCGCGCTGGGCGTCAAATTGAAGCCGGCAGTGCGCGCCTGCGGCAATCTCCTGCCGGTGCCCGGCCGCATGGAACGATTGGGCGGCCAGGGCAAGCCGCTGGTGGCCGTCGACTATGCGCACACGCCGGACGCGTTGGACAAGGCCTTGCAGGCGCTGCGTCCCCTGGCCGAGGAACGCGGCGGAAAACTCTGGTGCGTGTTCGGCTGCGGCGGCGATCGCGATCCCAACAAGCGGCCGCTGATGGCTGCCGTCGTCGAGAAGAACGCCGATCGCGTGGTTGTCACGAGCGACAACCCGCGCAGCGAAAAACCCGAGAACATCATCAGCCAGATCCTGCTGGGCCTGTCGCACGACGAATGCGTCCAGGTGCAAGCCGATCGCGCTTTGGCCATCGCTGAAACCATCGCTGCCGCGGCTTCGCCGGACGTCGTGCTGCTGGCGGGCAAGGGGCACGAGCATTACCAGGAAATAGCGGGCGTGAAGCATCGCTTCTCGGACCAGGTCCACGCGCAGGCGGCGCTGGACGCAAGGAGCGCCGCATGAGCGCGATGTTCACGTTGGCGCAGGCGCTTCAGTGGATTCCAGGCGCGGTGCTGGCCGGCGACGGCAACGTTGCCGTCGAGCGGGTCCACAGCGACACCCGCACACTCGAGCGCGGCGATCTGTTCGTCGCCCTCAAGGGCGAGCGGTTCGATGCGAACGACTTCATCGCGCAAGCGCGCGACAAGGGCGCCGTAGCGGCCATCGCCAACCGGGGCAAACTGCCCAGGGGCTTTGCCGGCTTCGAAGTGAACGACAGCAAGCAGGCGCTCGGCGCCCTCGCCGCCGGTTGGCGCGCGCAATTCAAGCTGCCTTTGATTGCGGTGACTGGCAGCAACGGCAAGACCACGCTGACGCAGATGATCGCCGCCATCTTGCGGGCTTGGCAAGGCGATGCGGCTTTGGCGACGCAAGGCAACTTCAACAACGACATCGGCCTGCCATTGACGCTGCTTCGCCTGGCGGCGCAGCACCGGGTCGCGGTGCTGGAATTGGGGATGAACCATCCCGGTGAAATCGCCTACCTGGCCGGCATCGCGCGGCCCACGGTCGCTGTCGTCAACAACGCGCAGCGCGAGCACCAGGAATTCATGGCAACGGTCGAAGCCGTCGCGCGTGAAAACGGATCGGTGCTCGGTGTCCTCGGGCCCAGCGGCACCGCGGTGTTTCCCGCCGGTGAGGAGTTCACGCCGCTGTGGAAAGAACTGGCGGGCGCGCGCGCCTGCATGACTTTCGGCGCGCCCACCGAGCACGTGCTCGGAAGCCCAGCCGATATCGTTTTGGCCGGGACTGAATGGCAAGAGGAACACTGGCAGGTGAGCGTGAAAACGCCCGCAGGTCCGGTAGCTTACCGACTCCATATCGCCGGCCGCCATAACGTGCGCAACTCGCTGGCCGCGGTGGCTTGCGCACTCGCCGCGGGCGTGCCGCTCGAGTTCATCGCCGCAGGCCTCGAAGCGTTCGAGCCGGTGAAGGGGCGCTCGCGTGCACTCGCAGTGACTTTGCGCGGCCGCGCGATCACGCTCGTCGACGACACCTACAACGCCAATCCCGATTCCGCGCGCGCGGCAGTCGACGTGTTGTCCGAGCTGCCGGGCCCCCGGCTGCTGGTGTTGGGCGACATGGGCGAGGTGGGTGACCAGGGCCCGCAGTTCCACGCCGAAGTGGGCGGGCACGCGCGCGCTTGCGGCATCGAGCATCTGTTCACGCTCGGCGATCAGTCGGCCACGATGCGCGGCCGCCACTTCAACGACATCGATTCGCTCAACGCAGCGGTGCTGGCGCAATTGCCGTCAGTTCACAGCGTGCTGGTCAAGGGCTCGCGCTTCATGAAGATGGAGCGGGTGGTCGAAGCCATCACGCGCCAAGCGCAGCAGGAACAACAACAAGAAGGGGCCCGCGATGTTGCTTAGCCTGGCCGGATGGCTGCAAACGCTCGGGCCCGAGTTCGGCTTTCTGCGAGTTGTGCAGTACCTGACCTTCCGCGCGGTGATGGCCGCCATGACCTCGCTGTTGATCGGATTGATCGCCGGTCCTTGGGTGATCCGGTATTTGACGTCGCTGAAGATCGGCCAACCGGTGCGTGACTATGCGATGCAGACGCACTTGAGCAAATCAGGGACGCCCACGATGGGCGGCGTGCTGGTGCTGCTGTCCATCGCGGTCTCCACCTTGCTGTGGTTCGACCTGACCAATCGCTTCGTCTGGATCGTGCTGGTCGTGACGCTGGGCTTCGGCGCCATCGGCTGGGTGGACGACTGGCGCAAGGTGGTGCGCAAGGACCCGGAAGGGATGCGTTCGCGCGAAAAATATTTCTGGCAATCGCTGATCGGCCTGCTGGCCGCGCTGTACCTCGTGTTCAGCATTTCCGAGAGTTCCAACTGGCGCGTGCTGCAGCTGTTCTACACCTGGGTGGCCTCCGGCTTCGACGTGAATCTGCCGCCCAAGGCGGGCCTGCTGTTGCCGTTCTTCAAGGAAGTGAGCTATCCGCTGGGCGTGTTCGGCTTCGTGATCCTGACGTATCTGGTGATCGTCGGCGCCAGCAACGCGGTGAACCTCACCGACGGCCTCGATGGCCTGGCCATCATGCCGGTGGTGATGGTGGGATCGGCGCTCGGCGTGTTTGCGTACGTGACAGGCAGCGCGGTCTATTCCAAGTACCTGTTCTTCCCGCACATTCCCGGCTCGGGCGAATTGCTGATCTTCTGCTCGGCCCTCGCGGGCGCCGGGCTGGCGTTCCTATGGTTCAACACCCATCCGGCGCAGGTGTTCATGGGCGACGTCGGTGCGTTGGCGTTGGGCGGCGCGTTGGGCACGATCGCGGTGATCGTGCGCCAGGAGATCGTGCTGGCCATCATGGGCGGCATCTTCGTCGTCGAGGCGATTTCGGTGATGGCGCAGGTCATGTACTTCAAGTACACCAAGAAGAAATATGGCGAGGGCCGGCGCATCCTGAAGATGGCGCCGCTGCACCACCATTTCGAAAAGAGCGGATGGAAGGAAACGCAGGTCGTCGTGCGTTTCTGGATCATCACGATGTTGCTGTGCCTGGTCGGCCTCTCGACGCTGAAGCTGAGATAAGCCATGCAGCACATGAAAGATCAGCGCGTTCTCGTTCTTGGCCTCGGTGTGTCGGGGCTGGCGATCGCGCGCTGGTGCACGCGCTGCGGAGCGCAAGTCACCGTGGCGGATACGCGTGAGTCGCCGCCGAACGTGGATGCGCTGCGCGATCAGCTGCCGCACGCGCGCTTCATCGCCGGGCCGCTCACCGCGTCGCTCGTCGAGGGCACAGGTATCCAAGCGGTTTATCGCAGTCCCGGCTTGACGCCGGAGCAGGTCACGCCGGTCATTTCCGCCGCGGCATCGCAGGGCATCCTGGTCGGCGGAGAGTTGAGCCTGTTCGCCGCAGCGCTGTCGCAACTGCGGCAAGAGCGCGACTACGCACCGGCAGTGCTCGCGGTCACGGGCACCAACGGCAAGACCACGGTCACCGCGCTGACCGGCCAGCTCGTCGAGCGCAGCGGCAAGACGGTGGCTGTCGCTGGAAATATCGGGCCGAGCCTGCTCGACGCGTTGACGCAAAAGCTCGACGCCGAAACCTTGCCGCAGGTCTGGGTCGTCGAGCTATCGAGTTTCCAATTGGAAACGCCGGGCGAATTCGAGGCGAGCGCTGCGGCGGTCCTGAACCTCACGCAGGATCACCTCGATTGGCACGGCACGATGGAGGCGTACGCCGTCGCGAAGGCGCGGGTGTTCGGCAAGCGCGCGTTGATGATCCTCAATCGCGAGGACCCCCTGGTGATGAAGATGCTGCCGCCGCCGGTCAAGGTCAAGGGCGGCAAGATGGAGCAGCGCGCCTGGGTCACTTTCGGCGCCGACATGCCGCAGCGTCCCGGCGACTTCGGCATGGAGATGGTCAATGGTATGGCGTGGCTGGTGCGGGCGCTCGAAGCCGACGAGACCCTGCGCAAGAGCAAGGACAACGATCGCGAACTGCATTTCCAGCGCTTGATGCCCGCCGATGCGTTGCGCATCCGCGGCCGGCACAACGCGGTGAACGCGCTGTCTGCCTTGGCTTTGGCGGGCGCGGCGGGCTGCACGATCGGGCCGATGCTCTATGGCTTGCGCGAGTACCGGGGCGAGCCCCACCGGGTCGAGCCGATCGGCGTTCTCAACGGCGTCGAGTTCTTCGACGATAGCAAGGGCACGAACGTGGGCGCGACAGTGGCCGCGCTGCAAGGCCTGGGCGCCGAGCGCCAACTCGTCGTGATCCTCGGTGGCGATGGCAAGGGCCAGGACTTCTCGCCTTTGGCCGCGCCCGTGGCGCGGTATGCGCGAGCCGCGGTGCTGATCGGACGGGATGCTCCGCAGATCCGAACGGTGCTCGAGCCGGCGGGCGTCAAGCTGATCGATGCGGCGTCGATGGAGCAAGCGGTGGGTTTGGCCGCGGAGCACGCGCAAGCCGGCGATGCGGTGCTGATGTCGCCCGCCTGCGCGAGCTTCGACATGTTCAGGAACTATCCGCATCGCGCGGAAGTGTTCCGGGCGGCGGTGCATGCGCTGGCTGACGAGGCGGGCGTGGCGCTGGAGGGCAGCGCATGAGCGGGCTCGTGCAACGCTTGGCCGCGGTGGTCGCGGGCTCGCCGCGAACTGCGCTTCCGGCAGCGCCAGTTCGCCGCGGCAACTACGGCCGGGCCGCCGCTTCCGCGCGAGTCCAAGGCATTGACCAGGCGTTGGTGTGGCTCACGGTCGGCTTGCTGGCGTTCGGACTGGTGATGGTCTACTCGGCCTCGGTCGCGCTTCCCGACAATCCCAAATTCGCGCGCTATGCGCACAGCCATTTCCTGGTGCGCCACGCGGTGTTCATGGCAATGTCCTTCGTCGCGGCGCTGCTCGCCTTCCAGGTGCCTGTCTCCACTTGGGAAAAGGTGGCGCCCTGGTTGTTCGTCGCATCGCTGCTGCTGCTGATCGTGGTGCTCGTGCCGCATATCGGCAAAGGCGTGAACGGCGCGCACCGATGGATCACGCTGGGCTTCATGAGCTTCCAGCCTTCGGAGCTGGCCAAGTTTTCCGTGCTGCTGTATGCGGCCGACTACATGGTGCGCAAGATGGACGTGAAGGAGCGATTCTTCCGCGCGGTCCTGCCGATGGCCGCGGCCGTGGCGATCGTCGGCGTGCTGCTGCTCGCCGAACCGGACATGGGCGCCTTCATGGTGATCGCCGTGATTGCGATGGGGATCCTCTTCCTGGGCGGCGTCAATGCCCGAATGTTCTTCCTGATCGCGTGCGTGATGACGCTGGCGTTCGTGCTGATGATCGCGATGTCGGAATGGCGCCGCGAGCGCATCTTCGCCTACCTGGATCCGTGGAGCGAAACGAATGCGCTGGGCAAGGGCTACCAGCTCTCGCACTCGCTGATCGCGATCGGGCGCGGCGAAATCTTCGGTGTCGGACTGGGCGGCAGCGTCGAGAAACTTCATTGGCTGCCAGAGGCACACACCGATTTCCTGCTGGCCGTGATCGGCGAGGAGTTCGGGCTCGTCGGCGTGATGACCGTGATCCTCGCGTTCCTGTGGATGACGCGCCGCATCATCCACATCGGCCGCCAATCGATCGCACTCGATCGGGTGTTCGCCGGGCTGACGGCGCAAGGCGTCGGCATCTGGATCGGATTCCAGGCCTTCATCAACGTGGGCGTGAACCTGGGCGCGTTGCCCACGAAGGGCTTGACCCTGCCGCTCATGAGCTATGGCGGATCCGCGATCCTGATGAATCTCGTCGCCATCGCAGTGGTGCTGCGCATTGATTACGAGAACAAGGCGATGATGCGCGGAGGCCGCGCATGAACAGCAAATGCGCCCTCGTCATGGCCGGCGGCACCGGCGGGCACATCTTCCCGGGCCTGGCTGTCGCGGAGGCTTTGCGCGAGCGGGCCTGGCGGGTGCATTGGCTCGGCGGCGCGGGCAGCATGGAAAGCCAGTTGGTGCCGCCACGCGGGTTCGCATTCGAGACGATTGCTTTTTCGGGTGTGCGGCGCAAGGGGGTTGTCACGCTGGCCTTGCTGCCGGTGCGCCTGCTCAAGGCATTCTGGCAAAGCATCCGTGTGGTTCGTCGCGTGAAGCCCGACGTGGTGATCGGGTTGGGCGGCTACATCACTTTCCCGGCCGGGATGATGAGCGTGCTGCTCGGCAGGCCGCTGGTGCTTCACGAACAGAATTCCGTCGCCGGGATGGCCAATCGGATTCTTGCCGCCGTGGCCGATCGCGTGTTCACCGCGTTTCCCAATGTGCTCAAGCGCGCGACCTGGGTCGGCAATCCATTGCGCCCTGCATTCCTGCAGCAGCCGGGCCCGGCCGAGCGCCTGGGTTCGCGCAGCGGGCCTTTGCAACTGCTGGTCGTGGGCGGCAGCTTGGGCGCGAAGGGCTTGAATGAGATCGTGCCCAAGGCCTTGGCGCTGATTGCGCCCGATCGGCGGCCCACGGTGCTGCATCAAAGCGGCGCGAAGCAGATCGACGAATTGCGCGCTAATTACCAGGCCGCCGGCGTGGAGGCCGAGCTAACGCCGTTCATCGAGGACACGGCGCAGGCGTACGCGCGAGCCGACCTGATCGTGTGCCGCGCGGGCGCGAGCACCGTCACGGAAATTGCCGCGGTAGGCGCCGCGGCGGTGTTCGTCCCGTACCCGTCGGCGGTGGACGATCACCAGACGACCAACGCGAAATTTCTGGTGGACGCGGGCGGAGGTTGGCTGGTGCAGCAGCGCGACCTCAGCCCGCAGTGGCTCGCCGGCTTGCTGCAATCGATCGAGCGACCCGAACTCATTCGCAAGGCCCTGGCAGCGAAAAGCATGCAGAAGACGGATGCGACAGGCGAAGTGATTGCAGCGTGCGAGGAGCTGGCCGCGACATGAAGCACGCAGTCAAACACATCCACTTTGTCGGCATCGGCGGCGCCGGCATGTCCGGCATTGCGGAAGTGCTGCGCAACCAGGGCTACCTGATTTCGGGCTCGGACCTTGCCGACGGGCCGGTCCTGCGCCGTTTGCAATCGCTGGGCATCAAGACTTACGTTGGCCACGAGGCGAGCCACATCGTCGGTGCGGACGCCGTCGTCACATCCACCGCGGT
>Ga0070679_100002620_pt1 | contig 16363 bp, 8 predicted proteins | sample KBSC63BmetaG_FD_65652 | JGI IMG/M metagenome (GOLD analysis project Ga0070679, IMG submission 65652) | Corn rhizosphere microbial communities from Kellogg Biological Station, Michigan, USA - KBS C6-3B metaG | ecosystem: Host-associated > Plants > Roots > Rhizosphere | place: USA: Michigan... | reverse complement strand
CGATCGTGTGACGTTCTCCGACCCGCGCGCCATCCAGTAGTAGCGGCCCTTGAGATACAGCTCGTACGCTTCCTGGTCCGTGGTGCCACGGCCGACATCGATCAGCGACGCATTCACCGGCCGATCGCCGAGCGACGGCCGAAGTGCCGCGACGACGGCGCGTGTGAATTGATCCTGTACCGCGAACACGTCGCTCGACGCGCTCTCGTAGAGCGTATCCCACAGCACCTTGCCGTCGGCCGTGCCGACGAGTTGCGTCGTGACTCGCAGGCGGTTGCCGGCGCGACGCACCGAGCCTTCCACGAGCGCGCCGACGTCGAGCGTGCGTCCAATATCCTGCGCCGCCACCGACCGTCCCTTGAACGAGTAGCTCGAGGTTCGGCCGGCGATCCTGAGCCCTGGGAGCCGCGCCAGCGCGTGCGCGAGCTCGTCGGTGAGTCCGTCGCTGAAGTATTCGTCATTCGCGTCGCCGCTCATGTTGACGAAGGGCAGCACCGCGAGCGTGTGGATCGCTCCGGCGTCCGCGGTGAAGCGCGGTGCTGTGCGGAGCCACGCCAGGTAGCCGGCCGTCGTCACGATCAACGCGAGGCCGGCGACCGCGATGCGTCGTGTGACGAACGTGCGTCGCGTTGGCACCGACGTGAGCGTGATATCGTCGAGCGCGCGCAGCACGGCATCGGCACTCTGGGGTCGCGCGTCGGGATCTTTCGCCATGAGCTGCCCGATCAACGCCCCGAGCGCTGGAGGAACATCGACGCGTCGAGTCGCGACGTTCGGCGGCGCTTCAGTGAGGTGCGCGGCCACGAGCGATTGAGGCGTCCGTTTCCCGAACGGATGTGCTCCCGCGAGGACCTCATACGCGATGACGCCGAGCGCGTAGAGATCAGCGCGGTGATCCGTCGCGCCGTCGCCGATGGCCTGCTCGGGCGCCATGTAGGCCGGCGTTCCCAACGACACGCCGGTGCCGGTCAGCCGCGTCGCGCCCTCGGTGTGCGTCGCCTGCACGGCCTTGGCGATGCCAAAGTCCGCGATGACGGCATGCCGGCCGGAGATGAGCACATTCTCCGGTTTGAGATCGCGATGCACGATACCCGACGCGTGCGCGTGGGCAAGTGCATCGGCGAGCTCGCGCACGAGCCGCACGGCATCACGGAGAGGCAGCGTGCCCGCGCGATCCACGCGCGCGCGCAGCGTTTCTCCATCGACATACGGCATCACGTAGTAGAGAAATCCGTCCGCCTCGCCCGAGTCATGGACGCCGAGCACGTGGGGGTGCGTGAGCCCGGCCGCCGTGCGAATCTCGCGCAGAAAGCGCTCGCGGCTTTCGGGGGCGACGACGTCCGGTTGCATGACCTTGACAGCGACAGCGCGCGCATGCCTGACGTCGCGCGCGAGGTATACGGTGGCCATGCCACCACGGCCAAGCTCGCGCTCGACCACATACCGCCCGATCAGCGTCGCGCTCAGGCTCTCGGGGGTCACGGTCCTCCCGTCGGCGCTCAAAAGGCGGATGCCTGTCGAAGGTGATGCCGTGGGCCATTCAGCGCAGTGACTCGCGCGCGCGGCGGGTAACGGGCTTCACGCATCAGGCTCGAAGGTGTGTCCCGGGGAATTCCGCCGCAACCCTTTCGCCCGAAAAAAGAAGCACAATGAATTCGCCCGCGACGACCTTTACCGGCTGCCGCACACCCGAGTAGCATGGAATGACGGTCGAAGTGCGACCGCTGCCCAAGCATTCACTCATCGGAGAAACCCCTCGTGTCTTTCTCTCAGGCGACGCGCGCCATCGTCGTCGCGCTCGTGATTCCATCGCTCGTCGCCGCGCAGGGTCGGCGCGGCGGCCGCGGCACCGCGGCAGCGGACACCGCGCTTTCTCCTGACGTCTCGTGGCGCAACGTCGGCCCGGACGCCGCCGGACGCATGGTCGCGCTCGCGGGCTCGGTCGCGCGACCCAACGAGTACTACTTGGGCACGACTGGCGGCGGCGTCTGGAAAACGACCGACGGCGGCAAAACCGCGGTTCCCGTTTCCGATCAGTATTTCGGCGGGTCGATCGGCGCCATCGCGATCGACGAGAAGAATCCCGACGTCGTCTGGGCCGGCGGCGGTGAGTACGCGATCCGCGGTAACGTCTCCCACGGCGACGGTGTGTGGAAGACCAGCGACGGCGCGAAGACCTGGCAGTACATGGGTCTCAAGGAGACGCAGCAGATCGCGCGCATCGTCCTCGATCCACGCAACTCCGACGTCGCTTACGTCGCCGCACTCGGCCACGTGTGGGGTGCGACGCCCGACCGCGGCGTCTACAAGACGACCGACGGCGGAAAAACGTGGAAGAAGATTCTCTTCCGCAATGACTCGACCGGCGCGATCGAGCTCGTGATGGATCCGAGCAATCCGGAGGTGCTCTACGCCGCGCTCTGGCAGGCGGGACGCAATCCGTGGCTCTTGATCAGCGGTGGCAACGGCGGCGGGATCTTCAAGACGACCGACGGCGGCGAGCACTGGACGGAGATCACACACAATTCCGGCATGCCGAGTGGAATCATCGGCAACGTGGGCATGGCGATCTCGCCGGCGAAGCCGAGCCGCGTTTGGGCTCTCATCGAGAACGAGCCCGGTGGCGGCGTCTATCGCTCCGACGACGCGGGCGCGACCTGGACCCTGCTCAATCAGGATCGGGACCTGCGGCAGCGCGCTTGGTACTTCTCGCGGCTCACCGCGGATCCAAAGGACACGAATATCGTGTACGCGCCGAATGTGAATCCGGAGTGGTCGAAGGACGGCGGCAAAACGTTCACGCGCGCGTTCGGTGGCGGCGACAACCACATCGTGTGGATCGCGCCGGATGATTCCAAGCGTATCGTCGTTGGCCACGACAACGGTGCGATTCTCACGACGGACGGTGGCACGACGTCAACTCGGCTCGCGATTCCCACCGGGCAGTTCTATCACGTGCACCTCACGAACAAGGTGCCGTACGACATCTGCGGCGCGAAACAGGATGCAGGGTCGGTGTGCGGGCCGGTGCGCCAGGCCGCTGGCTTCGGTGGTCGCGGCGGCGGCGGCGGTGGACGCGGCGGTCCTGCAGCGAGCACGTCGCCGTACTCGGAGTTCTACGGTGCGGCCGGCGGCGAGTCCGGCTACATGGCGTCGGATCCGACGGATCCGAACGTGACGTACGGCGGCAACTACAGCGGCGTACTCGACATGCAGAACCGCGCGACTGGTGCGCGCGGGCGGCTCGACCCTTGGCCATTGAACCCGATGGGTCACGACGCCAAGGACTCGAAGTATCGCTTCCAGTGGACGTACCCGATCATGAACTCGCCGCACGATCCGAACGTCCTCTACGTCGGATCGAATGTCGTGTTCAAATCGAGCGACAAGGGCAAGTCATGGACTATCATCTCGCCTGATCTCACGAAGCACGATCCCTCGACGCTCGGCGCATCGGGTGGCCCGATCACGAAGGATCAGACGTCGATCGAGTATTACGCCACGGTGTTCGCGCTCGCGGAATCGCCGATCACTGCTGGACTCATCTGGGCCGGATCGGACGATGGATTGATTCACGTCACGCGCGACGGCGGCAAGACGTGGAAGAACGTCACACCGAAGGGGCTGCCGGCGTGGACGCGCATCTCGATCATCGATCCGTCGCCGCACAATGCCGGCACGGCCTGGGTCGCAGCGAATCGCTATCAGCTCGACGATTTTTCGCCGTACCTGTACAAGACCACGGATTACGGCGCGACGTGGACGCGCATCAACGACGGCATCGCACCGACGGAGTTCACGCGCTCGATCCGTGAAGATCTCGTGAAGCCAGGCCTGCTCTACGCCTCCACCGAGCGAAGCGTGTGGGTGTCGCGCGACGCCGGCGCGCATTGGGAAAGCCTCAAGCGCAATCTGCCGCCAGTTCCGGTGCACGATATCGCGCTGCGCGACGACGACATGGTGATCGCCACGCACGGTCGCGCGTTCTGGGTGATGGAGAACCTGTCGCTTTTGCGCGAGAAGCCCGAAGCCGAGGCCGCAGCCGCGGCGAACAAGGATTTCCTCTACAAGCCGGCGCCTGCATACCGCGCCGGCGGTGTGACGGTTCAGTACCGACTCGCGCAGGGTGAGCAGCCGGTAACGATCGAGTTCCTCGATCCCGCTGGAAAGCTCATTCGTAAGTTCTCATCGACGGACACGACGCCGGCCGCCGGTGGCCGCGGCGGCGGTGGTGGCGGCCGTGGGGGATTCGGCGGCGCGCCGCGCGTCGGCACGCGAGCTGGGCTCAATCGCTACACGTGGAATCTTCAGTATCCAGATGCCTCGACCTTCCAGGGTATGATCCTTTGGCAAGGCTCGACGTCCGGGCCGTTCGCCGCGCCGGGTACGTATTCCGTCCGGCTCGTCGTTGGCGAACGTGCGCCGATCACTGAGAAGTTCGTCGTCAGGAAGGATCCTCAATCCGCGGCGACGGTCGCCGATCTCGCTGAGCAGCAGCGGTTCGCGCTGCAGCTTCGGGATCGCGTGACGGCGGCGAACGACGCGGTGAAGACGATTCGCAACGTCAAGCGACAGGTGGAGGATCGCGCGCCGAAGATGAGCGCGAACGCAAGCTTCGGGGCGCTGGCCAAGTCGTTCGAGGATGAGATCAGCAACGTCGAGGATTCTCTCTATCAGACGAAAAACAAGAGCGGTGAGGATCCGCTCAACTTCCCGGTGCGCATCAACAACCAGATGGCGGCGCTGCTCGGGTTCGTCTCGGCGGGCGAGCGTCGTCCGCCAAAGCAGTCGTACGACGTCTTCAACGTGCTCGATCCGAAGCTCACCACGGAGCTCACGCGCTACAAGCGCGTGATGGATTCGAATCTCACGAAGCTCAATGCGGCGCTGAAAGCGGCCGGGTTGCCGTTGATCGTGCCGAGCACTGCAGAACCGCCGGCCAAGAAGGCGGACGTCAGCAGTTAACCGGAAGCGGTCTGCGGGAAGGGGAGTTCGGGGCTCGCCTCTTCCCGCTCGAACGCCGTTACGGCACTTTGCGTCGCAGAAGCACAGCCATCGGCATCGTATCCGCGAAGGAGAGTTTGACGCCGACGCTCATTGGCTCATAACCGTCGGCCCGAAGCAGCACGGAGACCGGCGACGATAGTACGAACGCGAGGCTCACCGTGCCGGTGGCCGTCGTCTTTGCCGACGAGCCGCTTCGTGGATCGCGAACCTCCGCGCCGGCGATCGGACGGAGCTCGAGCGGAGGCGCGGCGTCGAACGAGAAGGTCGTGTCGAGCGGAATGTACCCGACGTGCCGCACGCGGAGCTGCACGCGTTTGGCGTCGACGTTCGTGAAGACGAATCGGCCCGAATCAGTCGTGAACCGTTCGGTGCTTCCGACGGCGACTGCGCTGTAGGGCAGGGCGCGTCCGGTTCTCGCGTCGACGACGCTGCCGCGGATGGTGCTCTGCCCGCGGAGCGTCGTGCCGAGCGAGAGGGCGACGAGGACCGCTCGCCTCACGGCACAGGTCTTACCGTATCGCGTACTGTCGGGTACTTGATGCCGAGCTGCTCGAGGTACGTCTTGTACTTCGTCGGATCGTAGTAGTACTTCCGCATCTCCGGCCGGTACTTGTCCATGATGGCTTTGTTGAGCCAGATCGCGGGCTTGTCGGTCGGCCGCATGAGCGGGAAGTACTTGATGTCCTTCGTTTGGACATTCTTGAAGTAGTCCCACGCCTGCGATACGACCGTCGGCTTCGTCATGAGATCGAGGACCGTCATCGCTTGCACCTTCGCGCCCGCGGTCACGCCTTTGTGCGCGATCGGCGTTGCCATCGAGATCGCGTTCGCCCAGTTGTGGCCAGGCAAGCCGGGGATGTTCGACGGATACCGCAGTGTCACGGTCGGCACGTTCCACGACACGTCGCCGATGTCGTCGCTGCCACCGCCGCGGAGGTCCTCCGTGCGTAGCGGCGTGGAGAGCGTCGTCGGCACTCGGCTGGAAAGGCCGCGCGGTTCCTTCTGACCCAGCTCCCGCTGAATGCCTTTCGCGAGCGTTTGATCGGCGTCGCTCCACGTCGGCATGCCGACCTGCTTGATGTTCTCGAACATGTCCTCGGCGATCACCTTGTTGAAATGACCCGACCACCCCGAGCCGAGGATGTCGACCGACGCGAGCTTGGTGCTCGTCATCATCGCGGCCGCGGTCGCCATCGTGTCGCCGAGCGCGAACAAGCCCTTCACGAGCGGCGAGTTGATCTCGCGGAAGAAGTACCAGACCGACGCCGTCGGCGGCACGACGTTCGGCTGGTCGCCGCCATCCGTGATCACGTAATGCGAGCGCTGCGTGAGCGGCAGATGCTCGCGACGGAAATTCCAACCCACATCCATCAACTCGACCGCATCGAGTGCGCTGCGACCAGCCCACGGCGCGCCCGCGGCGTGCGCGCTCGAGCCCTGGAAATTGAAGCGCGCGCTGATCAGCGCGTTCTGCCCCGACTGGCCATAGGACACGCCGAGGTCAGTGCCGACGTGCGCGAAGAGAACCACGTCCACGTCCTTGAACATGCCTTCGCGCACGAAGTACGCCTTGGCCGCCATCTGCTCTTCGGCAATGCCCGGCCAGAGCTGAATCGTGCCCTGGATGTGGTCGCGTTCCATGATCTTCTTCACCGCGATCGCGGCGGTGATGTTCATCGGCACGCCGGAGTTGTGGCCTTCGCCGTGGCCGGGCGCGCCCACGATCAACGGATCTTTGTAGCCGACGCCTGGCTTCTGGTTCGCTTGCGGGATGTCGTCGACGTCGGAGCCGAGCGAGATCACCGGCTTGCCGGAGCCCCACGTCGCGACCCACGCCGTGGGAATGCCCGCAAAGCCGTGCGTCACCTTGAAGCCATTCTTCTCGAGAATGCCGGTGAGGTACTTCGACGTCTCCTCCTCCTGCATGCCGAGCTCGCCGAAGCTGAACACCATGTCGACCATCTGCTGCGAGAAGGTCGACATCGAGTCCACCATGTGCATCGCCTCTTTCTTGAGCGCGGCGAGCTTGTTGTCGTCAGGCGGAAGATTGACGGGGAAGGTGACTTCGGGCCGGGTATCCGGTCCGTTGCCGCCGCGGCCTTGCGGCACCTGGGCCAGGGCCGGCGTACTCGCCAGCAACAGGAGCGACGCGGCTCCGACTATACGAGAGAACACGCGATGCATGCCAACCTCAATGGGTGTGAGAGCAACGTGGAGATTCTCGCGATAGGGAGCCTCGCCGGCAAGATCCGGCCTGATAGCCAATGTCTCGCTGCGCAATCCTCGTTATCCGTCATCTATGCGAGAACTTTCCGAACCTCGTCGACGCGTGCGTCGATCTCGACGGGTCGGTTGGCCCGCTTGGGCGGCGGCTCAGTCTCTTGGTGATACTTCACGAGTGCGCCGGGATCCTTCAGCAAGTGGCCCGTGAGGATCGCGACGACGCGATCCGTCGCGCGAATCACGCCATCGCGACGGAGCTGCGCGACACCGGCGACGCTCGCGGCGCTCGCGGGCTCACACCCGACGCCCGATGCGTCGATCACGGCCTTCGCCTCGAGGATCTCCGCGTCCGATACGGCGACCACCACGCCGTTGGTCTCGCGAATCGCGCGGATCGCGCGCGCCCACGACGCGGGCGCGCCGATGCGGATCGCGGTGGCAACGGTTTCCGGATCGACGTGAATCTGTCGCGTGAAACCTTCGCGAAAGGCCAGCGCGAACGGCGACGCGCCGGCGGCTTGGATGGCGGCGAGTCGCGGCATGCGGTTGATCAAGCCCAGCGCATGTGCTTCCCGCAACGCTTTCCCGAACGCCGACGTGTTCCCGAGATTGCCTGCAGGCAGCACGATCCAATCGGGCGCGTCCCAGTCGAGCTGATGGAGCAGCTCGAGCACGATCGACTTCTGTCCCTCGAGGCGGAACGGATTGATCGAGTTGAGGAGCTGAATGTCGAGCGCTCGGCTCGCCTCGCGGGCGAGCGTGAGGCATCCGTCGAAGTTGCCGCGCACGAGCAGCGTCTTCGCACCGTACGCCATCGTCTGCGTCAGCTTGCCGAGGGCGACTTGCCCCGCGGGAACGAAAACGAGGGCAGGGATCTCCGCCTGTGAGGCGTACGCGGCGAGCGACGCAGACGTGTTGCCGGTCGACGCGCACGCGACGGCGCGCGCACCCGTGCGCTTCGCCTGCGTCATCGCGACGGTCATCCCGCGATCCTTGAACGAGCCGGTGGGATTGTGCCCTTCGTGCTTCATGAGCAAATGCTCAACGCCGGCGTATCGGGACACCCGGTCGCGTTCCAGCAGCGGTGTGTTTCCTTCGGGATGCGACACGATCACGTCGTCGGTTGCCGACGGCAGCACGAGCTCGCGATAGCGCCACACGCCCGACGCGTTCGGGCTGCCGAGCGTCGGGCGTCTGAGCGCGAACGTCGAGCGAAGGATGTCGGCCGTCTGCGTGAACGTGTGCTCGATCTCGAGCAGACCGCCGCATCGCGGGCAGGCGCCAGCAGAGTCCAGCTCGTCGATCGTGGTGTGACACGCTTCACACCGTTGAACGCTGGCCGGCGTGCGCGCCGCGCTCATGAGCGCACCGCCGGCATCTCGACGCCCTCGTCTCGTGTGACGCGCGCACCGCGATCATCCACGCGCGCGATGCGGCCCGTTGCTCTGACGCCTGCGCTGGCATACGCGGCCAGCATTGCGTTCAGCACCGGCTGCGCGATGAGGTCGCCGTCGATCAGCGCGAAGGCTGATGGTCCGCCGCCCGCGATCGACGCGCCGAGCGCGCCGGCGTCGATCGCGGCGGCCTTCGCGCGAGTGAAGCCGGGGAGGAGCGCGGCACGAGCGGGTTCCGCGATGCGGTCGTCGACCGCGCCGCGGAGTAACGCGAGATCTCCAGTGGCAAACGCGGCGACCATCGTGGCGACGGCGGCCGCTTGCGCGACCGACGTGGCGCGATCGATCGAGGCCGGCAGAACGGCACGCGCCTCGGCGGTGCGAAGTCGCATCTCGGGATGAACGAGCACGATGCGCAGTGACTCCGGTGCAGTGAATCGAACGGTGGCGATTGGATCGATCGACCGAACGAGCACGATGCCGCCAAGCAAGGCCGGCGCGAGGTTGTCGAGATGCCGGCCGGCGACTCGCTCTTCGGCGACCAGTGCGGCGAGCAGCAATTCGTTCGCGTCGAGCGGATCGTCGAGCATTGCGTTCGCCGCGACGGCGCCGGCAATCGCGGATGCTGCACTCCCTCCTTGTCCGCCGGCGAGCGGAAGCCCCTTTCGAATTCTTAACGCGAGGCCGAAGGTTGCGCGCGCGCGCCGCAGGACTTCGGTCGCCGCGATCGCGGACGTGTGCCGCCCGGGATCCGATGGCAGGTCGACGTGACCGCGCTCCAGGAGCCGGACGCCTGGTGTGTCGACGCGTTCAGCATGCACGGTGTCGCCGGGTCCATCGATGGCGCAACCGACAATGTCAAGTCCGGGTCCGAGATTGCCGATGCCGCCGGGGGCGAAGGCGCTAACGCGCATGAACACGGAAGCTAATGCGCCGAGCGATGAGGCCGGTCGCAATTGCGGTACGAAATGTATTGGTCGGCATCGAGTCCCAGAAATTTCGCCGCTTCACACGCGATTTGGGACTGAATCGGGGACGAGTGGGAATTGGATAAAGTGTGCAGAGTGTATGGTGGCTTACATCTCTCTTGACAAAGGGTTGCGAGACGGGATACATGGACGAATTCGTGTGACGTAACGGCCCGCTGCCGGGTTGATTTGCCATACAGGTGTAAGCGGAATCGCCGTCGTTGCGCAGCGAACTCGAAATCCCTCGAAGTACCCTCCGGAAGTTGACGCCCCAAAACCCCCACCATCTCTCTCTCTCTCTGCGAGGTGTCTCAGTGCGTCGTCGATTAGCAGTATCGTTCTCCCTCTTCCTCGGTCTTGCGCCGCTAGCCGCAGCGGCAGCGCAAGCACGCGAGATCACGGGCAAGGTCACGCAAGCCGGGACGGCCACGCCGATCACGGAAGCCACCATTGGTATTCTTGGTGCGCAGCTCGGTGTTCGAACAAACGAGAAGGGTGAGTATCGCGTTCGTGTTCCCGCCGGCGACATTCAGTTGCTCGTGCGCGCGATCGGGTTCAAGCGCCAGACCGTGCTCGTGAAGTCGTCGCAGTCCACGGCGGACTTTTCGCTCGAGAAGGACGTGCTCCAACTCGAAGGCGTGACCGTCACGGGCCAGGCAACGACGGTCGACAAGCGAAACGCGTCGACGGCGATCGCATCTGTTTCAGCGGAAGAGCTGATGACGGCGCCCGCCAAGTCGCTCGAGGGCAACCTCGCCGGTAAAGTTGTCGGCGCGTCGATCTTCGAGAACTCGGGCGTTCCGGGCGGCGGCATGCAGATCCAGATCCGCGGCGCCACGTCGATTCTCGGCCAGGGCGATCCGCTTTACGTGATCGACGGCGTGATCGTGTCGAACCAGTCGGTCAACGGCGGTCTCGCCTCGATCTCGCGGTCGAGCGGTTCGACGACGTCGAGCCAGGACCAGACGGTCAACCGCCTCGCCGACATCAACCCGAACGACATCGAGAACATCGAAGTCCTGAAGTCGGCGGCGGCCACGGCGATCTATGGATCGCGCGCGACGAACGGCGTCGTCGTCATCACGACGAAGAAGGGCAAGGCCGGCCAAGCGCGATACAACGTGACGGAGCGCATGGGCTCGCAGCAGGCGACGCGCCTCCTCGGATCGCGGCATTTCCAGAGCTACGATGCGGTGAAGCCGTACCTCAATACGTCGCCACATGCGGATTCGATCGCCAAGGCGAACTGCACGCCGACCTGCTCGTGGTACGATTGGCAGGGCGACCTGTACAACAACGCGTCGCCGTCCTTCGAGACCCTGTTGTCGTCGTCGGGCGGCTTCAACAACACGAAGTACTTCGGGTCCATCAACGATCGTCAGTCGCCAGGCACGCAGCAGAACAGCGGTGCGCGCATCACATCCGCCCGAATCAATCTGGATCAGACGATCGGCGACAAGTTCACGTTGTCGGGCGGTTTCACCTTCGCGCACAACTTCACGCAGGACGGCGTCGGCAACAACGACAACGCCGGCATCAGCCCCGAGTACACGTTCGGCTATGCGCCGGCCATCTACGATCTCGAAAAGATCGATCCGGTGACGGGCCGCCTGGTCTACATGTGGATGAACGGCGGCGGCAACGGGACCGTAAATCCGTTCGACCTCGTCCACTCCATTCAGAATAGCGAAGACACGTGGCGTCAGATCGGCAACGTCCGCCTCGGCTACTCGGCGCTGTCGACGGTCCACAACACGGTGCAGTTCACGTACATCGGCGGCGTCGACAAGTTTCAGTTCACGGGCAACCAGTACTCGCCGAACTTCATGCAGTACGAGTCGGCGGACGGGTTTCTCGGCACGTCGCAGATCGGCACCACCGATAGCCGCAACATCAATCAGAGCCTGAACGGCGTCTGGACGTACAGCCCGGGTCTCCGGTTCCTGAACTCGGCGCAGACGTCGGTCGGCGGGACGTACGAGACGCAGCGCTTCCGTCAATACCTCGTTCGCCAGCGCGGCCTGACGCCGACGCGGCAGATCGCGACGAGCGGCACCGACATCGCGACGAACGACAACATCCAGGAGTTCCGCGATCAGTCGCACTACATCAACGAGCAGGTCATCGCCTTCGACGAAAAGCTCGCGCTCTCCGCTGGCGTGCGCGCCGACCGCGGCAGCGCGAACGGCGACCGCGCCAAGTTCTACAGCTTCCCGAAGTACTCGGCGAGCTATCGCTTCGTCGAGCCGTTCAACTTCCTCACGAACAAGATCGACGAGATCAAGCTTCGCGCGTCGTACGGCGAGTCGGGCAACCGTCCGAACTACGGCGTGCGCGACATCACGATCGGCTCGGGTGGCGTGATCGGCGGCGCGTCGTCGCTGGTGGCAGCCAACACCGTGGGTAACCCGACGATCAAGCCGGAAGTCATGAACGAGACCGAGTTCGGCATCGACGCCGCGTTCCTGCGCGGCCGTGTGTCGCTCGAGGCGAGCCACTATGAGCGTATCATCAAGGATCTGCTCGTGAACTTCCCACTGGCGCCAAGCTCGGGCCTCGGAACGCAGCAGATCAACGGTGGCCAGATGTCGACGCGCGGCATTGAAGCCGGCCTGAATCTCGTGCCGATCAGCACCCGCGACGCCGAGTGGACGCTCCGCACGACGTACCAGCACAACGTGCAGTACATCGACAAGTTGAGCGTACCGGCGTTCGCCGTCGCCAACTCGTTCGGTGCGACCTACGGCCGCAATCGCATCGCGGTAGGCACACGCCCAACGCAGATCTGGGGCAACATTCCGTTCAGCTGCATCAACACTACAAACGCGCAGGGGCAGGTGGTCGTCGGCACCGGCGCGGATGGCAAGCCGTGCCATCGCATCAACCCAGGCGACGCCGCGATCGCGGGCAGCACGGTTCGTGACTCGATCATCGCCGACGCGAACCCGATCGGACAGATCTCGTTCCTGAACACCATCCGGTACAAGGCGTTCACGATCACGGGTCTTGTCGACTGGCGTGTGGGCGGCTACACGGCCGACATGACGAAGAACCTGTGGGACGAGGGCGGCAACTCGCGCGATTACGACTCACCGTCGCCGGTCTCCGGCACGACCATGGGTCCGTATCGCTACAACACGTGGAGCGCCGGCAACATCGCGACGTACATCGACAACGGCACGTATGTGAAGCTCCGCGAGATCAACGTCTCGTATCAGGCGCCGAAGAAGTGGGCGAACCTCGCCCGCGCGAACGACCTTCGCATCTCGGTGCAGGGCCGTAATCTCGGTATGAAGTCGAACTATTGGAGCTTCGACCCCGAGTTCAACAACTTCGGCAACCAGAACTTCAACCGGTTCATCGACCTCGCGCCGTACCCGAGTGCGCGCCAGTTCTTCCTCAGCGTCGACTTGGGGTACTAAGCCATGACTCATACACAGATGCAGAAACTCATCGGCGCGGCCGTGATCGCGCTGTCCGCTGTCGCGTGCAGCGAAAAGCAGATCAACATCAACAACCCCAACAGCGCGCTTGCATCGGGCGTCGCGTCCGACCCAACCGCGCTCCAACTGCTCGCCACCGGTCTATTCGCCGATCAGCGCGGCACGCGCTCGGCGCAGATCACGAACACCGGCACGTTTGGTCGGGAGATGTACACGTACACGCCGAACGAGGGGCGCAACACGACGCATTTCCTGCTCGGCATCAATGCTGGCGGTGTGCAGAAGCTGGATCCGTCGGGATTTGCGAATGGCAGCTGGACCGGCCAGTACGGCGCGCTGCGCGACATCTTCAACTTCAAGAACACGGTCAACGCCAGCAACGCGCTGTCGGCGCAGCAGAAGAGCGCGGCGCTGGGCATGGCCGAGACGTTCGAGGGGCTGATGGTGCTCGAGCTGCTCGAGACGCGTGACACGCTCGGCGTCATCACAGAGGTGAAGGCCGATCCGTTCGCGCTGGCGCCGTTTGTCACTCGCGATTCCGGCTACAAGTTCGTGTTCGGTATGCTCGACGACGCGAACACCAAGCTCGGTGGCGGCGGTACGGCGTTTCCGTTTACGCTTCCTCCCGGATTTGGGACCGCAGTGGCCGGCGCCAACTTTACGACGCCCGCGGGCTTTGCGCAGTTCAACCGCGCGATCAAGGCGCGCGCGGCGGCCGAGTACGCGACGTCTGGTGGTGGCACCACTGCCTGGCAGGCGGCGCTGAGCGCGCTCTCCGCATCATTCCTGAATGCGGCGGCGACGACTCGTGCACAGTTCGACGTCGGCGTCTACGATACGTATGCGCCTTCGCCGGATTCGCCGAACGGCCTCACACAGGCGACGAATACCACGCTGTACGCCCACATGTCGTTCCAGACGGACGTGCAGAAGAAGGCCGACGGCACGACGCCGGACGATCGCTACACGGCGAAGATCCGCACGGGCCTTCCGGCTCGTTCTGGCCCGGTCACCGGTGATGGCCCGACCAGCGCGACCAGCACGCTCGGCTTCAGCATCTGGCCGACGACGTCGTCGCCGATTCCGATCATCCGCAACGAAGAGCTCATCCTCCTCCGCGCGGAAGCCAAGCTCGGGACGGGCGACAAGGCCGGCGCGATCGCGGATCTCAACATTGTTCGCCAGAACTCCGGCGGCCTCCCGGCCTCGACGCTCACCGCAGCGTCGTCGAACGACGCCATCATCACGGGTATCCTGTACGAGAAGCGCTACTCGCTCATGATGGAAGGTCATCGTTGGGTCGACATGCGCCGTTACGGAAAGCTCAACCTGCTGCCGCTCGACATCGCGTCCGGCCCGAACAAGAACTTCGTGGCCATCGTGATGCCCGTGCCTCAGGCGGAGTGCCTCGTGCGGCTGCCCCTCGGCGGCGCCTTCCTCGGACCCAACGGCCTCAACGATTGTAACTGATCGAAGGTCGGTGGTATCGCTGTAGAACAGAAGCCGGGGGCCGGGGGTATTTTCCGGTCTCCGGCTTCACCTCTTTCATGCACTTCCGGCCCAGCGCCGAGTTGGATTCCATGCATCGAGCTCTTCGGTTCTTCCTGGGTGTCGCTGTCGCGGTGCCGACCGTGATGGTGACCGCCGCCAATGCGCAGAACACGCCCACGCCGGCGCGGGTGACGCCTGGCACTTCCCGCGCGCTCGGCACGATCGACGGCATCGTCAGCGACACGAACCTCGTTCCGCTGCAGGCGGCATTCATCTCGGTGCTCGGGACGACGATCCGTATCGGAACCGGACCCAACGGCCGCTTTCGAATCACGAAGGTGCCCGCCGGCGAATATCTCCTGATCGTCAAACGAGTCGGATATCGGCCGACGTCCGCCGTCATCAATGTTCCCGCGGCGGACACACTCCGGCTCGCGTACATGCTCGAGAAGGTGGTCGAGGAGCTCAAGCCCGTCGTCGTGACGGAGAAGTCTCCATCGAAGCGCATGGCCGAGTTCGAGGAGCGCCGGCGTTTCGGGCTTGGACAGTTCATGAACGCGGACGAGATTGCCGCGCGAAATTCAGTCTACACGACCGAAGTGCTGCGCAACTTCACCACGATCAACGTCTCGCCGGATCATAGCGGCGCGATCACGCAGTACTACGCGATCAGCAAACGCGAAGGCGGAAACCCGCAGCTCGGCGCATGTCCGATGCAGGTCTATCTCGATCAAGTTCCGCTGCCGAGCCCCTTCAATCTCGATCTGCTCCCCGCGCCAAAGGAGCTCGGCGGCATCGAGGTGTACTCGGGCCCGTCGACGATGCCACCGCAGTTCAATGGCTATGATCGCGGCTGCGGCGTTATTCTGATCTGGACGAAGGACTCCTAACTCAGGATCGATCTCCGGCGCCGCATCCGCGGCGCCGTCACCATCCCACGCTGCTCATGAGCGCTTGCGGTCGATCGAGATTCGCTTGGGCTATTGAGTCGTTGTTTTCCGCGGGCGTCGCCATGACGCTCGCGCTCGCGATGGTGCAGCGTGCCGGCGCGCAGAGCCTGGCCGGCGTGGTCCTCTTGCCGGACAGTGCAACGCCCGCGGCCGGCGTGATTGTCGTCGCGACCGACGCGCGCGGCGTGACCGCGCGCGCGCTCACGGGAAATCGCGGTCAGTTCACGCTGCGGTTGCCCGCGGCTGGCAGCTACACCGTCACGCTGCTTCGCATCGGATTTCGACCGACGCAGCTTCCGGCGGTGATCGTCGATGCGACCGCTCAAATCTCGAAGCGGTTTGTGCTGGCCAACCAGCCGATCTCGCTGGCGTCCGTGAACGTTCGGGATCGCGAGACGTGTCGCGTGAGCGCGGACACGGGGTTCATGGTGACCCGCGTGTGGGAAGAAGCGCGGAAAGCGATGTTGACGACGCAGCTGGTCGCCGAAGACGCGCCGCTCGACGCGGAGTGGATCGAGTATGACCGCGCGATGGATTCGACATATCGCGTCGTGAAGAACCAGCGGATCCGCACGTCGCGAAGCCCGACGACGCACGCCTTCAAGAGCCGCCCCGCGGCGGAGCTCGACTCGGTTGGCTACATCGTGTCCGATACGAGCGGCACGACGTACTACGCGCCGGACGCGGATGTCCTCCTGTCGGAGTCATTCGCGCACTCACATTGCTTCCATCTCGTCGAGCCACCGCGCGGATCCGCGAATCTCATCGGCGTTGCGTTCGAGCCGTCGCGCGACCGCCGCGAGAAGTACGACATCCAGGGCACCCTCTGGCTCGATCGCGGCAGCGCCGAGCTCGAGACGCTCGAGTTTCGCTACACGCATCTTCCC
>Ga0070679_100002619_pt1 | contig 16366 bp, 14 predicted proteins | sample KBSC63BmetaG_FD_65652 | JGI IMG/M metagenome (GOLD analysis project Ga0070679, IMG submission 65652) | Corn rhizosphere microbial communities from Kellogg Biological Station, Michigan, USA - KBS C6-3B metaG | ecosystem: Host-associated > Plants > Roots > Rhizosphere | place: USA: Michigan... | reverse complement strand
GGGTGACCGGCACGATGAAGACGGCGAGCGCAAAGCTCTGCACGACGCCGGTGTTGAGGGTAAGCGCCACCAGCGCCGCGGCCACCATCCACCATTTGCTGCGAAACATACCGGTCTGAAGCATCGCTCGATTCCCCCCTTTGGCTCGACGTGTCGGTTCACCGCACGGTCTTTTGTAAGAACCTCCTTCGACCGGCAAAGGCGGTCTAAACCCTTCAGGAATCGGCACCGCCGACAAGTCCCCCCGGTGCACAATGTAGATTGTTACAATTCGATGGTGATGGCAATTGTGTTCTCGGCAGCCGCTGCGCCGGTCGGGCCGGTTGAAATACCCGTGCGCCCATTGCATCTTGTTGTACGAAGGAAACAAAAATCGATGTCGCGTTCGAAATCCCTCGACGAAGTCTTGACCTACCGGATCAGCATGATCGAGCTCTTGCTGAGCCGGGCCGTCGGCGCGGTCTATTCGGATCATTTCGGCCTCAATACCCATGAATGGCGGGTGCTCGCCGCGGTCGCGGTTTGGGGGCCGATCGAAGCGGTCCAAGTCTCGCGCTGGGCGACGGTCGACAAAGCCGCCGTATCGCGCGCCGTGCGCGGCCTTATCGGCAAAGATCTTCTCGAGCGAAGCCTTCATCACCGCGACGGGCGAAAAATCATGCTTGAACTGACGCCCGATGGCCGGCGTACCTTCAAGGCGGTGGTGCAGCGGATCGGCGCCATTCAGGAGCGTCTGCTCAAGGGCTATGGCCGCCAAAAGCTGCGCGAGTTTTTTGTCATGTTACGCACGCTCGAGAGCCGCTTGCGCGACATGCAGGACGAGCCGGCGCGGCGCCGGACCGAGACGCTCAACGCCGCGCGGCTGCCCTCGGCACGCGCGTAGGGTGCCGAGCATTGCGGCAACGGTCCTCGCTCCCGACAGCGCGCTTCACATGGTTGATTAAAACAACGGTTTGACTATAACCGGGGAGCGGAGGAGAACCATGGCGGCCGGAGCGCTTGGCAATGAGATAACCGACGCGGACTACCTCGCCCGCGCGCAGGCGCTGGCCCCGAAGCTCTGCGAGCGGTCGGAGGCGACGAACGCGTTGGGGCGCGTGCCGCGCGAGACCATCGAGGAGATGCTCGGCGCCGGCCTCTTCACCCTGCTCCAGCCGAAGCGCTTTGGCGGCGCCGAGCGCGGCCTCGTGCCGTTCCTCGATTGCGCGATCACGCTTGCCTCGGGTTGCGGCTCGGCCGGCTGGGTGTTCTCGGTGATGTCGATCCATCAGTTCCACCTCGCCCTGTTCGGGCTCGAAGCGCAGGAAGAGGTCTGGGGACAGGATTCGAACGCGCTTCTCGCCTCGAGTTATATGCCGGGCGGCAAGACCCGCGCTGTGCCCGGCGGATATCGCCTGTCCGGCCATTGGAAGTTCTCGTCGGGCTGCGACAACGGCGCGTGGTTCCTCCTTGGCGGCTTGGTCGATGGCGGGAACGGCAAACCGCCCGTGTCGCATTATTTCCTTCTTCCCAAGGCCGATGTGACGATCCATCACGAATCCTGGAAAGTGGTGGGGCTTGCCGGCACCGGCTCCAAGGATGTGAGCGTCGAGGATGCTTTCGTGCCGTCGCACCGCCTGCTGCTGATGCAGGATGCTTATGACGGTGTCTCGCCCGGCGCGAAGGTGAACCCCTACCCGCTCTATCACCTGCCGATGATGTCGGTGTTTCCGCTCTGCCTGTCGGCGCCCGGCGTCGGCGTCGCAAAGGGCGCCATCGCGCGATACATCGAGATGATGAAGAGCTTCACGACCAAAAGCCGCGGCCAGAGCGTCGCGGATTTCCAGAATTCGCAGATCCGCCTCGCCGAGGCCTCCGCGCTCGCCGATGGGGCCGAGCTGCTGCTGCAGCGCGATGTGCGCGAGACCATGGCGATCCGCGCCTCGGGGCGCCAGCTCACGAATGAAGAGCGCGTGCGCAATCGACGCGACCATGCCTGGGCCGCGGAGACCAGTCTGCGCGCGGTCGATCTCCTCTACAAGATGACGGGTGGCGCCGGGCTGCATGAGGGCAATGCGCTGCTGCGCTCGTTCCGCGACGCACATGCGATCGGGATGCATTTGGGCAACAATTGGGATGTCGCCGGGCCGCTCTATGGCTCGGTGATGCTCGGCCGCCCGCCGGCCTCGCCGACATTCTAGCTTCCTTGGGGCAAAGGCAGAGGCGCCTATGTCGCGGATGGCCGGTCGAAGTCACTGGACCAAATGGTTGATTTTGTCTACGATCTCTCACGACGGTCGCCGCGGCGAACCTAGCGCGGCCAATCGATAGATAAAGGAGCTCGCCATGCTCAGCGCGGAGGAAAACAAGCTCTTCACCAGCATCGGCCCAGGCACGCCGATGGGTACGCTGTTGCGACGCTATTGGCATCCCGTGGGCGTGTCGGAGTTCGTCACCGCGAAACCGCAGCGCTTGAAGGTACTCGGCGAAGAGCTGGTGGTTTATCGCGGGACAAGCGGCGAGACGCATCTGATGCAGCTGCGCTGCGCGCACCGCTCCCTCGCCTTGGATTATGGGCGCATCGAGGGTGACTCGATCCGCTGTCCCTATCATGGCTGGCTTTATAGCGCATCGGGCCAATGCCTCGAGCAGCCGGCCGAGCCCGAGGGCAGCGGCTTCAAGGATAAGGTCAGGCTCCAGAGCTACCGCACGCAGGAATTCAGCGGCCTAGTCTTCGGCTATATGGGACCCGAGCCGGCGCCGCTTCTGCCGCTCTACGACGTGCTGCGCTGGGAGGACGGCGTCAAGGACATCACCGTCCAGAACGTCAACGCCAATTGGTTCAACCATGTCGAGAACATCGTCGATATCAGCCATCTCGCCTGGCTGCACGGCTACACCTTCCCGGCCTATGGCGCCCGGAAGGTGACCTATCACTGGGAGCGCACGCCTTACGGCGCCAACAATGTGATGCTGATCGACGGCATCGAGGACACGCATATTTCCTGTTACGGCTATCCCACCGTCAACCGCTTCGCCCTGCCGCCGATCGACAAGAACGGCGAGCTCGTGCGCTCCTTGATCTGGCGCGTGCCGGTCGATGATTCATCGACGCTGCTCTATTTCAACCGCTTCTATCCCAGCGAGAAAAAGACACGCACGGCGCAGCGGATCGACCAAAAGCTCGGCGTCTACACGCCTCTGGCGAGCGACTGGTGGGGCATCAATGTCAACGACCAGGATCGGATGGCGGTCGAACAGCAGGGCGTGATCGCCGATCGTCCCAACGAGCATCTGGGCGTCTCCGATGGCGGCATCATCGAGATGCGCAAGATGATGCGCGAATCTCTGGAGGCGATCGCCCAAGGCCGGGACCCGCTCTGCATCATCCGCGACCCGGCGCAGCAGAAGATCGATTTCCCGCAAAAGTCGACGATGATGGAGAAAAAACAGCAAGACGTCGGCTATGCGCTCGGGATGAGCAAGGATCTTCAGGACAGCCTGGTATAGGCTTGCTCGCGCTACGCTACGGCTCGGATCTATAGTCTGCGCCCGACAGAGGCACGCCGAGCGGGAGGAAAGATGGCGGTTTTCGTGTCCGATGAGGTTGCCCGCTCGGTCCTGACCTGGCCGGAGATGATCGCGCGGCTGAAGGGCGTCTACAGCGTCGAGCATCCCCCTTTCGCCGGGCCGCCCCGCACCTTGGCCCGCGGCAAGGGCATTTGGATGCGCACCCTCACCGGCGTGCTGCCCGATGGCCGCGTCATGGGCACGAAACAGTTCTGCTTTCCGCGTGCCCGCAAGGTCCGCTACATGATCACCCTCTTCGACCAAGAGAGCGGCGAGCTGCTGGCGCTGCTCGATGCCAACATCATCACCGCCTGGCGAACGGGTGCGACGACCGCGGTGGCGATCGACCGCATGGCGCGGCCGGGGCCGCTTGCCGTCGCGGTGATCGGCAGCGGCGCCGAGGCGCGCTCGCACGCCCGCGCCATCGCCGCCGCGCGCAGCGTCACGCGTATGAGCGTCTTCAGCCCCAACCCGCCGCGGCGCGATTCCTTCGCGCAGATGGTGACGGAGGAGCTCAAAATCCCGTGCCGCAGCGCGGCATCCCCGCGCGACGCGATCGCGGGCGCCGATCTCATTATCGGCGCGACCCGCACGCTCGACGGCAAGCCCGCGATCGAGGGCGCGGCGATCGAGCCGGGCGTGCTGGTCGCCTCGATCGGGGCGACCCTGCCGGAGCATGTCGAGGTCGATCCCGAGGCCATCGCCAGTGCCGATTTCATTGTCGCCGATATCCCTCACGAGGTGATGGAGGAAACAGGCTGCTTCATCGCCGCCAAGAAGGCAGGCGTCGCATTCGCCGAGAAATTCGTCAGCCTCAACGATTTGATGACCGGCAAGGCCGATGGTCGGCTCGCGGCTTCGCGCCGCCCGATGTTCCGCTCCGTCGGCCATTCCTTACAGGATTTGGCCGTGGCGGAGCTCGCCTGGCGCGCAGCGATAACGCGCGGCCTCGCCGCGCCGCTGCCGGGACTCGACATCAAGGTGAAAGCGGACTGAGGAGGATCAAATGCCAAGCTATCGCAAGACCGAAGCGCGCGACTGGGCGTGGCAGCATCTCAAAGGCTGCGCCAACGTCATCATCCCGTCCTACACCGCCGATCTCAAAGGCCTCAACGAGCGCGGCATCCGCCACGACGTGCGCAAGAGCCTGGAGCATGGCTTTGCCGGCACGCTGCTGGTCTCCGAGACCGCGCTGAGCCTCGCGGAATACGGCCAGTTCTTCGAATGGTCGAACGATGAATCGAAAGGCCGGCTGAAGCTCGTCCTTCATGCCTCGTTCAACACGCTCGAAGAGAATATCGAAGCGGCGAAGATCGCCGAGGCGAATGGAGGCGAGCTGGTGCTGCTCTCCTACCCGGCAAATTTTTATCCCGAGAGCCTCGAGGAGGTTTACGCCTATACCAAGGCCTTCTGCGACGCGACCAACCTCGCGATCCTGCTGTTTCCGGTGCCGCTTTGGGGCTTCTCTCGGCTCCATGCGTCGGATATCCCCGCGGCGGTCATCCGCAAGTTGCTCGATCACTGCCCCAACATCGTCGCGATCAAGGCCGAGGGCGGCATGCCCTCGATCATGGGCTTCGTCGAATGCCATCGCCTCTTCGGCAAGGAGGTGATCGTCGAGACGCCGCTTTTCGGCGACCTCGTGCCGCTGGCCCAGCTCGTGCCGATCCAGTTCACCGGCACCTCCAACACGCATTTCTACGGCGCGACCGTGCCGCATGTGATGCAGCTGCTGCAGCAGAAGAAGTTCGACGAGGCGACGGAGATTTACTGGAAGACGGCGCCGGCGCGGCAGGCGAATGGCGCGGTGAACGCGGCCTCGGCGGGGGGGCATTTCCTCAACCGCATGGTGTGGGGCTATGAGGGCTGGCTGCAAGGCTACAATGGCGGCCCGCTGCGCCAGCCGACGATGAAGATCCACGCCCAGCAAATGGCGATGCTGCGCACCGGCCTCACCCGCTCGGGCCTCAAGCCGACGGACTCGCCCGACAAGGAGTTCTTCATCGGCCGCAACCCGGTCGAAACCGCTTCCTCCGTGCAACGCGCCGCCGCCGAATAAACGCGTCGTCAACAGCGTACTGACGCGCCCCGCGCTCAGGAAAACGCGCGGCGTTGCTTTCCCGGGCGCGATCGTTGGCTCCCGCTTGCAAGCCCATCGAGGCGCGCGCATCCTCCTGAGCGTGCACGCCGCGCCAAGCCGCGCCAAAGCCTGAAGGAGAGCGACACATGACGATGCATCACGGCCGTCCCTTCCGCGCCGATCAGGTGGGCAGCTATCTGCGCCCCGATCCGCTCATCAAAGCCCGCGACCGCGCGAGCAAGGGCGAAATCACGCGGCAGGAGTTGCGCTCGGTCGAAGATCGATGCATTCGCGACGTGGTTTCGCTGCAGGAGAGCATCGGCCTCAAATGCGTCACCGATGGCGAGTTTCGGCGCGGATCGTGGAACAAGGATTTCCTCGCCGGATTCGACAATGTGGTCGAAAGACCGGGCAACCTCAAAGTCTTTCACCGCAGCCCCGACGGCGCGCCGGTCGCGCAAGTCTCGGGCTGGGCGGTCACCGGCAAAATCCGCCGCTCGCGGCCCATCCAAGTCGAGGATTTCAAATTCCTCAAAAGCATTGCGCATGTGACGCCGAAGACCTGCATGCCCTCGCCGACGCTTCTGCACTTCCGCGGCGGGCGGCAGGCGATCGACCGAGCCGCCTATCCCGACATCGATCGATTCTTTGCCGACGCCGCGGCGGCCTATCGGCAAGAGATCGACGAGCTCTATGCGGCCGGGGCACGCTACATCCAACTCGACGACACGAATTTCGCCTATCTCTGCGATCCGCGCTTTCGCGACGCGGCGAAAGCGATGGGCGAAGATCCAGAGAAGCTAGTGGACACCTATATCGCGCTCGTCAATAACGCGATCGGCCGCCGGCCTCGGGATCTGCTCGTTTCCATTCACCTTTGCCGCGGCAATCTCTCCGCGGCAGGCGCGGCGGCGGGCGGATACGAGGTCATCGGTCCGGCCCTCTTTCCGGGTCTCGATGTCGACGCTTATTTCCTCGAATATGACGATGAGCGCGCCGGCGGGTTCGAGGCCTTGAAGGATGTGCCGAAAGACAAATTCGTCGTGCTGGGCCTCATCACCACCAAACGCGCAGCGCTCGAATCGAAGGACCTGTTGAAGCGCCGCATCGATGCCGCGGCGAAAATCCTACCCCTCGATCATTTATGCCTCAGCCCGCAATGCGGATTCGCCTCGGCCATCTCCGGCCAGGGCCGTACCCGCATCGAGGATGAAATGGCGAAGCTGCGCCTCCTCGTCGAAACCGCGAGTGAAGTTTGGGGCGAGGCGTAACCGGCGCGGCGATCATCGCCGCGCGCCGGCACCGTTTAGGCGGCGTCGCTTTCCGGTAATGACGCAATCCGCGCCGGATGGGTAAACACCTCGAAGCCGTCGTCGCGCGCAACGCCGATGAGCGTCATGCCGGCCGCGTCGGCGATGCGGATCGCAAGCGCGGTCGGGGCCGAGACCCCTGCGATCGTTGTTGCGCCGGCGGCACAGGCTTTCTGCACGAGCTCGACCGAAATCCGGCTGGTGAGCAACAGGATGTTGTCCTGAAGGCCGGCGCTGCTGCCGGCCAGCGCGCCGACCAGCTTGTCGAGCGCGTTGTGGCGTCCGACGTCCTCGCGCAGCGCAACCATCCCGCGCCCGGATTGCCAGAGCGCGGCCGCGTGGACGGCACGGGTTTCGCGATTGAGCGACTGATGGCGGGGGAGCGCCGCAACCGCTTCGACGATGTCCGATTGCGCGAGGAGACGGTCGCCCCGAACATGCGCGACTGGACGCAAGGCCTGAGCGATGCTTTCGATGCCGCAAAGACCGCAACCGCTCGGCCCCGCCAAGAGACGGCGCCGGTTCCAGAATCGGTCCATCGCTGCATCGGCCAAGCCAATATCGAGCACGATGCCGTCGTCTTGCGGCCGGACTGCGATCTCCTCGATCTCCTCGCGGGAAGCGGCAACGCCTTCGGTCAGGCTGAAGCCGATGGCGAAATCCTCGAGATCGGTCGGCGTCGCCATCATCACGGCATAGCTGCAGCCGCGATAGGTGAAGGCGATCGGCGTCTCCTCAGGGACGCCGCGCGCGCCGAGGCTTTCGATCCCGGCGCGGAACTGCCGGCGATGAACGCGATGCGACGCCGCGGCGGTCACAGATTGCCTTCCGCCGGCCCAAGCCCGGTTTTGACGACGCGCACCGGCACCGATTTCGTCGCCGGGACCTTGGCGCGCTCTTCGTGATGCCAGAGCGGAACGAGCGGATTGCATTCGGGGTAATAGCCGGCGATACAGCCTTCGGGAATGTCGTAGGGCCGCACGATGAAGCCATCGACCTGGCGGTGGACGTGGTCGCCGGCGGCCGTCACGAGGCTCACCATCTGCTCCGGCTTCAATTCGAGCCGATCCAGGTCATTGTCGTTCATGAACAGCACCATCCGCGTGCCCTCGACCCCGCGGAAGCGATCGCGATAGGAATAGACGGTCGTGTTGAACTGTCCTTGGCTGCGCAAAGTGATCAGCTGAAGGATATCGCGTTCCTCTTCCGGCGTGTCGATATCCGTCGCGAGGCTCTTCGGCACCATGAAATTGGCCTTGCCGGTCTTGGTCTTCCATTCGCGATGCTTGGCACCGAGCGGCCGATGGAAGCCGCCCGGCTGCCACATTCGCGCATTGAAGTCGTGAAAGATCTCGGGATAGCTCGCGGCAATCGCGTCGCGAATGCGTGCGTAATCGGCGACCCACCCGTCCCAATCGACCTTGGGATTGGGCGCCAAGGTCGTTTTGGCGATGCCGGCGATGATCGCCGGCTCGGAGCGCAGATGCTCGCTCGCCGGCACCGCCAAGCCGCGCGAGCCATGCATGCAGCCGGTGCTGTCCTCGACCGCGACGGCTTGCGGCCCGCTCGCCTGCCGGTCGATCTCGATCCGGCCAAGACAAGGCAGGATATAGGAGATCTCGCCATGAACGACGCAGCTCTTGTTGAGCTTCGTTAAGATTTGGACCGTCAGCCGCAGCTTTCGCCAAGCCGGAACAACCGCGTTGTGGTCGGGCACGGAGCGCACGAGATTGCCCCCGAGTTGGATCATCGCCTTCACCGACCCGTTGATGATACCTTCGCAGGCATCGACCGTGGTGAGGCCTTTTTCCTTGGGGACGGTGAAGCCGAATTGCGCCTCGAGCTTCTCGACGGGCACCAGCTCCGGCTTTTCGGTGATGCCGACGGTGCGCTGTCCTTGAACGTTGGAATGGCCCCGCACCGGCAGGATGCCGGCGCCTTGCCGGCCCAAATTTCCGCGCAACAGCAAGAGGTTGACGATCATCTGCACCGTTTCGACGCCGTGACGATGCTGCGTCAGCCCCATGCCGTAGACGCCCATCGCAGCCTTCGCGTGGCGATAGATGGTCGCGGCCGCTTCCATCGCGTTGCGCGTCAGGCCCGAGCGGTGCTCGAGATCGTCCCAGCTCTTCGCCCGCACCGTGGCAATGAACTCCTCGAAGCCATGGGTGTGCTCGGCGATGAAGGCCATATCGAGGATACGCTCGCCGTTATTCTGCTGCGCCGCATCGTCGGCGGCGATCAGCGCCTTGCAGATGCCGAAGAGCGCGGCCGTGTCGCCGCCGGTCTTGACCTGATGGTATTGCGAGCTGATCGGCGTCGATTTTCCCGACAGCATTTCGGCGGGACTTTGCGGATTGATGAAGCGCTCGAAGCCGCGCTCGCGCAGCGGATTGAAGATGATGATCGGCACGCCACGTTTGGCGCAGGGCTGCAGCTCATGTAGCATGCGCGGGCTGCTTACCCCGGTATTGTGGCCGAAGATCATGATGCAATCGGTATGTGCGAAATCATCGAGCGTGATCGTCCCGACTGGCACGCCGATGGCCTCGGGCAAAGCGACCGAGGTGCTCTCGTGGCACATATTCGAGCTGTCGGGAAGATTGTTGTTGCCGTACATGCGCGCGAACAGCGCATACATATAAGAGGATTCGAGCGACGCCCGGCCCGACGAATAGAACACCGCCTCCTTGGGCTGCAGCATCTTCAATTCGGCGCCGATCTCGCGGAACGCCTCGTCCCACTCGACCGGCAGGTATTTGTCGCTCGCCGCGTCCCAGCGCAGCGGATGCGTCAGGCGGCCCTGGTCTTCGAGATCGTGATCGGTCCAACCCTCGAGCGAAGCGACGGTGTGATTGGCGAAAAACCCGGGCGTGCAGCGATGCGCCGTCAGCTCCCAGGTCGTCGCCTTGGCGCCTTCCTCGCAAAATTCGAACGGATGCGGTTTCGCGGGCTTGGCCCAGGCACAGCTCACGCAGGCAAAGCCATCGGGCTTGTTCTGCTTCAAGAGCGCATGGGTCCCGCGCAGCGGCACGCGGCCACCCGCGAGGCTGCGCCCGACCGACTGCACCGAGCCCCATCCGCCGGACGGAGCCTTGTATTCCTTGAACTCCGGTTTTGATTTCATGTCTGTCGCCCGCATCAACCGAAGAGGCAGATCGGCCTCTCTCAAAAAGGGAAACCCTATGTGGCGGGTGCAGTTCCAGGCTTGAGGAACCCTGCCCTCCTCAGCTGCGCACCAAGGCCAAATCCGGCTCCAAGGGGTCTCTCTTCTGGAACCTCTGTGAAAGCCACCGGTTGAGTCGATGCCTCAAGCGGCTTCCGACAACGAGACGAGCGAAGCGCCCAAGGCATCGAACCTTCCAGCCTGAACGGAAACGCTCGAACGCGAGCGAATGGAGAGCCGCATGAGGGCGCTGGTTTGGCATGGCAAAGAAGACATACGCTGCGACACCGTCACCGATCCGCAGATCGAGGATGCGCGCGACGCGATCGTACGAGTGACGAGTTGCGCAATCTGCGGCTCCGATCTTCATCTCTTCCATAACTTCATCCCGGCCATGTTGCCGGGAGACGTCATGGGCCACGAGATGATGGGCGAAGTGGTGGAGGTTGGGACGGCGGCGAAGGACGCGCTCAAGGTCGGCGAGCGCATCGTCATTCCCTTCACGATCATCTGCGGCGAGTGCGAGCAATGCCGGCGCGGCAATTTCTCAGTCTGCGAGCGCACCAATCGCAACAAGGCGATCGCCGACAAGGTGTTCGGGCACGGCACGGCTGGTCTCTTCGGCTACACGCACCTGACCGGCGGCTATCCCGGCGGACAGGCGGAGTATATCCGCGTGCCTTTTGCCGACCGCACCCATATCAAGGTGCCGAACGGGCTGTCGGACGACCAGGCGCTGTTCCTCGGCGACATCCTGCCGACCGGCTGGCAAGCCGCGATCAATTGCGATATCGAGCCGAGCGACATCGTCGCCGTCTGGGGTTGCGGGCCGGTCGGCCAGATGTGCATCCGCTGCGCCATCCTTCTCGGCGCGGCGCAAGTCATCGCCATTGATTGCCTGCCGGAACGGTTGAGCATGGCCGAGGCAGGCGGTGCCGTCCCGATCGACTTCAAGACAGAGAGCGTGATCGAGCGGCTCGCGGAGCTGACAGGCGGCAAAGGTCCCGACAAATGCATCGATGCGACCGGCCTGGAAGCGCATGTCTCGATGACCCATCCCGACAGTATTCTCGACCGCGGCAAGCAGATGATGATGCTCGAGAGCGACCGCGCGCATGTGCTCCGCGAGATGATCTATGTCTGCCGCCCGGCGGGCGTGCTGTCGATTCCGGGCGTCTATAGCGGCCTGGTCGACAAAATGCCGATGGGCATGCTGATGAACAAAGGTCTGACGGTGAGAACCGGACAGACGCACGTCAATCGGTGGAGCGATGATCTCCTGCGGCGGATCGAAGAGGGGCAAATCGATCCGTCCTTCGTCATCACCCACACCGTCGGCCTCGAAGACGGGCCCGAGATGTATCGCGTGTTCCGCGACAAGCAGGACAGCTGCATCAAAGTCGTCCTGAAGCCCTGAATTCGTAAGCGGGGAAACGATGAGCACCATGACGAAAATTTCGCAGCTTGCCCGGCACGCGGGTGATCCGCAGATCCTGCAAACCGGGCCCAGCTCGCTCGCCGGAATCGATCGCTGCGCCAAGCTTCTCGGCTGGGTCGGCATCTGGCTCGGCTTGGTCAAGCTCTTCGCGCCCCGGCGCGTGGCGCGCTGTCTCGGCATGGGCGGCAAGGCGAGGCTCTTGCGCCTTTTCGGCTTGCGCGAGATCGGCGCCGGGATACTGACCTTGTCGAGCGAGAAGCATGTCGGGATGTGGAGCCGCGTCGCGGGCGACGGGCTCGATATCGCGACGCTGCTCGCGGCTCAGGCGCGGCACAATCCCAAGCGTGGCAATGTCTCGCTCGCTCTGGCGCTGGTTGTCGGCATCACCGCCTTGGATTTCGTCGTCGCGCAGGGACTCGCCGCGCGCCATGGGCGCGGCCGCGGCGAGCGGCGGCTCTATCCGGACCGCAGCGGCTTTCCGCAAGGCTTGGCCGCCGCCCGCGGCGCTGCCGCGCGAAAACTGGCGGCGCAGCCTCACTCGAGCGCATTCTCGTGAGCAGAGCGCCGAGGGCGACGGGCGCGTCAAGCCATGGACCGGCGGGGCCTAAGACGCGCAGCACGATAACGGATTGAGTCCACCATACTCCGCCCTAACCCCGCTCCTTGCTTTCGATGACGGCGAATTTTCGTCCCGCCGTTTCCGGAAGGAGCAGCGCGAAGGTCAGGACCAAAATCGAACCCACGACGCCGAACATCATGGCCGTGAAAAGATCGTGGAAATAGGCGGCGAGCAGCGGGACGACATACGGCATGGCGCTGCCCACGAGCCGGCCGGCCGTGAACGTCGTCGAGGCGCCGGTGGAACGCAGCTCGACCGGAAACAGCTCCGAGTACCAGGGGCCGAAGATCCCAAACACGCCCTGGCCCAGCCCCCAGAGCATGTAGCACCAAAAGAGCGGCCAGGCGAAGACGGAGCCGGCATAGACCGACCGCCCGACCAGCGCGAAGGCAATAAAGCCCAAGATCGCGACGACCGTCGCTCCCACGATGGCGCGCTTGCGCCCGATGCGGTCGCTCACATAACCGAGGATCACGAGGCCGGCCGCCGAGAACGCCGAGTAGATCAGCGTCACCTCGCGCAGCACGTCGGGCGTCGCGTGCAGGTCGCGCAGGATAAGCGTCGGGATGAAGAAGGTGATCGCTTGATAGTTGACCACCGCGGCGCCGCACATCAGCGCGCCGAAGATGAAATACCGGAGCGACGCGCCGCGGAAGATCTCGATCATCGAGCTGCGCGCCGCGAGCTTTTCGGAGGGCAAGCGGCCGGATTTGCGCAGCTGCTCGTATTCGCTCCACAGCCGGGACTCCGGCATCTTGGCGCGAATGAAGATCATGAGGAGGATCGGCAACCCGCCGACGAGAAAGCCGAAACGCCACGAATAATCGGGCGACAAATGGGTGAGCGCGTAGGTCGCGACGAGCACGGCGAAGGCCGTGCCGGCCGCCGACATGGCCTGGACGAGGCACGAGCCAAGACCGCGGCCATGACTGCGCCACACCTCGTTGAGCAGCACCATGCCGGCCCCCCACTCGCCGCCGACGCCGATGCCGGTGAAGATGCGAAACCACATGATCGAGGTGAAGTCCCAAGCGAAGGCGGAGAGGACAGAGCCCACCGCCAACAGCGCCAGGCTGACCATCAGCGCGTTCTTGCGGCCGATCAGGTCGCCGAGCCATCCGATCGCGACCCCGCCGATGACCGACGAGGTCAGCGTCATGGCGCCGACGAGCCCCACTTGTGGCAACGTCAAGCCGAGCGACTTCTGGATCTGCGTCAGCAGAAAGGTAAGGATGATGAGGTTGTAGAAGTCGAAGCCGTAGCCGAGAATCGCCGACGCGGCAATGAATTGGCGCTCTCGCGGCGTATAGGTGTCTTCGGCCGTCGAGGTCATCGTCGGCGCGGCACTCTTTCCAGTCATTTCACTCATATTTACCGATCCTCCCGATTTTCTTGGTCAGCGCGTTGGTTTCGTTGCGTCGATTTTGTCCAACCAGCGGTACAGTGTTTCCGCCAGGGCTTCTTCGTTGCCGACAAAGGAGTGCCCGTCGAGGCTCGCCGGCAGAGAACTTGGGAGTGTCACGCACTCGAGCGACCGGACAAGCGATGCGTCCGATTTGGCGGCTTCGACCAGCGCGGCCGTTTCCCAATCTGCAATCAAGCTGTCGCTTGCATTTCGAACGATCAGCATGGGATAGGGCACGCGCTTTATCCATTGCGTGCCGTCGGCCATGCTCGTTTGCTCGAAGCGATAGGTTAGAAAGTGCTGAGCGGTCACCGCTCCGGAGCTGCCGTCGTAATATATGATCGGAGTGTCGAGCCGCTTGGCCGGATCTCCGCCCCGCACGGCCGCAAGCGCTTCGACAATGAGGCGATCAAACTGCGCATCGTTTCGCACCAGGATGTTCTTCGTCTTCCAGGGCAGGTTGGCGAAGGCAGCCAGCAATATGACGCCGCAAATGTCCTCATCCCAGTTCGTCGCCGCATAAAACTGAACTTGGATGTTTCCGAGGCTGTGGCCTTGAAGAAAGAGGCGCCGATATCCCAGCGCTCTCGCAGTGAACATGGCCGCATCGATATCGTGGCGAATGGCGTAAAAATTATCCGTGCACATGCCGTCGTCGTGCTGGCGGGTGTCGAAGGCCAGCGACGCGACGCCGCGCGCCGCAAGGCGGCGGCCGAGATCGGCTTGCGGCGCCTGTGTGTGACTGCTGCCGCTCCCATGCACCATCAGGACGAGGCGCGCATCGGGCACGGCGACAGCGGCGGGATGCTGCAGGAGCGCGTCGCAGGTTCGGCCATCGAGCGTGCGAAGAACCAACGAGGTGACGATGCTTCGCCTGTCGGAGAGGGTTTCCGGCGTGGCGTCCCCGTCCTTCGAAACGATGTCGAACGTTATCGACGCCGCGGCGGAAGTTTTGCCCGCAGGATGCTTGTCGCCCGGCCCCATCGTCAAACCGTCACGCTGAAAGTCCGGACGAGATGATGCATGTCACGATCCGATCCGTTAGGGCAGTTGCGGGGCAAGCGCCGGCTCTGCGACGCGGCCCGGTTCGCGGGTGAGCGCAATCGCGATCACGATGATCGCACTCGTCGCGACGAAGAACCAGCCGAGCGCGGAATAGCCGAAGCTCTGGGCCAACGCCCCGACGATGAAGCCCGAGAAGCCGGCGACGAGATGGCCAACGCCGCTCACCGCGCCGCTATGCGCGCCGAGATCCTCCGCGCGGGCAAAGTCCTGCGCATAGGCGACGCCCAGCGGATAGAAGGTGCCGTTCGCGGCTTGGAAGATCGCGGCGAAAATCGCGGCCGACCAGAAGCTCTGCGGAAACATGAAAAGCGGCGCCGCAAGGATCAGCGCGATTATGCCCATCAGCATCAGCGTGCGCCGGCGGCCCAAGTGATCGGACATGTAGCCAGCCACGAAGCTGAAACCGAAGGCCGACCAGCCAGCGATCGAGGCGATGCCCACGGCTTCCGACAAGCTGAAATGCTGCCCAACACGCAGATAGGTGACGAAAATGCCGAGAAAGCCGTATTGCGTCAGGCCCCAGAACATCATCACGACCAACAGCAACAACATATTGCGGTTGGTGAGCCAGGCCCAGCGCGATTGCGTATGGCTGACGCTGGGTGCGGCGAGCTCATGCAGGCGGGTCTCATAGATCGGCTTAGCGCCGCGCCCGACCAGGAAGATGCAAGCGGCAATGACCAACCCGAAAACACCGAACCCGATGAAGGGCGTCTTCCAAGAGCCGGTAGCGTGAAACATGCCTTCGGTGAGGATCGGGTTCAGTGCTGTACCGACCGTGAACATGCCCACGAGGCCTCCGAGCAGAAGACCGCGGCGCTTGCCGTAAATTCCGCCGATGAAAGCGAAATAGGCAGGGATGAACATGGCCTGTCCGACGCCGAGCAGAATTCGCATGAGATACAAAGTCGTCAGATTTGTCGCGGCGGCGGTCAGAATGCTGAACAGCGAGAAGATCACGATGCCGAGGACGAGCGTGCCCGTGCGGCTCCAGCGGTCCGAGATATGACCGAAGAGCATCTCGGTAAAGCCGTCCCCTAAAAGAGTCGCGGTCGAGATCATTCCCGCGGCAGTAAGACTCGTCACGCCAATTCCGCTCATCACCTCCTTCAGGATGATCGCGATGTCGAGGCGTGTGGGCGCGAGGAGCGCGAAGCCGGTCGCCGCAAGGATGATGGCAACCACGAGATGCTTTTTACGAGAAGCGCTCAGCTTGCTGTAAGAAAGACCTGCCGAATCCATCGACGCCTCGCTGTTCAGGAGTGGAACCGGGAAATGGATCTTTGCACGCGATACTGCGTCACCTGCTCTGCTGTCCAAGTGACGGCCTCTGGAGACAATGTCGGGGCAGGCCCCATGTGACCGGAGAATGCGCGTGGCGCTACCCTGTCATGCCCAGCAACAGGCACGGCTCTTCGAGCGGAAGCGGCGAAGGCGGCTCGACCGGGAGCATCAAGAATTCCGAGAATGCGCCGAACTGTGTCATGCGGCGCGTGCCCCATCGGATTGCGTGCATCGCCGGCGCGGTCCATCAACGCATCCGGGCCTTTCGAGCAAGGGTGGCGGATATAGAGCCCTGCTCGTTGCTAACCGCCATCGGCGTGCCATCTCCCCTACTCTGGTTCTATCGGCCAGGGCGTGACGGCAACATTACATTCGAAATTGGGAGGAAGGAAGGGCGACTATGTCGTGACACGACGGCGTACAGGGCCTACGCGACGGCTTTGAGCAAGG
>Ga0070679_100002616_pt1 | contig 16372 bp, 14 predicted proteins | sample KBSC63BmetaG_FD_65652 | JGI IMG/M metagenome (GOLD analysis project Ga0070679, IMG submission 65652) | Corn rhizosphere microbial communities from Kellogg Biological Station, Michigan, USA - KBS C6-3B metaG | ecosystem: Host-associated > Plants > Roots > Rhizosphere | place: USA: Michigan... | reverse complement strand
GCGCTCGGCCTGGTCATCTCCGCGCTCACGATCCTGCTCACCGCGGCACAGATCAGCCGCTTCAACATCATCGGCGCCATCCGCGATCTGCCCCCGTCGGTGAGCGCGCGCGGCCGTCGCGGCCTGCTCGTCGGCGGCAGCCTCGCGGCTGTGGCCACGGCGGCGCTCGCCGTCCCGGCCGTCATCAGCAGCTCCGGCGTGCCCACGTTGCTGCTGCCGTCGATGGCCGTGCTCTTCGCCATCCCGGTGCTGCAGCGGGTGGTGGGCGGCGCGGCCGGCACCGTCGCTGCGGGGACGGTGCTCACCTGGACGCTCGTGGCCACCGTCGTACGTCCCGGAATCTTCGACACCCCCTCGATGTCGGTGTTCGTGGTGCTCGGCTCGCTGCTCGCGTTCTCGTCCGTCGTCCTCGTCAGCCGCAACCAGGGGCTGCTGCTCTGGCCGGTACGCCGGCTGCTCGAGCGCTCGACCCAGAACGGGCTGGCCGTGCGCCTGGCCGTCGCCTATCCGCTCGCGAAGCGGTTCCGCACCGGCGCGACGCTGGTCATGTACACGCTCATCACCCTGGTGCTGGTGCTGCTCGCCGAGATCTCCGGCGTCATCAACGGCAGCATCGACGCCACGATCCGCAACGCAACGGCGGGATTCGGCCTGCGGGTCGACGTCAACCCGGCCGTCTCGGCGCAGACGCTGGCCGCGCTGCGCGGGCCGGCCCTGGCCGACCAGGTGAGCGAGGTGGCGCCGATCCTGTCCGCTGCCGCCCAGTCCTCGGACCCCGGGCACCGCACCGACGCGCCGATCCGCGCGGTCGTCGTCGGGATGCCGGGCGGCAGCATCGACGCGATGCCGTTCGACCGACGGATGCCGCTACTGGCCTCCGACCGGGCGGTGTGGGACCTGATCGCGCGCAACCCGTCCTACGTGGCCATCGACGCGGTCTACGGATCGACCGGCGGCCCGCCGGGCCGGTCCTACGAGCCGGGCGACACCTTCCGGGTCACCGACCCGGTCAGCGGCCGGACCGAGACCAAGCGGATCGCGGGCATCCTCCGCCACGGCATCGTGTTCTACCCGGCGACGAGCGACGGCGGCACGGCGTATCCGATCGTCGCCTCCACCGGCGCGGTCCAGGAACAGTTCGGCGCCGGGGCGAAGGTCTCCGCCGCGCTGCTCCGGTTGCGACCGGGCGTGGACGCCCGGCAGCTCGCCACCCGCCTGCAGGGCCGGTTCCTCGCCTCGTCGCTCGTCGCGACGCCGCTCGACGACAGCATCCGGCGGGTCTTCGCCGCGAACACCGCGTTCTTCCGGCTCATGCAGGGGTTCCTGGCGCTCGGCCTGCTCATCGGGGTGACCGGGCTCGGCGTCGTGATGGTGCGCGCCGTGCGGGAGCGCCGCCGGACCGTGGGTGTGCTGCGCGCGCTCGGAGTGCGCGCACGCACGGTGGCCCGGTCGTTCCTCGCCGAGAGCACCCTGGTGGCTGTCGAAGGCATCGTGCTGGGTTGCGTGCTCGGCGTGCTGACAACGTGGCTCATGTACCAGAAGAGCGCCGCGTTCGAGAGCGTCCAGACCGGGTTCCCCATCGCCTGGGGGTCGATCGCCGCCCTGCTCGGCGTCACGCTGGTCGCCTCCCTGGCCGCGACCCTCGCCCCGGCCCGGCGGGCGGCCGGCATCAAGCCCGCGCTGGCCGTGCGGGTCGCCGACTGACCCGGCGCACATCGACCCGGCGCCGTCTCACCGGCGGATCCCGGGTGAACCCGGACGCGGACCCGCGGCCCTGGACTAATGGCGGGCGAGCAGCTTCTGCATCCCTTCGGCGTACTTCTCCATGTCCGGGTCCTGGGCGAACAGGTCGGCGTACTTCTTGCGGGCCTCTTCGCGCTTGGCCGGGATGAACTCGGTCGGGAACAGCCCCTCGTGCGGGCGGTACTGCGACAGCACGTTGCGGGCGACGGTGACCTTGTGCACCTCGTCGACGCCGTCGGCGATGCCCATCGTCGGCGCGGAGGCGTACATCTGCTGGATCGGGGTCAGGTTCGTCGTGCCCAGCGAGCCGAGGATGTGCAGCGCCCGGAAGGACACGTCACGCAGCACCTTCGCCATCGTGTACTTCGTCGCGGCGATCTGCGTCCGCGCTTCCTGCGTCGAGGAGTTGTCGATCGTCCAAGCGGTCCAGAGCACCAGCAGCCGGAGCATGTGGATCTCGGCGTAGGAGTCGGCGATCGCCTCCTGCACCATCTGGTGCTCACCGATGACCTTGCCGTGCGACTCGCGTGACAGCGCCCGCTCGCACATCATGTCGAAGGCCAGCTTGCACTGGGCGATCGTGCGCATGGCGTGGTGGATGCGGCCGCCGCCTAGCCGCCGCTGCGCCAGCACCTTCGCGCCGTTCTCCGGGCCGAGCAGGTGGTCGAGGGGCACCCGCACGTCGACGTACTTCACCCAGTTGTGCGACGACGGGTAGGGCTGGATCTCCACGCCCGGCGTGTCCTTGGGCACCACGAACATGCCGTTGGTGCACATGACGAAGAGGATGTCGGCGACCCGCGCCGCGCTGGTGAACCACTTCTCGCCGTTGATGACCCACTCGTCGCCGTCCCGCACCGCGTGGGTCTTGAACAGGTTGGGGTCGGACCCGCCCTGCGGCTCGGTCATCGAGTAGGCCGACCAGATCTCCTGGTTCATCAGCGGCTTGAGCCAGCGCTCCTTCTGCTCGTCGGTGCCGTAGGCCGCGAGCATCTCCATGTTGCCGGTGTCGGGCGCCTGGCAGCCGAAGATCGCCGGCGCGGAGCCGTAACGGCCGAGGATCTCGTTGAGCAGCGCGAGCTTGAGCTGGCCGAACCCGGGCCCGCCCAGCTCTTTGTCCAGGAAGACGGCCCAGAGCCCCTGGTCCTTCACCTGCTGCTTCAGCGGGTCGACCAGCGCCCTGATCTTCGGGTCGCGCGCGCGGACTGCGAACGGGAAGACGAGGTCGAGCGGCTCGATCTCGTTCTTGCAGAATTCGGCGACCCAGTCGAGCTTCTCCTGGAACTCCGGCTCGGTCGAAAAGTCCCATGCCATGGCGCTGCCCCTTCGCTGCGTGCCCGGACGTCAGGTGCATCATTGCGTGCCTCCGTTGCACACGGCGACGCGCCCACGGAGGATGCCTTCATGAGCGACGCCCTCGGGGGGACCGGCGACGTCCGCGTCTCGGACGCGGACCGTGATCTCGCGATCGCCCAGCTGCGCCAGCATGCGGCCGAGGGTCGGCTCACCCTCGACGAGTTCAGCGAACGCGTGGGTCAGGCGTTGGGCGCCGTGACCCGGGCCGACCTCGATGCCGTGCTCGCGGACCTCCCGACTGGCTCCGCGCCGGTGCCGGCGAAGGGACGCGTACGCCGGTGGTTCGTGGCCGTCATGAGTGGAGCCGAGGCGCGTGGCCGGTGGCGCACGGGTGCCCGCGTCAACGCGGTCGCCCTCATGGGCGGTTGCTACCTCGACTTCCGGCGGGCGGTCATCGACGAGCCCGAGGTCGTCGTCACCGCGGTCGCACTCATGGGCGGGGTCCACATCATCGTCCCGGAGGGCGTCGACGTGGAGCTCACCGGGCTGCCGATCATGGGCGGCAAACGCCTGCAGATCGCCGACGTCCCCGTGTTGCCAGGCTCGCCACGGATCGTGGTCCGGGCTTTTCCGATCATGGGCGGCGTCGAGGTGCGCTCCAAGGGTGCGGGGGAGAAGGACGAGACCCCGGCCGTCCCCGGCATGCCGCCGATGCCCGGCGTCCCCACCGTCCCGGGAATGCCGGTGCCCGGAGTCCACGGAGTCCACGGAGTCCCCGGAGTCCCCGGGGCACCGACGGGCCATGGCATGTTCCCGCCCAACGGCGCGGGCCCCGTCCGGGGCGTGTCCCACCAGCCGGAGGCGGGCGCCACGGTGCCCGAGGGCACCGTCACGATCATGTTCAGCGACGTGTGCGCGTTCAGCGAGCTGACCGAACGCCTCGGCGACGTGGCCATGCACCGCCTGCTCGCCGAGCACAACCGGATCGTGCGCGCCGAGGTGGCCGCCCATGACGGCCAGGTGGTGAAGGCGAACGGCGACGGCTTCATGGTCGTCTTCACCAGCGCCGCCCGAGCACTTCGCTGCGCGGCCGCGGTGCAGCAGGCGGTACGCCGGGTGCACCCCGGCGGGGAGGAGGTGCGCCTGCACATCGGGTTGCACGCCGGAGAGGTGGTCCACGACGGCACCGACCTGATCGGTCAGGCGGTCAACCTCGCCAGCCGGCTCACCGACGCGGCCGGCCCCGACGAGATCCTGGTGTCGACGCTCGCCCGCGAACTCGCCGCCGGGTCGCGGGAGTTCAGGTTCGGCGAGCCGCGCGAGGTCGACCTGAAGGGGCTCGGCCCGCGGGTGGCCTTCCCGTTGGAGTGGAAGGCCACCGAGACCCTCTGATCGATCAGGCCAGCGGGCGGCCGGTGCGGCGCACTGCCACGCCGCAACCCACGAGCAGCAACGCCAGCAGCGCGACCAGCCGTGCGTCGAACCCCGTGAACGGCAGCGGTCCGGTGGCGGCCGGGGCAACTTCGGTGCCCTGGTTGCCCGACCGACCCGCACTGCCGGTCTGGCCGGCGTTGCCGGACTGGCCGCCGGTCTGACCCGCGTTGCCCGACTGGCCCGGGTTGCCCGACCGGCCGGGGACCGTCGCGCCCTGCTGTTGGCTGGCCGGAACGGTGGCGGTGGTGCCCTTGGCCGGCGTGGAGGAACCGGTTACCACGCCGATCGCCGGCAGGCCGGACTGGGAGGTGCCGGTCAGCACCGCGGCGGTCTCCGTCGGCAACGACCCCGTGCCCGCCTTGGCGTAGACGCAGATCAGCTCGATCAGCGGGTTGAGCGGGATGTCGCACTGCCCCCCGACTTGCTGGTTGTCGACGATCTGGTTGCCGTTGACGTTGGCGATGTAGGCGGAGCCCTTGCCGCTGCTGTCGGTGTGCGCGTAGAGCAGGTAGAGGCTCAGGCAGCTGTTGTCGGAGCAGTCGGCGTCGCTCTTGTCGCTGCCCGCCACCAGGTGTACGCCGTAGCTGGTGGTCGAGCCGCTCGACGTGTCGGGGCTGCCTTGCGTGTAGGACGCGGTCGACTCGCTGTGCAGCACGTCGAGGAAGAGCGCCGACGGCAGCATCAGGGTCAGCAGCGACGCCGAGCTGGTCGCGGTCCACGTGTCGCCCTGGGTCTGCGTGCGCGCGTCGTAGGGCATCGCCGCAAGCCCGAGCGGGGCCAGCGGGTTGTCACCTGCGCCGAGGAGGGTGCCGTTCTTGTGGTCGTTGGCGCCCTTGGCCGTGCCGCCGACGACGGTCTGCCCACCGAGCTCGAGCGGGTCGGCGGTGGACGACGTCTTCGACTGGTCACTCGTCGCGGTGGCCGACGAGTGGGCGATCGCGATGACGCCGCTTACGTTCGCCGCGTAGGCCTCCGCCGTGCCGTCGGGCGCGGGCGAGGCGGTCGCGGTGGCCGACGGCGACGTCGTGCCGGCCGGCAGGGCCAGCGTCGAGCTCGACGCCGCGGGCGCGGCATCGGTGAGGGTCGTGGGGGCGGGGACGAGCTGCGGAGCCGTGGTCGCACCGGTCACCGTGCTCACCGTCGAGGTGACGGTCGACACGGCGGAGGTGAGCGTGCTGCCCGACGTCGACGTGTCCCCGGCCGATGTCGTGCTGCCCGAGGGCGCGACCGTGCTCGTCACGGTCGACGTGGTGCCGCTGACAGTGCCGGTGAGGCTCGAACCCACGTCGGCGAACGCCGTGGTCGGGATGACGAGCAACGGAGCAGCGATCGCTGCGACGACAACGGCGCGCTTCATGGGGACCCCCGCGGTATGGCCTCGATGTGGCTTTTGCGCGCATTGTGCCCCCTGACGGCCGTGAGTGAAACATCGCCCACGCAGAGTGACGACGTTCAGGCCTGCGCGCCCTCCGGCGCGAGCGCTGGATCGAGGTCGGCGTCGTCGTCGTCGTCCGCGGCAGCGGCACGGCGGCGCAGCCGTACGACCACCGCGGCGGCGATGGCGATCGTGACGGCGCCGGCGGCGATGAAGGGGGAGAGCGAGTACCAGCGCGACCACGGCGCGACGACCAGCATGTTCGACATGTCGTCGGTGATCGGCGTGTGGGGCCCTGCGGCCCAGAAGGAGTTGACCAGCGACGCGAAAGCGTGCACCTCGATCGCCGCCGCGGCCGCGAGACATCCGGGCACGACCAGCAGGGTGGTCCACCGCACGACATCGCGCGGGCCCCGGCCGCCGGCGGTGAGCAGCGCGTCGACCGCGACGGCCGCCAGGACGGCCAGCGACGGCACCAGCCCGTAGAGGTAGCGGCCCTGCAGCCCCGGGGTGGTGCCGTAGTGGAAGTAGACCGACGCGCTCCCGGCCGTGATCAGCACGAGGTAGAAGCCGAGCGGCAGCAGGATCAGCAGGAGCAGCAGCCGCGACCCGTGCCGGCGTACCCCCGCGATCAGCGAGACGGCGATCAGGGCGACGGTGGTGAACGCGAGCAGCAGCGCGGTGGCCCGCGACAGCGTGGCGAAGCCCGCTGCGCCGGTCGGTTCGAAGAAGCTCCGCGGGACCAGGTCCTCGATCGTCGACAGGAAGTGCCCGACCGGGGGCCGGTGGGCGAGCCGGGGACCGCGGATCTGCTGGACGGCATCGACGCCGTAGCCCTGGGGCTGGATCTGCCCGTAAAGCACCAGGTTGCGCAACCACCACCAGCCGCCGACGACGAAGCCGACGCCCCAGCACACCAGCAGCGGACGCCACGCGAATGCCCGGTGCCGCCACCAGGCGACGGCGTAGGCGAGCAGCATCGCGACCACCAGCGTCAGTGCGAAGCCCTTGGTCAGCAGCGCGAGCCCGAGCAGCACGCCGGACCACGCCGCCGTGCGCCAGGACAGGTCGCCGCGACCGATCCGGACCGCACCGATGAGCACCGCTGCGGTCAGTACCGCGAGCAGCCCGTCGTTGTTGACCATGCCGCCCACCCGGATCACTCCGGGCACGGCGAGCGTCAGCGCGGCCGCGGCTACCGGGACCGGTGGTGGCGCGCGAAGGGCCCGGGCGAGCCCCCAGGCCAGCAGCGGGAGCCACGCGATGATGAACGCGCTGACCAGCCGCAGCGCGAACAGGAAGTGCGTGAACGGCATCTGGTCCCACGCGCCCGGCCAGGCCCGCACGAGCAGCGCCGCCGTCGCGTAGTAGAGCGGTGGGTGCTGCACGATCTGGTTCGGCAGGCCGCCGGAGCTCTTGTCGCCGCCCTCCTGGTCGAACGACGGCCGCTTGCCGCGCGGCGGGATCGGCAGCTTGCTGAACGGCCGCACGTTCAGGTGGTTGTAGAAGTACGTCGACGGGATGGCGACGCCCTGGGCGACGTAGCGATGCCCGGGCGCGGGCCAGCCGTCGCCCTCCAGCAGCGACACCACCATGTCGACGTGCTGCGGTTCGTCGAACCCGGCGTACGGCGGGAACGCGATTGCCGACGCGGCGCTCAGGCTGAACGTCAGCCCGCAGAGCAGCCACACGATCAGCGGCGGGGCCGCCAGGAGCGCGACGACCCGCCGGCCGGTTCGCAACGCCGCGTCTCCGCGTCGGCGCCGATGGCTGGTGGGCCGGTCCTCGGCGTCCGAGCCGGCGCGCGCAGATGACATGGCGCCCCACACCATAGACAGCAGTGATCGCCGGCTGCGGTCATCGACCCGCCGGAGCCTTGCCCGGCGCCGCGCGGCAAGTACTGTCCGCGCCATGCGATTCAGCGTGTGGCCGAGTCCGGGCCGACCGTGGTCCGACGTGCTTGCGATCGTCGCCCACTGCGACGCCACCGGGTGGGACGGCGCCTACGCCGCCGACCACTTCATGCCCAACGACCCGGGCGGCGCGCAACCGCTCGACGGGCCGGTCCTCGAGTGCTGGTCGGTCCTTGCCGCGCTCGCCGCCCGCACCGAGCGGCTGCGGCTCGGCAGCCTCGTGACGGGCAACCTCTACCGGCACCCGGCCGTCCTCGCGAACATCGCGGCGACCGTCGACCACGTGTCCGGCGGGCGGCTGGTCGTGGGTCTCGGCGCCGGCTGGCAGGTGAACGAGCACGCGGCGTACGGCATCGACCTGATGTCGACCACCGAGCGGCTCGACCGGTTCGAGGAGGCGTGCGCGGTGCTTCGCTCGCTGCTGCACGAGCAGCGGACGACGTTCGCCGGCGCGCACTACACGATCACCGACGCGCCGTGCGACCCGAAGCCGGTGCAGCCACGGCTTCCGCTTCTGGTGGGTGGCCGCGGCGAGAAGCGGACGCTGCGGATCGCCGCTCGCCACGCCGACGAGTGGAACGCGTGGACCACTCCGGAGCAGTTCGCGCACAAGAGCGCCGTGCTCGACCGGCACTGCGCCGACGTCGGCCGCGACCCCGCCGACATTCGGCGATCCACGCAGGCGCTGGTGCACCTCGGCACCGACGAGGAACGGCTGGCCAAGCACCGATCGGGTGGTTCCGGGTTCCCGCAGCTGGTCGGGACTCCGGCGGAGATGCTCGACCAGGTCGGCGCCTACGCCGCGGTCGGCGTCGACGAGTTCATCGTGCCCGACTGGACCATGGGCCAGGTCGAGCGCACGCTCGACACCCTCGACCTCTTCCGGACCGAGGTCGCCGCGAAGCTGCGCTGATTCGCGTCAGCGGCTCGCGACGGGGGCGCCGCCCATCAGCACGTCGAACGCCCGGCCGCCCGCCGGTCCGTCGAACGAGAGGGCCGGCACCGCCGGCGGCCGCACCGGTCCGCCGTCGTCGGCGAGGCCGAGACCGGGGTCGAGGTCGGGGTCGAGCTCCGGGCCGAGATCCGGGTCGATCGGCGCGTCGGAGCGCCGAGCTGAGGCGTGGCTGACGGCCGCGGCGACGCGGCGGTCGAGATCCTCCACCCGCGCCTCGAGCTGGGACAGTCCCTGCCGCTCGCTGTCGAGGTAGCTGCCGAGCCGGGCCTCGAGGCGAAACATGCGGACCTGCAGGGCCGCGACCTCGGCCTCGTGCTGGCCCCGCTGCACCGCCATCGCGACACGCAGCCGGCGCGCCTCCCACGACATCGTCTCCACGTGCCCTAGTCTGCCTCCTCCCCGGCACGGCACGTGGGGGAGTCCCCGAAAGGTCGTCAGCTCGCCGCGCGGATGTCCTCCAGCACCTCGGCGGCGTGGCCGGCGACGTCGGTGACCTCGTAGGTCTTCGCGATGGTCTGGTCGGGCGCGATCAGGAAGGTGATCCGCTTCGGGAGGGCGGCCCAGTCGTCGTCGGGCGGCCGGGCGGCGCCGTAGGCCGTGCCCACCGCCTTGTCCACGTCGCAGAGCAGCCGGAAGGTGAAGCCTTGCTTCGTGCGGAACTCGAGGTTCTCCGCGGGGGTGTCGAACGACGCGCCGAGAATGACCGCGTCTACCGACTCGAACTCGGGGGCTCGATCACGGAACCCCTGGCCTTCCCGGGTTCAACCGGGGGTCGATGCCTTGGGGTACCACCAGAGGACCACCCAGCGGCCGGCGTAGTCCGACAGGCTGACGTCGTTGCCGTCCTGGTCGAGCAACGTGAACTGCGGGGCCTGCTCGCCGACCGCCACCATGCGCGCCACCTCCCGTGTGTGCGCCGCCGGCGTGCGTCCGTGCCGTAGGTTCGGCCCGTGCCCGGCGACGCTGTCCTCGAGTTGTCCGGGGTGACCGTACGCCGAGACGGCGCCGTCCTGCTCGCCCCGCTGGACTGGCGTGTCGGCGCGGGGGAGCGCTGGGTGGTGCTGGGCGCCAACGGGGCGGGGAAGACCACGTTGCTGCAGGTCGCGACCGGGATGATCGCGCCGTCGGCGGGCAGCGTCCGGCTGCTCGGCGAGAGCCTCGCCGAGGCCGACCTCGACGACCTGCTGCCCAGGGTCGGCTGGTCCAGCGCCGCGCTCGCCGAGCAGCTGCCGCGCGACGAGCGCGCGGTCGACGTGGTGCTCACTGCGACCTACGCCGCGGTGCGTCGTGGCGGCGAGACCTACGACGCCGCCGACGAGGCGCGGGCCCGCGCCCTGCTGGCGCAGCTCGGCTGCCGCCAGCTCGTCGACCGGACGTTCGGCACCCTGTCGGAGGGGGAGCGCAAGCGGGTGCAGCTGGCCCGCGCGCTGATGCCCGACCCCGAGCTGCTGGTCATGGACGAGCCGGCGGCCGGGCTCGACCTTGGGGGGCGCGAGGCGTTGCTGCGCCGGCTGGCGCGGGTCGCGGCCGACCCCGCGTCACCCACGCTGGTGCTCGTGACCCACCACGTCGAGGAGATCCCGGCCGGCTTCACCCACGCCCTGCTGCTGCGCGGCGGTCGGGTCGTCGCGGCCGGCCCGCTCGCCGACGTGCTGACCGAGCGAGCTCTCTCGACGTGTTTCGGGCTGCCTCTGTGGGTCACCCGCCGCGGCGGCCGTTACGCCGCCCAGGCGCGCGTCTGACAGTGTTGTCGCATGGCCCTCGATGTCCCGCTGGACCTGCCGGTGGTCCTGCTCTCGCACCGGGGACCCGCGTCGTTCCGGCGTACGGCCGGGGGGCGCCGGACGATCCGGCGCAGTGCCGGCGGGCTGGTCACGGCGCTCATGGGGCTGGCCGAGCACCTGCAGGACGAGGTCTGGGTCTGCGCTGCCTCGACCCCCGAGGACGCCGTCCTCGCCGCCGAGCACGAGGGCGCACCGGTCGAGATCGCCTTCGAGCCGGCACCGCGGCTGGTGCCGCCGGAGGAGGAGGCCGAGGGGCCGACGTTCAACGTGAAGTACGTCGAGGTCGACCCGCAACGCCACGAGCAGTTCTACACGGTGATCGCCAACCCGCTGCTGTGGTTCATCCAGCACGGCCTCTACGACCGGGCCACCTCACCCGAGCTGACTGCGGCGACCCGGGCGGCCTTCGAGCACGGCTACGCCGCGGTCAACGCGCAGTTCGCCGACGCGGTCGCCGACGAGGTGCTCGCGCGCGGCGGCCGGGCGCTGGTGATGCTGCACGACTACCACTTCTACCTGGTGGGTCGCCGGGTCCGCGAGCGCTGCCCGGACGCCGTGATCAGCCATTTCGTGCACATTCCCTGGCCGAGCCCCGACTCCTGGCGGATCCTGCCGCCCGACGAGCGCGACCGGATCATGCAGGGGCTGCTGGGCTGCGACGTGGTCGCCTTCCACACCCACCGGTTCGCGCGAAACTTCCTGCTCTGTGCCCAGGAGCTGCTCGGCCTCGAGGTCGACTGGCGGGAGAACTGCGTGCAGGTCGGCAACCGGCGTTGTGCGGCCCGCGCCTACCCGATCTCCGTCGACGTCGACGCGCTGATGGCGGTGCGCGACTCCGACGAGGTCGAGATGCACCGGGCCGTCCTGTACGCCCGCCACGTCGGCGGCGACCGCAAGCTGATCCTGCGCGTCGACCGCACCGACCCGTCGAAGAACATCGTGCGCGGTTTCCGCGCCTTCGACGTGCTGCTGACCGACCACCCGGAGCTGCGGGAGCGGGTGACGTTCCTCGCCTCGCTGATGCCCAGCCGCACCGACGTACCGGAGTACTCCAACTACATCGCTCAGATCGGCGCGGTGGTCGCCGAGGTCAACGCCCGCCACCACGCCGAGGGCTGGCAGCCGATCGACCTGCGGCTGCAGGAGGACCTGGCGTTCGCCGTGGCGGGCTACACGCTGTGCGACGTGCTGGTGGTCAACGCGGTCAACGACGGCATGAACCTGGTGGCGAAGGAGGCGGTGCTCGTGAACGAGCGCGACGGCGTACTGCTGCTGTCGGAGAACGCCGGGGCGCACGAGGAGCTCGGCGAGTACGCGATCACCGTCTACCCGTTCGACATCCAGCAGACGGCCGACGCCATGTACGCCGCACTGACCATGCCGGTCGAGGAACGCCGCCGCCGGCTGGCGGGGGCGGCCGAGGTGGTCCGGTCCAACGACGTCGAACGCTGGCTCAACCGCCAGCTCGCCGACCTCGCGCCGCTGCTGCGCCCCTGAGGCCCACGCTTCCGAGCGCTTGCACCTCGACAAACGAAGGACCCGTGCGGATCGCCGCACGGGTCCTTCGTCGTAGAGCCGGGGGCTACTCGAGGTCGGGAAACTGCCCCTCGAGGACGCCGCGGTCATCGTGCAGCTCGACCGCTACGGCGCGGAGGCGGTCGGCGAAACGGCGCCCGTGGTGGGCGCAGAACAGCAGGTCGCCGCCACCGGGCAGCACGGCACGCACGAATGCCTGCGCGCCGCAACGGTCACAACGATCCGCTGGGGTCAGGGTCGCTTCCTTGGAGATGGTCGGTGTCATCACACTCCATCCAACGCCGTCGGGCGGTCCTGGCTTCCACCATAGGTGTGCCGGGGGCGTGACGGGCGTCACACGCCGCAGGTGTCGGTCGGTCCGTGACAGGGGTGGGCACAAGGAGAGCGTTCTCGCCCTGGCATGATCCTGCCCGGATCGCACGCAGCTCGAGAGGACGGCCGATGACGACGCAGACCACCACGAGGGGAGAGGCGGCGAGTCGCAGCATCGGTGGTCGGCGCGCGGCGATCCGCCAGCGGACCCTTCGCAACGACGCCTGGTGGGCCTACCCCGCGTCGGTCTGGCTCGGGCTCGGCCTGTTCACCGCCTACGGCATCTGGGTCGCGTTCGTGAACCAGGACTACTTCGTCAAGCCCTACCTGTCGCCGTTCTACTCGCCGTGCATCGCCAACCACTGCGTCGACGACCTCTACCCGCACTTCGTGCCGGCCCCGGCCAACTTCTCGCCCGCGTTGATCATCCTGGCCTTCCCGGGACTGTTCCGGGCGACCTGCTACTACTACCGCAAGGCGACCTACCGGGCCTTCTTCGGCTCGCCGCCGGCGTGTGCCGTCGCGGAGCCGGCCAAGCGCTACTCCGGCGAGATGTCGTTCCCGTTCAGCGGGATGAACCTGCACCGCTACACCTGGTACTTCGCCGTGCTGCTGGTCGGGATCCTCTCCTACGACGCCGCCGAGGCGTTCCTGTTCCCCCAGGGCGTGGGCATCGGCGTCGGCACCGGCGTACTCGTCATCAACGCGATCCTCATCGCCGGTTACACGTTCGGCTGCCACTCCTGCCGGCACATCACGGCGGGGCGCATCAACAACTTCTCGAAGCACCCGGTGCGCTACCGCATGTGGAACCTCGTGTCCAAGCTCAACGCCCGGCACGAGGAGTGGGCCTGGGCGTCGATGCTCTGGATCGCGTTGGCCGACCTCTACATCCGGCTCGTCGCCGCCGGTGTGTTCAACGACCCGCATTGGATCTTCTGATGGCCGAGTTCGAGACCCACGATTACGACGTCGTCGTCGTCGGCGCCGGCGGCGCCGGCCTGCGGGCGGCGATCGCCGCGCACGAGTCCGGCGCCAAGACCGCAGTGGTCTGCAAGTCGCTGCTCGGTAAGGCGCACACCGTCATGGCCGAGGGCGGCATCGCGGCGTCGATGGGCAACGTCTGGCCCGAGGACAACTGGCAGGTCCACTTCCGCGACACCATGCGCGGCGGCAAGATGCTCAACAACTGGCGCATGGCGCAGCTGCACGCGCAGGAGGCGCCGGAGCGGGTGTGGGAGCTCGAGGAGTGGGGCGCACTCTTCGACCGCACCAAGGACGGCAAGATCAGCCAGCGCGACTTCGGCGGCCACCGCTACGCGCGGCTCGCGCACGTGGGCGACCGCACCGGCCTGGAGATGATCCGCACCCTCCAGCACAAGACCGTCGCCCTCGGTGTCGACGTCTTCATGGAGTGCACGATCACCCGCCTGCTCAAGGACGGCGACGGAATCGCCGGGGCGTTCGGCTACTGGCGCGAGTCGGGCCGGTTCATCGCGTTCCGGGCGCCGTCGGTGGTCCTCGCCACGGGCGGCATCGGCAAGAGCTTCCGGGTCACGTCCAACTCCTGGGAGTACACCGGCGACGGCCACGCGTTAGCGCTGGCCGCCGGCGCGTCCCTGATCAACATGGAGTTCGTGCAGTTCCACCCGACCGGCATGGTCTGGCCGCCGTCGGTGCGCGGCATCCTCGTCACCGAGTCGGTGCGCGGTGAGGGTGGCGTGCTGCGCAACTCCGAGGGCCGGCGCTTCATGTTCGACTACATCCCGGAGTACTTCAAAGAGGAGACGGCCGACAACGAGGCCGAGGCCGACCGCTGGTACGACGACCACATCAACAACCGCCGCCCGCCGGAGCTGCTGCCCCGCGACGAGGTGGCCCGGGCCATCAACTCCGAGATCAAGGCCGGGCGCGGCACCCCGCACGGCGGCGTCTACCTCGACATCGCCTCGCGGCGCCCGGCCGAGGACATCCTCCGCCGGCTGCCGTCGATGTACCACCAGTTCAAGGAGCTGGCCGACGTCGACATCACCAAGGAGCCGATGGAGATCGGCCCGACCTGCCACTACGTCATGGGCGGCGTCGAGGTCGATGCCGACACCCAGGAGTCGATCGTGCCGGGTCTGTTCGCCGCCGGCGAGGTCGCGGGCGGCATGCACGGCTCCAACCGGCTCGGCGGCAACTCGCTCGGCGACCTGCTCGTCTTCGGCAAGCGCGCCGGGGAGTACGCCGCCCAGCGCGCGGCCACCCACGGTGCCCCCCAGCTCGAGGGCAGGCAGGTGGAGGCGGCGGCGACCGAGGCGCTCCTGCCGTTCCAGCGGGAGCGCGGCGAGAACCCCTACACGCTGCAGTACGACCTGCAGGCGGCGATGCAGGAGCTGGTCGGGATCATCCGCACGGAGTCCGAGCTGCGCAGCGCCCTGAAGGAGATCGTCGCGCTGAAGGAGCGGGCGAAGAACCTCGCGGTCGAGGGCAACCGGCAGTTCAACCCGGGCTGGAACCTCGCGCTCGACCTGCGCTCGATGCTGACCGTCTCCGAGTGCATCGCGATGGCCGCCCTCGAGCGGCAGGAGAGTCGCGGCGGGCACACGCGCGACGACTTCCCGACCGCCGACGAGCACTGGGGCAAGATCAACCTGGTCCTCACGCAGACCAACAACGGGCAGCTGCAGCTCGACCGCAAGCCGCTACCCGAGATGCCCGACGACCTCAAGCAGCTGTTCGAGGAGCACTGATCGCATGCCGGCCCATGAGCTGACCCTCCGCGTCTGGCGCGGTGACCAGGACGGCGGGGAGTTCGTCACCTACCGGGTCGAGGGGCAGGAGGGCGAGGTCGTCCTCGACGTCATCCACCGGCTGCAGGCCACCCAGGCCAACGACCTCGCGGTCCGGTGGAACTGCAAGGCCGGCAAGTGCGGCTCCTGCAGCGCCGAGATCAACGGCCGGCCGCGCCTGATGTGCATGACCCGGCTCTCGACGCTCAACCTGGCCGAGCCGATCACCGTGACGCCGATGCGGACGTTCCCCGTGGTCCGCGACCTGGTCACCGACGTGTCCTACAACTACGAGATGGCCAAGCGGGTGCCGCCGTTCACGCCCGCGGGCGACAACTCCGGCGGCAAGTACCGGATGCAGCAGCGCGACGTCGACCGCATCCAGGAGTTCCACAAGTGCATCGAGTGCTTCCTCTGCCAGAACGTCTGCCACGTGGTGCGTGACCACGAGGAGAACAAGCAGGTCTTCGCCGGGCCGCGCTTCTTCATCCGCTACGCGGGCCTCGACATGCACCCGCTCGACACGCTCGACCGCCGCGCGACGCTGCAGGACGACTTCGGGCTGGGCATGTGCAACATCACCAAGTGCTGCACCGAGGTCTGCCCCGAGGGCATCCACATCACCGACAACGCCATCATCCCGATGAAGGAACGCGTCGTCGACAAGCAGTACGACCCGGTCGTCTGGCTGGGCAACAAGATCGGCATCCGTAGCCGCACCCCGCGCGAGCAGGTCGGCCCCTACCGGGCGCCCTCCACCTCCGAGGACTACGCCAAGGCCGCGCTGGGCCTGGCGCCGCCCCCGGTCGGCACCGACCCGGCCCCCAACACGACGCCGCCCGTCGACGAGGCGCTCGACGGGAAGGTGGCCAACCTGCCGGCGATGCCGCCGACCCTGCCCCGCTCGGCCACGCGTGGCGCCGGCGCGGCAGCGACCCCGGCGGGCGGTCGGCAGGGGGCTCTCGCCTCCGGGCACGGCGGTGCGCACGCCGACGCCGGCTCCAGCCTGTCGGCGAAGGACGTCGCCCCGGCGGCGGCAGCCGCCGGGGGTCTCGCGGCCCTGATCGCCGTGATCCTGCGCCGCCGCCGCTGACCCCGCGGACCCCCGCCGGTTGGCCGGTAGGCGTGCGTAGCCGCCGGCTCGGCGCGTCTAGCGTGGCCGGATGGCCGTGATCGTGGAGGAGCTGCTGGGGCTCGCGCTCGACCTCGCCCGCCGGGCGGGCGATCTCCTGCTCACCCAGCGGCCGGCC
>Ga0070679_100002615_pt1 | contig 16374 bp, 10 predicted proteins | sample KBSC63BmetaG_FD_65652 | JGI IMG/M metagenome (GOLD analysis project Ga0070679, IMG submission 65652) | Corn rhizosphere microbial communities from Kellogg Biological Station, Michigan, USA - KBS C6-3B metaG | ecosystem: Host-associated > Plants > Roots > Rhizosphere | place: USA: Michigan... | reverse complement strand
TTGGCGAAGAAGGTTTGCAGGCGGTCGAAGCCGTAGAGATCTCCGGCACGGTTGCGGGCTTCAAGGAGGCCGTCTGTGTAGAGAATGAGGTGGTCGTTGACGTTGAGGCGGAAACTGGCCTCCTCATACTCGGTATCGCGGAGCAGGCCGAGCGGGCAGGCCCCGGGGAGCGGAAGCTCGACGCCATTGACGAAGGGCGACAAGTGGCCGGCGCTGGCGATGGCGCAGTTACCCGAGGAGTCGATACGCAGGGCGATACAAGTGGTAAAGCCGCCCTGTAGCCGGCCAAAAAGACGGCGGTTGAGGCCGGCCATGATTTCGCCTGGCCAGGTGGTGTTTTCCGCCAGCGTGCGCGCGGCGCCGACGATCAGCGAGACAGCCATCGCCGCCTTCAATCCCTTACCGCTGACATCGCCCAGCAGGATAAGCGTGGCCCCGCTTTTGAGTGGGATGATCTGGAAGAAGTCGCCGCCGACCTCCAGCGCGGGGACGTAGGCGCTGGTGAGCATGTAGCCCTTGACCTCGGGCAGTTCCTCGGGGATGAGCAGTTGCTGGATCTCGCGGGCGTTGCTGAACTCCTGTTCGAGGGTGTTTTTACGGGAGATCGTTTCCATCGAATAGCGCCAGATAGCGTAGAGGAGCGCGATGAACGTGAGAGCGGCGGCAAGGTTCTGGAGGCTGACTGGACTGCCGTAGATCGAGAATATCGTCGGCGACAGCTTCGAGCTGATCGTCCAGTGGGTGTAACGGACGCCTTGCGCCGTTGCCAGCCCGGCGACATACAGGGTCTGGGCAAAGGTGGTGATGGCGGCAACGATCCAACGGGAATGGTCGACCTCGCGTTTGCGGACGATGGCCACGGTCACCGGCAGAAGATTGTAGAGCTCGAGCAGGATGATTGCGGCGGTGACGATGGCATCGACAACCTGCACCAGCCGGGCGTGTCCCGAAGGCCAGCCGAAGATCGTGATCAGCATGTCGAGCGAGCCCAGACTCAACAGACTGATAGCGGCGATGCGGGTGAGCCGCATCAGGCGTTTGTGGTGATGGAGATCAAGAAGCCAGCAGAGCAGATACCAAAGCGAGACGTTGCCGATGGCGTCCACAACTTGCTTGAGACCTAACGCTATCGAAGCCGCAATGTGAAAGCGCCAGCCAGTCAATACCATTTCGAGAAAAGGCATTGTGAGGAAGACACAGGTCCAGAACAGCAGCCATTGCGAGCGATCGCGCAGCCACGCAATCAACCCCAGGAAGCCGAAAAAACCATAGAGAGAGTAAAGCGCCGAACTGAACAGGGCGGTACGCAGCCAGTGGTAATCCAGCTCGGCTTTCCAGCGGTCAATACCTTTTGCGCTTCCGACCACGGGTGGCTCTGCAAAGCCCCCGGTCAGCCCCGTGTCGCGAGAATTCTCGAAGGCTTTCCAGACGCGAATGGCAAGGACTCCCCGATGAACAGCGCCAAGCGGGAATCTCTGGGCTGGAACGTCGAGATACCAGATCGGATAACGAGGCGGCAGATGGCCGTTATGACCGATGAGCTGGCCATTCCAGTAGAGTTCGTAAGCGTCGTCGATGTGCGGGATGAGCAAGGCGAAATCGGGTGAGATTCCGGGCTCGGAGGTGAGGTCTAGAGTGCGGCGGTACCAGGCGAATCCGGTGTAGTCGGCGTGTCCCTGTTCGCCCCAGGGTTTGTCTGCGTCGAGATGGTTCCACTGGCGGTCGTCCAGAGTGGGAGACGCCCAGGCGAGATCGTCGCCGATATGAAATTCCCACGGCCCCGCGAGCGGAACCGCCCCAGCGCCGATTGTGACGGCCAGCGGCTGCGAAGTTTGTGCGGTACCTGGCGTCGATGCGCATAGAAATACGCAAACGAGCAGGAGGCCGGAAATGCGGGAAATCATGTGGAAAGAATAACCTGTACGTTCTTCAAGCGCGAATCTCTTGCCGGCTGCCGCGCCTGGTGAAGAGGAATACGATGGAAAGGCTGTCTTGAGCGCAACCTCCCGCCCAGGGCGTCATCCAACTCCTGTTGGGATGGGGTTCCCTTGCACGTACGCGATCGAATGTCGAGGCTGTTCCGGCGCCGCGGTATGGTGGTAGCCGCGTTAGCGCTGTGTGCTTCGGCTGTGGCCTGCGGCGCGCAGGTGGTGGCAATACCAACGATTGTCATCGGGTTCCTGGGCGGGCGGGTGCATGCGGACAACGATGTGCATCTTGAAGTGCGCATGGCACAGAAGCTGCAACGGATGCATCCTCGCGACGCGGTGGTGCGGGTCTTCGCGAACCGTCATGGGGATGAGGCTTTCAACGAGGTAATGCGCCAGGTTGACGCCAATCACGATGGGAGGATCAGCCGCGAAGAGCGGGCCGCGGCGCGGATTGTGATCTATGGACACAGCTGGGGCGCGTCGCAGACAGTGACGCTGGCGCAGCAGTTGGACCGGGAGAAGATCCCCGTGCTGCTGACCGTGCAGGTGGATAGCGTTGCGAAATCCAACGAGGTCGAGGGCGGCAAGATTCCTGGCAATGTGGCACAGGCCATCAACTTCTATCAGACCGAAGGGATGCTGCGGGGCCGCAACGCGATACAGGCGATGGAACCGCTGAAGACGACCATCCTGGGAAACATCCGCCTCGACTATCGCGAGCATAAGATCGATTGCCATAAGTTTCCATGGTTCGCGCGGACGTTCATGCTGCCGCATATCGAAATCGAAAACGATGTGCAGGTATGGGACCGGATCGAGGCCATGATTGAAGAAAAGATCGAGGGGAAAATTTCCAGCGGTGGCGCGGTGGCCAGGCCCCACACTATGCCGTAGACCTCCGTCCGGCACAATGATGTATGGCTGGACGGAACCCCGCGAAAAGCTGGACGAGAATCGATGGCGTCGATTGCCTGCGGGCGCTCGCGATCTTTTACGTGCTGATGAACCACGTCAACATGCGCCTGCTGCTCTCGCACATTCCGTACTACCAGGGCCTGCCGCCGCAGTTGGTGTGGTCGCTGATGTGGCAGGGCCAGCGGGGCGTACAGATCTTTTTTGCCGTCTCAGGATTTTTGATCGCATCGACGTCGATCCGGCGATGGGGCAGCTTGGCGAAGGTCAAACTACGGGCTTTCTACCTGATACGTTTTGCGCGGATTGCACCGCTGCTGCTGACGCTGCTGGCCGTGCTGTCGATTCTGCATGTGCTGCATGTACACAACTATGTGGTCTCGGCGAAGGTCGGTGGCTTGCCGCGTGCGCTGTTGGCCGCGTTGACGCTGCACGTGGGATGGCTGGAGGCGACGAAAGGATATCTGCCGGCCAACTGGGACATTTTGTGGTCGTTGTCGGTGGAGGAGATGTTCTACCTCTTCTTCCCACTGTTGTGTGTCGTGCTGCGTGGCGGCAAATGGCTGGTGATGCTTCTCGTCCTCTTCGTTGTCCTGGGGCCGCTTGGGCGAACGGTATTGACGCATGGAAATGAGGTTTGGCAGGAGTACTCGTACCTGGGCGGCATGGACGCCATTGCGCTGGGATGCCTGACCGCGATGCTGGTTGCTCGACGGACATTTTCACGGCGCGTGCTTTGGATGCTGCTCGGATGCGGCTCCGCGTTGCTGGTGTTTTGTCTAATATTTACGCTTCAGTCGGTACAACTCCGTCTCGAGCGAAGCGGGATGGGCATGACTGTTCTCGCGGTGGGCGCATGCATGGTGATCGTGGCGGCTTCACAGTCGAACTGGCAGGCAGCCCGTTTGTTCCAGCCATTGCTGGCGTATGGGCGGCGGAGTTACGAGATCTATCTCACACACATGTTTGTGGTGTTTGTGTTCTTTGATTTCTTCGTGCGTGAGGGCAAGCCGATGGCCTGGGTACCGGCGTTATTCGTCGCAACGGTTATTGTTGCAGGCGTGTTCGGCGAGTTGGTTGGCAGGTTCTATTCAGAGCCAGCAAACCGTTGGCTGCGGGCGCGTTTTGGGAATGGCGCGAATAAGCTGGGTTCGGTGGTGGAAGCTTCTACTCGTACTTGAGGGTAGCGACGGGATCGAGCTTCGCCGCGCGATTCGCCGGGAGTGTGCCGAAGGCGACACCGACCAACACAGAGGTTGCGAGCGCGATGACTGCGCTCCACCACGACGTGGGGATTTTGTAGTCGGTGAGCAGGTTGACGCTGATGGGAAGCGCCATACCGAGAACAGTGCCGATGAGCCCGCCACTGAGCGACAGGAAGATCGCCTCGGTGAGGAACTGCATGCGTATCTCGCGGCTGGTCGCGCCGAGAGCTTTGCGGATGCCGATCTCCTTGATGCGCGACTGCACATTGGCCAGCATGGAGTTCATAATGCCGACGCCGGACACAATCAGCGTAATGGCCGAAGCGAGCATCAGCACGACGGTGAGGTCGGCCGAAATTTTGCCCATTACATTCAGCACCTCCGTCAGCGTGTAGGCGAGGTAGACGCTGGTGGGGCGATGCCGCGACTGGATGATCTGCAGCACGCGTTTCGCAGTGGGCTCGACTTCTCCGGCTTCGGGAACGGTGAAGAAGATTTGCTTCACCGTGTCGGTGCCGGTGAAGTAGCGCGCGACGGCGTAGGGAATCAGTATGGTCTGTTCTGAGACTTCCGACATGCCGAAGGTCTCCACCGTTTCATGGAAGACGCCGATGATGATGAAAGGAATGCCGCGCACCGAGATGGTATGGTCGATGGCGGCGCCGGGGCTGCCGAAAAGGGCGATGGCCAGGGGCTTGACGATCACCGCGACCTTGGAGTGGGTCATCGCGTCCTGCTCGTCGAAGAAGCGGCCGGCGTCGACGGTGAGGTTGCGGACTTCCTTGTACTCCGGGCTGACGCCGAGCAGCATGGCGTGCTTGGAGACGCCGCTGCCCATGGAGATGTTGTCGTCGATCTGCAGCATCGGCGAGCTGTAGGTGATGTTGGGCACAGCGTTGAGCACGGCGGTCATGTCTTCGTGCGTCATGTCGTCGTTAATGTCGACGTCGTTGGCTCCGGCGCGGGTGCCTCCGACGAACTGCATTTCGATCATGTTGGGGCCGATGCTCGATATATAGCCGAGAGCGAACTGACGTCCCGTAAGGCCCAGCGTGGCGACCAGGATGATGGAAGCCGCACCGATGACCATGCCCAGCATGGTGAGCAAAAAACGGGTCTTGCTGGCACTGAAGCTATCCATCGCGAGCCTGACCGTCTCGCGGAACGCGACGGTGGAGCGGGCGCTGCGGAGCGTGCTGTCGAAGGACCGCGCGGACGCACGCAGGCTGTCGCTGACTGGTCTAGCGGTCGGGTTGGGGACGCCGGTCTGGGTAGCCATGTGCTGAGCAGTACAAACTTCAGATGCTTCAGAGTATCGCAGCGACTCCGGAAGCCCATAGCTTTGCCTCAGCTACGCGAACAAATTAGACTTCAGAGAGGAAGAGTGGCCGAGTGGTTGATGGCTCCAGTCTTGAAAACTGGCGTACCTGAAAGGGTATCGGGGGTTCGAATCCCTCCTCTTCCGCCACTAACTTTAAATTGGTAATTGGAGCGATTGACGATTCGCCTTGGGAGGGCAGGTTTCGCCGCTAACGAAGAATGAGGCCTTTGCGCCGGGCTACGGAGAATTACAGACACCCTGCGTAACCGGCACCCGCATTACCCAAATTCAGCGTTCGCGGGAGCCCCGACAGTACCACCGCTGGCTCGAAACTAGATCGCATCCGCAACTCCTCTTTCGATCTTTTGGGTCCGGCTCCTCCCACGCAAAGCGAGCGCAAACTGAATCAAGCCACCACTTTCGACCTTCGCGGCATCAGAACTCGGATAGGGCCCCGCAGAGCTACTCTTGACGCGTATGCCCTTTCTCGAGGGGCCCGCCATGAAGCTACGCAATCTTTCTCTCCTGTTCGTCGCACTCACACCGGCAGGCTGCGGACTTCATAGTTCATCCGGCGCCGGTTCTTCTCCCATCGTTGCCACGCCGGCCGTGAGTCAGGGCCGAGTGATCGGTGGACAACAACCCATCAGCCTCGCCACCATACAGCTCTACGCTGTCTCGACGAGCGGCGACGGGACTCCAGCAACGGCACTCCTGACATCGCTTGTTCAAACCGACAGCAACGGCTATTTCAGCATTACCGGGAAATACCCTTGCACCGTTGGTTCTACGCTCGTGTACCTCGTCGCAACGGGCGGCAATGCGGGGCTTTCCGCGCCCAATCCAGCGATTGCTCTAATGGCTGCGCTCGGTCCTTGCGGAGATCTCACGCCCTCGACATTCATCTCTGTCAACGAGGTGACGACGGTTGCGGCAGTCACGGCCCTCGCTCCGTTTATGAAGTCGTATGACGCAATCGGTTCTTCGTCGATCGACGCTTCCGCACTTTCGACGGCTTTCACTCTGGCGGCTTCGCTCGCGAACACGGCGACAGGCCAAACGCCGGGACCGAGTCTTCCAGCGAACGCCACCGCTCCGCAGGCTGCGATCTATACGCTTGCCAATGTGTTGGCCGCATGCATCAACAGTACGGGACCGGCCGGCAGCGACCCTTCCTGCGTCACCCTCTTCGGAGCGACCACCCCCGGCGGAGGGAGCGCTCCTGCCAACACCATCGCGGCAGCGCTCAATATTGCGCGTGATCCGCAGGCGAATGTCGCCACACTGTTCAATCTCAGTTCACCTTCTGCGCCTTTCCAGCCGCAGCTCTCTTCGGCGCCAGCCGACTGGACCATTGCTCTTTCGGGTTCTGGAGCTCCCGCGCCGCTTACGCCCGGTTGTTCGTCAGCGGACCTCACCGGCACCAATGCCTTCACGAATTACACCCTGCAGCAGCCGGAGATCTGCCGTAAGCTCACGGCTGCGGACCTGCCGGCTGCGAATACCTCCGCATCCAACACCAACTACTCCACGCAGGTTGCGCGCGCGGCAGGACAGATGCCCATCGTCCCTCCGGGCTTCAAGGTCACGCTGTACGCATCGGGTTTCAATAATGGGCGATATCTCCTCGCAGCCGCGAACGGCGACATCCTCGTCGCGGAGCCCGGAGGCGGCGATATCCGTGTTCTTCGCGGGGTAAGCGCGACCGGCACCGTGGTAACGCAGACTACGTTTGCTTCGGGCCTCACTTCGCCCTACGGCATGGCGTTTTATCCCTCTGCGGCGAACCCGCAATACCTCTATGTCGCCAACACCGCCAGCATCGTCCGCTTTCCATATGCCATTGGGGACACCGTCGCCACGGCCGCGCCCACTACGCTCGCCACCGACATCCCCAATAGCGGCAACCATACGACGCGGGCAATCGCATTCACCAATGAACCGACGCCGCGGCTGCTCATCTCCGTGGGGTCGGCGTCCAACGTCACCAATACCGATACCGACACCAATGAATTTCACCGCGCCGACATCCTCGCCTATTCCGTCGGCGGAACGTTTCAGAAGATCTTTGCCTCCGGTTTGCGCAATCCGGTTGGCCTGATCGTCGACGCCGGCGGCAAAGTCTGGACTTCGGTCAACGAGCGTGACGGCATCGGTGACAATGTTCCTGCGGACTACGTGACCCACGTACAGGAGGACGGGTTTTATGGCTGGCCCTGGTACTACAACGGTCCCAACCCCGATCCGCGTGAGCCTTCCACCACCGCTCATCCTGAGCTGCAATCGGCAACGATCGTCGCCGACACGCTTCTGCAACCGCACTTCGCTCCTTTGCAGATCAACTTCTATACCGGGACGCAGTTTCCGACACCCTATCGGGGCGACATCTTTGTCGCTTCGCACGGGTCGTGGAACAAGGCCGTGCGAGGCGGCTATGAATTGCTGCGGGTGCGTGTGGTCAATGGTGTCGCGACGGGTGAGTACGAGGACTTCATGACCGGGTTCGTCAATGCCAACGGTACCGTCTGGGGTCGTCCGTGCGGCGTCGTTACCGGCACGGACGGCGCGCTCTACGTGATCGACGATGCATCGAATTCCATCTGGCGCATCACCTACACTGGAAATTGATTACGTCGGCTCCTGCGAGGCGTATGTTCCAAATCAGAGTGGGCGCAGGCCGGCGATGTTAAGGCCGCCTCGCTGATAAGTTGCGTCTTAATCCATCAATGTTGTCCTAGAATGGCGAGACTCAGAAATCCGCTGAGTCGTAGTCGTTCCCAATGCGAAAGCACCAGCACCTGCTCCATCATTTCTCGATTAGGCGGACATATGCAGACTCAGTTCGTTCTCCGCTTCCTCCAATCGGCGCTGTTTGGTCTCTGCTTCACGGCAACTGCGTTGCACGCCCAAAACCCTCCTTCGCCACCTGCCGCACCTGCCTGGGCGCAACCAGGATCGGCCACCCACACGCAAGTCGCGCCGCCGCCTGACTTCCACCGCCCCAGCACAAACTTCAATACGCCTATCGGCATCTTCACAGGTCAGTCGGACATTGGCAGCGCAGTCGTTCCTGGCAGCGCCAGTTTTGATGCGGCCACCGCGAAATATACGATCCACTCCGCAGGCTACAACGTCTGGTACACCCGCGACGAGTTCCGCTATCTCTGGAAGAAGATGTCAGGCGACGTCTCTCTCGCCGCTGATATCTCCTACCCCGATCCCGCGGGCTACGGAGATCGCAAGGCCGTCCTCGTCATACGCCAGAGTCTCGATGACGATGCGAAGGAGGCCATCGTTGCCCTCCACGGCGCAGGCATGATCCACCTCGCCCAGCGCCCGGAGAAGGGCGTTCGCGTCAAGGATATGGAGTACCGCATTGGCGGCCGCGGCCTGCCCGGCGGTGCCAGCCCCGACTCGCTCGTCCCCGTAATCGCCCGCCGCATCGGTATCGAAAAGCGCGGCGACTCCTTCGCGCTCTTCGTCAGCCTCGACGGCGAGCCGATGCACCAGTTCGGCCCGCCTATCCAACTTCATCTCGACGGCCCGTTCTACGTCGGCATTGGTTTCTGCTCCCACCTGCCCGATAAGTCCGACACCGCCGTCCTCGCGAACGTCGTCCTCGAAAACGCTGCGGGAAAGGTCCACTAACGATGCCGGCAAGATTCCGCTTCATGCTGCTCCTGCTCTGCGCCCTTCCGCTGGCGGCGCAGCAGCACACACTGCCACTCTGGCCGCAGGGCAATCCTGAACCGAGCCTCATCACTGGACCCGAGACCGATCCCACCACCGACGCGAACCGCATCGTCTCCGGCAAGGTCACTGTGCGCGTCACCAATGTCAGCAAGCCCACTCTTGCGGTCTACTCGCCCGACGCCGCCCACAACAACGGTGCGGCGGCGCTGGTCTTTCCCGGCGGCTCCTACATCCGGCTGGCTTACAACATTGAAGGCACCGAGGTGTGCGACTGGCTGAACTCCCTCGGCATGACCTGCCTGCTGGTCAAGTATCGGGTCCCCGAGCAGGGACACTTTCCCGAAAACGTCGAAGACCTTGAAGACGCACAACAGGCCATGCGCCTCGCACGCGTCCATGCCGCCGAATGGGGTATCGATCCGCAGAAGATTGGCGCCATCGGGTTTTCCGCCGGAGCCCATCTCGCTGCTGTGCTCAGCACGCATCCCAACTTTGCCGGCGCCAAAGTTCCGCCGTCCACTATCGACGCGCTGCCCAGCTTCCAGATCCTCCTCTATCCCGGCTGGCTGAATGGGCCCGACGGCAAGGTGAACCCTTCGGTCGTGCCGACCGCTGCTACTCCACCCACCTTTCTCGTCATGGCCGAAAACGATTACACCGCCCACGTCGAGAACGCGCTGGTCTATTTCGGCGCGCTGAAGGACGCAAAAGTTCCCGCCGAACTCCACTTATTCACCCAGGGCGGCCACGGCTTCGGTCTGCGGCCAACGGATCTGCCGATCTCGCGCTGGCCTGCGCTCGCCGAGGCGTGGCTGCACACCATCCACATTCTCGGACCGCCGGGACCGCTGGGGCGACCGTAACTCTTCTCCCGTCAGCCAACGAGGGTCAGGCCCAGGCTACGGAGGAGAAATAAGGCCAATCTGTAATGCAATGAAAATAGCTTCGGTTCTATCGGTAGCTTCGAGCTTCTGCGTGATGTGGTTCAGATGGTTCCTAACCGTAAACTGACTGAGGCTCAGGATCTTGGCCACTTCTTTATTCGTCAGGCCTCTGGCGACCAGTTGAAGGACCTCGATTTGACGTGCGCTCAAGCCCGCGCTCATCTGATCCGATGCTAGCCGCTCCGTAATGTGCTTGGGAAATGATTGCCTGCCTTTCGCTACGGTTCGAATAGCGTGCAGGATGTCTTCAGCCGCTGCCTCCTTGTGAACGAAGCCTTGTGCTCCGGCCTTAACGGCTGCGTGAATTTCTTCGTCGTATTCGAAGCTCGAGATAACGATGGTGCGCGCCTCGCTGCCGGTCTCACCAATGAGCTTCAGAGTCTCGCTGCCGGAGAGTCCCTGCATACGTAAATCGAGAAGGATGACATCTACGGGACTGCTTTGAAGAATATCTAGGGCAACTGCGCCACTTTCCGCCAACCCGACGACTTCGAAGTCCGCCTGCGTAGAAAGCAGGGCATTCATACCCAAACGGACGATCGGGTGATCGTCCACGATCATCACACGTATTGTCCTTTCGTTCACTCCGCACATATCTGGTGAACCACTGAACATCGGAGCAGGCTTGACTACGGATGACATGTATTTACGCCGCGACCTTCCGCCGTAGAGTTGTCTTGAATTTGCTGCAGAGACTTTGAATCCCGGTGCTCGTGGGACGAAAAGAACTGACGACGATTACAGTAGTTCCATGTTCGGGAGTCGAGGTGAGCGAGAATGTGGCGCGTATCTTTTCAGATCGCCTTTTCATTCCGATGATTCCCAGGCCTCCGGACTTCTCGGCAGTCGAGAATCCGACGCCGTCATCCGATACTTTCAATGCTGCTTTGCGGCGATCGAATTGCAGCTCCACCGATAATGCCTTGCAATGCCCGTGTTGGATCGCATTGCTGATCGCCTCCTGGCCAATTCGAAAGAAAGCATCGGCCACTTCAAAACGCAATTCAGAGGCGCGGCCGGTGACGGCTGTATGAATGACTAAATCACCACCAGCGCCCAGCTTTTCCGCTAGAAGCTTTAATGCGGCGAGGATGCCTGGAGCATCGCGATGTTGGGGCCGAAGAGCTGCAATGGTGCGGCTGGCTTCTCGGTGGCTCGTGGTCACCATTGCCAAAGCATGCTCAATGTGCGATTGCACGGCATCTCCACCCTTTCGCTCTGCGCGAGCGGCATGTAACTGGTATGCGATACCGGTGAAACATTGCGCGAGCGTGTCATGCATCTCAAAAGCGAGTTGCTCACGCTCCTGCAAGACGGACCGCATCTGCCAGCGTTGGGCGATGTGCAATATCCATTGGACGCCAAGCAAGAAGAGCAAAATAGCAATGGTCAATAAGACAATATGGGCCGGAGACCACCAGGGAGGAGGACTTATCAGCTCGACCTTGTCGCCGATCACAGCGAATGGATAAACACCATTCGTGAAGTGTTCCAGTGACGTCGCAGTTCCCCGCACTCTGATCCGGGACCCGGGGGCGAAGTGTGCCAACTTGGCGCTTGATGGCCCATATAGGATCGAACGAAATGTGTGACCTTCATCCTGAAGCACCAGGTCTGGCATACCATCAGGTGTCGTCGCTTCGGAAACAACAGTACCTTCCACCTCGATTGATTTTCCGCGATAAGCATCCGTCAATTGGCTTGCAGTTACCGCCAGTGGAGGAATTGGTCGCGCAGACCATAACACTCGAATAGTGGCATGCTCCATGCGAGCGCGAAAACGATCGGATACCAAATCCCCATGAACGAGGACTACATCGCCTAACTTGATTGGGCTTTGCGGAATAGTGTCCCAGATAAAGGTCACGGCGGTGCCGTCCTGCACTCCCAGCATTGGAGGCAAGGAAATAATTGTTCCCTGAATGGTGACACCGCGATGTAATCCAGGTAGCCGGATGAAGCTTCCAATTGGCTCAACGGCCCGCCGGATCTCATGCACCTTTGCTTGACGAAGAAAGGCGGCCTTTTCCGCCTCGATATCGTGTACGGAACCGTAACCAATTTCATTTTCTAATAGAGAGAATTCTGCGTTCGCCATTCCCTTCAATCGCAATATGCGCTCAACATCAGGTGAATCGAGGTTGTCCCGGGTAACAAGCACCGGCGCAACAACAGTGCTCCCTGGAACAGCTTCGCCCTTTAGCTGTGCCAATATGTTTCGTGTGGCGTCCACTCCTAAAGTGTGCGTGTCCTGCATCACCACAGCATCGACATCGCCAGTTCGAATGGGCAGAGTAACATCCTGGTCAAACCCGATGATGATGGTGGACAGTCGATGTTCGGCTGCGATTTTGGCATAATAGGCCCCGCGGGTTGCGGCGGGTGAAAGGGCAATAACGGCATCCGGAGGGTGAGGGGCGTTCAGAAATTCCTGACATATCTGTTGTTGACGAGTAATTTCCGTGTCGCCAAATTGCCTCAGCATGATTTTGATGCCAGGCGCATATTCGCTTAGCGCATTCTCCAACAGTCCTTCCCGAGAAACGCTGCCTTCGTGTCTGGCTTCAATTCCGATAATGGCAACCGAGCCCGACCCATGGAGGTCCTTTGCGAGTCGTTGCGCGGCAAGGCGCGTGCCGATCGCCTCATCGTTTGTGACATAAGAAAGAAACGGTCCTGCCGGGGGGCCGAACTCATCGTCGACCACGACCACCGGTATATGTTTGCGCACGCTCTCGAGGACGAAACTTCTCGGCGCCAGCGTCTCATCTGGCGCGAAGATAATTCCGCGACGGGGCTGAACATTCGCCGACCGAAGAAGTTTAAGTTGAGTTTCAACGTGGTCTACATCGAGCGGAGCGTTCCACTCCACTTTGAATTGCGTTCCCTTTGCCGCTTCTTCAGTCCCCTCTCTGAAAGGTTCCCAAAGAAGCGACCCCGCGGCACGGGGAATGACACAGATCGTTGTGCTTTCTTTTCGGCACCCGTTCAAGCAAAATGCCACGGCCGTGAGGAGGCAGGCAGCCATCATGCAAAAAACAGCGGACCGCTTTGGGGGGGATGTTCTCACGGTAAACATACTACCGATAGCGATAGGGCCCTATCTTGTAGATTCTCCCAGGGCCGGATTGCCGGGTGCTACAGGTGAAGCGCGGCTATCGCCGCGCTTCACCTTTGGAACACGAGCGTTGGTATTTAGATGGAGCGTTTACGGCGGACTACACCGACCAACCCCGCCAGGCCTGAGCCGAGCAGCATGAAGCTGGACGGTTCCGGAGTTGCGGCGACGGAGAAGTTGACGGTGCCGAGGATGTTGTTGGCGCCGCCATCCGCGCCACCAAGGATCTCGAAGAAACCGCCGTAGGTGCCCTGCGCCGTGCCAACCGGGATGAACACCGAGAAGATGTCAAACGTTGCCGATTGGCCCGGGGTAAGGAAGAACGGCGCATTGGCGAAGAAGTCGTTGTCGTTGATGGTCAGTCCGCCCAGGTTGCCGGAATCGCCATTGAGGAACAGGTTCCCCGTATTGGTGACCGGGGCCGATACCGTCGCTTCGAACGTCACCGTGTTGCCGGGGTGTGCGTTCAGGTTCGCGTTGGTCAGGGTGAAGTTGAGGGTGTCGGCGAGGGCAGCCGGCATAAAGCCGACCGCCAACACCAGTGTCATGACAGCAAGAGCGAATTTCAATTTCATCATCTTTCTCCCGTACTAAGGTTGTGCTGCTGGCGGGTTAGGGAAGCTGTGCGCGGAAGGAACCGGTGAAGGTGCCGCCCGTGTACGTTCCGGTCAACTTCTCCACCACACCCGCTCCATCCGATCCTGTGGAGGACGGGAAGGTGAGAGTGACCGATGCCGAACCGCCGCTGGGTATGTCGCCCAGCGAGGCCGGTACCGTTGCGCCACTGGTCGAGCCCAGCGTGGCCGAGGTCAGTTGCACGTTCGACGCCGTCACGTTGCCGGTGTTCTTGACCGTCACCAGCAGCGAGTAGCCCGTCGAGGAGTTGCCGCTGATCACGCCCGTGGCCGTGATGGCTGCGTTGCCGACAAATACCGGCACCGATGCCGTTGAGATGGTGTAGGTTTTGTATGCATTCGCGGCGGTGGTGGATGCCGTAATGAGGTTGGTCGGAGTGAAGGTCGCCGTCAGCGTGTGCGTGCCGGGGCTAAGGATCGTTCCTGCAGGCGGGTTGTAGCTCCAGGTACCGGTGATCGGCGCCGTTACCAGCAAGCCGGTGGTGCCAGTGGTGCTCAGTCCGGAAAGCAGGGTGGACGATGCCGTTGCATTCAACTGCGCGGCGCTCAGCGGTGTGCCGGAAGCGATAGCAGCGGGCGCGTTCCAGGTGATGGTGGGGGTCTGCGGGCAGCCCGGAGGCGTGCACGAGTACGGGTTCAGGCGGTTGATGGTGGTCCACGATGCCCACGGGGCGGTCTGGCTGGTCGTGGTGTCGGCCAGGTTGAACGTCACGTTGAGCGGAGCGTTGACGCCGGCGATCTGCAGACCTTCGGTCGTCGAGAAGCCGGCCAGACCGGGGTTGCCGGCGCCGGGGTTGGATTTGCCCAGAGCATAGAACCACGCTGCCGTCACATGACCGGGAGCATTGTTCGAGCAGCCGGGGTTGACGGCCGTGAACGCTGCCGAGGGGAACGTGGTGTTGTCGTTGGCCGGGATGGTGAAGGCCTGGTTGTTGGTCTCATAGCCCGAAGCGTTCCGGTTGGGAACAGCGAACGAATAGGAGGTGCCATCGGTGCAGGCGACGTCCACTTCGGTATACGCGGTGGGGACCGTAACGGTCGCCGCGCCGTGGGTGCCGGGCATCGTCATCGCATAGGTGGTCGAAATGACATCGCCGGTATTGATGGTCAGGTTCGGGTTCGAGGGCAACTGCACGTCGCCACCGCTGTTCCACACATCGGCGGGCGGGAAGGCAGGTGTGCCGGTTCCCCACCATGCAGTCCACATGTTCGGGTCCCAGGTGGGCTGAGCGCCGGGCTGCAGAGCGTCGGCGAAATTCTCGGTCATCTTGAGGTTCGTGTCGACGTTGGCGCCGAACAGGAAACGGTTGATGAACGGCTGGGTCGCGTTCTGCTGATAAGCCGGCACAGCGCAATGGCTGTGAACGGTATCGTCATACCAGCCGAAACGGTCGCCGATTCCATACTGGTCGTATACCTTCTGCGTTGCCAGCGAATCGAACGTAGCGGACAGATCGCCCAGCCAGTAATAGTCGCTGTCGCCGGTTTGCAGCATCGCGCGCGGCGCCATCATGGCCATCAACTCATGATGGTCCACCGGCAGCTTGTAAATACCTTCGCTGTCGAACTGGTGCATCTGACCGCCAAACCAGTTGTAGTTCGTGTCATTGATCTGCTCGACCGAGCCCTGCACCTGGACCTCGTGCGATACACGCCAGGACGGAGCGCCGCCGCCACCGTTTTCCTGCGGAATAGACAGCGCGATGCGCTCATCAAAAGCCGCGGACCACATCGCCATCTTGCCCGCATACGAGCATCCGGTCGTCGCCGAGTGGGTCGTATCCAGCGGCAGAGGATTGGTCGTCGCCTGGGCGGCGATCTGGATGCCGTCGATCAGACGGCTCACACCCCAGCTCCATGCGGCGTATTCGCCACTGTTGCTGCCATTAGGGTAACCATTGGAAGCGTTGCAGGTCCCCGCGCAGTACTCCGGATAAAGCTTGTAGAAGGGGTCGGTGACATGGACGCCACTACCGCCATACACTGCGATGCTGCCCAGGGTGTACACCACGGTCGCGGCGCAACCGGTCGGCTTGACCGTCACTCCGTTCGGAGAGGCAGTCGAGGCGTTGAACGCCGATGCCGGCCAGCTTCCGGTCGCCGATCCCATGCCGATGACGTAGGGCCAGCCATTGGCCGGCTGCACACAGGTCGCCGAAGGCGTCGGCATCACAATTGCCGAGGTAAACGTCAGCGTGTTTCCATTCCTGACCACGTTGATCGTCAGTGTGCCCTTGGTGGGCTGGCCGGCGGTCGGAACGAAGGTCGCCGTCACCGTACAGTCATGACAGTCGGGCTTGGGACCGATCTCGTACTTCTCAATCGCCGCCTTCCACTCGTTGCGGTGCTTTTCGAAAGCAGCCCAGCTGGTGTCGCGCGTGCCGTCGACGAACACGAACGGGTCAGGCAGTTGCCGGTTGATCGGGCTATGAGCAAAATCCGGAAACGTCGGCGCCGGTAAGCTCGCGCCGGTATTTTCTACGCTAAAAACCAGCGGTGGCGTCTGCGCCTGGGCCAGCGAAGTGGCTGCGCAAAATAGCGCCGCCGCCCCCAGCCCAAACGATAAACGCGTGGGTGTCATGTTCCTGAGAAACTTACGCATGGTGCTTCTCCTT
>Ga0070679_100002614_pt1 | contig 16375 bp, 16 predicted proteins | sample KBSC63BmetaG_FD_65652 | JGI IMG/M metagenome (GOLD analysis project Ga0070679, IMG submission 65652) | Corn rhizosphere microbial communities from Kellogg Biological Station, Michigan, USA - KBS C6-3B metaG | ecosystem: Host-associated > Plants > Roots > Rhizosphere | place: USA: Michigan... | reverse complement strand
GCCGCTCGTCGGTGCGCGGTTCCCGCTGGAGCGAGCGGTCGACGCGGTCACCTTGCTCGACGAGCGCGGCGCGACCGGCAAGGTGGTGCTCGAACCGAGGGGGTGACCCCGCGAAAGAGCGCATATCCGACTACTGCCTATTGCGGGTGACCACCGGTAACGCGTGTTCTGCCTCCGAGTGGCGGGCAGCCCGGCCAGAACCGGCCGGTTGTCCCAGCACTTCCTAGCTATTCAGGAGTTATGACATGACACGTGCAAAGCGACTCGTTGCGACCGCTGTAGCGGGCGGCACCCTCGCTCTCGCCCCGGCGGTGCCGGCGCTGGCGCAGGGCCCCGTCGTCACCGGTGGTCTCGTCAACGTCACGGTTGCGGACAACACGGTTCAGGTGCCGGTCGGCGTCGCGCTCAACGTCGCCGCGAACGTCTGCGGCGTCGGCGTGAACGTTCTCGCCACGCAGCTCGGCACCAGCGGTCCGATCTCGTGCACCAACGACACGTCCGGCCAGTCGGTCACGATCGGTCCGGTCACGGCATAGCCGTCGAGGGTCGGGTGGCCGATCAGGCCACCCGACCCTTCACGCCTGCTCGCTGCGACTGGCTGCATCCGGAGGCCGGCAACATCACGCCATAGAAGTTCGCGGCGTACGGCGTCGCCTCCGGCGTCAGCGTGACGCCGTGCGCCATCCCGCGATCGAGAGCCTGCGGTGTCACGAAGACGCGCCACTTCCCGTCGTAGCCCACGTTGTAGCCCGCGCGCACCAGGGCATGGGACATCGGCCGCGAGGCGAAGGTGCTCATCACGATGACCTGCGGATGCGCAGCGATGATCTGTGCGACCCAGCCCGCGAACCTGTCTTGGACGTGGTCGAGCTTCCAATCCAGGACGCCCGATCCGAGATAGATGAACCGGTCCGGGTTGCGCCGGCGCAGCAGGACCAGTGGCGTCGGATCGCCGATCGCGTAAAGACCGCCCTGCGGCCCGAGCATCCACGCGATGGCGCAGGCCTCCGTCCGTTGCATCCGCAGTGGTTCTTTGTCGAGAGCCGCGGCATCGGTGAACCAGGTCCAAGACAGGGCGGTGAGGGTGAAGAGAGACGCGACGACCGTGCCGGCGACCAGCTGTCGCGGCAGCCGTGCCCGCACTCGCGTGAGGACCAGCGCGACCGTCCCGCCCAGGCCGAGTGCGCCGTACGGCAGGAACGGGAACACGTCCGGACCGCCCTGGAAGTCCGTGAACGCGTAGGCGATCTGGAGCAGCCCGGTCACCAGCACGACCGACACCAACGGGTGCAGCAACGCCCGCCTGATGTCGTTGCGGTGCAGCACGACGTGCACGACGGCGAGGGCTAGCAGCAGCACCAGGCCTATCTCGAGGAGCAGGCCGCTCACGTGATAGTCGGCCGAGATGATGTGCAGGATTCGATCGATGCGGGCCGGCACGGACTCCGGTGCGCGATGCACCCCCACCACCGGGAAGACGACAGCGGCCTCGATGAACTTGCCGAACGCGCCCGCCACGGCGAAGTAGAGACTCACCACTGCCAGCGGCACCGCCACGCCGACCGCGGTCGACCCCAGCGAGCGCAGACGCCGGCCCGACTCCGCCGTCAAGGGGGCCAGGACGAGCGCCACCACGAAGTAGATGCCGAAGGGCTGCCAGGTCAGGAACGCGAGCGTTCCGGCCGCGGCCGCCCACGGCCACTGCCTCCGGACGCAGAGCCACATCGACACGACGGCGAAGAGGACGCCGGGCGTCTTGGCGTCCGGACCTGCCAGCGCGTCGGCGGCGAACGCCTGGAACGACGCGAACACGACGGCCGCGGCGAGGCCGGCCGTCGTCGACTGCCACAGGCGTTTGGCGAGCAGGTAGACCGCCAACGCGGTCAGGCAGGCACTGAGGAAGAAGACGATCCGGATGCCGTCGAGATCGTTGCCACCCAGCAGTCGGGCGACGCCGGCGCCGAGTCCCGCGACGAAGGTCGCCATCGGCGCCTTCGGGTCGAAGATGCTGGCGTACGGCGCCACGCCGTGGGTCAGCTGCTGTCCGCCGTAGGCGTAGATCGCCTCGTCGCGCCCCAGATTGCCGCCGATGGCATAGCGCGAGAACAGGAGCCCGGCCACCACCACGGGCGTGGCCACCCCCGCGACGTCGACCGCCCTGATACGGCCGGCCCCTGCGCTCAATCGAGGCCACCAAAGCCGCACGGGCGCGAGTGTAGGTACGTTTTGGCCCCCCAATTTCCAGCGTTCGGTTCAGGTCGCACATGCGCGAGCGACCCCGGGACCCGGGACCACCACTGACGCGCCCGGCGTCTTACTGATAAAGAGATCAGGTGCAGCAGATACCCATGGTCGACTACCTGGTGCTCGGGGACACCCCGCATCTGGTGGCGAAGGAATGTTCGTCGTGCGGCGCGCGGTTCTTCGACCGTCGCAACGCCTGCGCCGCCTGCGGCAGCGATGAGGGCTTCCGCGAGGTCGAGATCGCACGCGAGGGCGAGGTCCAGGCCTTCACGATCGTGACGTTCGCTGCGCCCGGCGTCCCGGTGCCGTTCGTCGCAAGCATCGTCGACTGCGACGGCACGAGCGTGCGCGGCAACATCGTCAACGTCGAGCCGGACCCGGAGCACGTGCGGCTCGGCATGAAGGTGCGGCTGACGACGGTGCCCATCGGCACCGACTCCGCCGGCACCGAGGCTGTCGGATACGGGTTCGAGCCGATCGAGAGTGGAGTGGCCTGATGGCAGAAGACGTCTGGATCCTCGGCATCCACATGACGAAGTTCGGCAAGCACCCGGACAAGGACACCGTGGACCTCGCCAGCGAGGCAGCCCTGGCCGCCATGAAGGACGGCGGGGTCACCATCAAGGACATGGGCGTGCTCGCCGCCGGCAACCTCATGGGCGGCGCGGCCAGCATCGGTCAGCAGATCCAGAAGCAGATCGGCCAGACCGGCATCCCGGTGTTCAACGTCGCCAACGCTTGCGCGACTGGTGCGACCGCGCTGCGCACCGCGATCATGGCGGTGAAGGCGGGCGAGGCCGACATGGGTCTCGCCGTCGGCGTCGAGAAGCTCGCCGGCGCCGGTCTGCTCGGCGCGCGCAACCGCAAGCCGGATGACGACACCTACCAGCCGAGTGGGCGGTTCGGCGCGGTCGTCGGGCTCGACGGCCGGGTCGGCACCGAGTCGATGCCCGGCGTCTTCGCGCAGGTCGGGATGGAGTACATCCACCAGCACCAGTACGCCGGTGCGCCGTTCGAGCTGTTCGCCAAGATCAGCGAGAAGAACCACGCGCACTCGACGCTCAACCCGCTCGCGGCCTACACGAAGAAGATGTCGCTCGAGCAGATCATGGGCGACGTCATGATCGCCTACCCCAACACCCGGCCGATGTGCTCGGCGAACTGCGATGGGGCGGCCGCCGCGGTCGTCGTGTCCGACAGCAAGCTCAAGACGCTGTCCCGCGAGCAGCAGCGGCGCGCGGTCAAGGTGCGGGCCTCCGTCCTCACCTCTGACCCGTGGCAAGAGGCCTGCCAGGTGCTGCCCGACGTCAACACACTGACCCGACGAGCGGCGACGCAGGCCTACGAGCAGGCCGGCATCGGTCCCGAGGACCTCGACCTGGTCGAGCTGCACGACTGCTTCGCGACGGCAGAGCTCGTGCACTACGACAACCTCGGGCTCTGCGAGCCCGGCGGTGCCGTCGACTTCTTCCTGTCCGGCGCGACCTGGCGGGACGGCAAGCGGCCGGTCAACGTCTCCGGCGGCCTGCAGTCGAAGGGTCACCCGATCGCGGCCACCGGCATAGCCAACATCTGGGAGGTCTGCCACCACCTGCGCGGTGAGGCCGGCGACCGCCAGATCGAGGGTGCCAAGGTGGGCCTCGCCCACGTCATCGGTCTTGGCTCGGCGTGCGGCGTGCACGTCCTGGAGAAGAGCGCGGCCTAGGCCGCGGAAAGGCACGAGCACATGCCCATCGCCATCACCGACGACCAGCGCGCGCTCGCCGACTCGGTCGCCCAGACGCTGCGCCGGCGCGAGTCCCGCGCGGCCAACCGCGCGTTGCTGGAAGCACCGACCGAGGAACGTCCTGCGCTGTGGGCGGACCTCGTCGAGCTCGGCTTGACCGGTCTGCACCTGCCGGAGGAGTACGGCGGCCACGGGGGTGGCATCGAGGATCTGGTCGTCGCGGTCGAGGAGCTAGGCAAGGGCATCGCGCCCGGGCCCTTCGTCCCGACGGTCATCGCGAGCGCCGCGATCGCCGCGAGTGACAACGACGCCGCCAAGAAGACGTTCCTGCCGGGGCTCGCGGACGGGTCGAAGACTGCCGCGATCGCCCTCGCTCCTTCCGTCGAGGTCAGTGATGGCAAGGCCACGGGAACGATCGCCGTGGCGGTCGGTGGCGGCCTCGCCGACCTGCTCGTCGCACCGGCAGGTGACGACGTCGTGGTCGTCGATCTCAAGGGCAGTGGTGCCGAGGTCAACGTGCCGCCGAACCTCGACCCCTCTCGGCGGTCGGCGCGCGTAACGCTGACCGGGGCGGACGCCACGGTGCTGGCGGGTGCCGCGACGACGCTGCGCGACCTCGCGCGAATCATCCTCGCCGCCGAGGCCGTCGGAGTTGCGCGCGGTGCGACCGAGATGGCAGCCGACTACGCCAAGGTGCGCGAGCAGTTCGGCCGCGTCATCGCGACGTTCCAGGCGGTCAAGCATCACTGCGCCAACATGGCCGTCGCGACCGAGCTGTCGACCGCACTCACCTGGGATGCCGCCCGTGCCGCCGCGACCGGTGGTGACCAGCGCGCGCTCACCGCGGCACTCGCAGCGACGCTCGCCGGGCAGGCGGCGTACGTCTGCGCCAACCTCAACCAGCAGGTCCACGGCGGCATCGGCATGACGTGGGAGCACGACGCGCACCTTTATCTCCGGCGCGCAACCGTGCTGCGGGCGATCCTCGACTCGGACGCCGCCGCGGTCGACGCCACCGACCTGATCCGCAAGGGCACCCGACGCGAGCGCAGTGTCGACCTGCCGCCGGAGGCGGAGGAGATCCGCACGGAGGTCCGCGCGTTCGTCGACCACGTCAAGAACCTCGACGCAAACGGTCAGCGCGACGCGATGATCGAAACCGGCTACGTCATGCCGCACTGGCCGAAGCCATGGGGGCGCGACGCGCAGGCGGTCGAACAGCTCGTCATCGAGCAGGAGTTCGCCGCGGCCGGCATCAAGCGGCCGTCGTACGGCATCACCGGCTGGAACCTGCTCACCGTCATCCAGCATGCGACCGACGAGCAGGTGCAGCGGCTCATCCCGCCGGCGCTGCGGCAGGAGCTGATCTGGTGCCAGCTGTTCAGCGAGCCCAGCGCGGGAAGCGACGCCGCGGGCGTCAAGACCCGCGGCACAAAGGTCGAAGGCGGTTGGGTCGTCAACGGCCAGAAGGTGTGGACCAGCGGTGCGCACCTCGCGGGCAAGGGCTTCGCGACGGTGCGCACCGATCCTGACGTACCGAAGCACCAGGGCATCACGATGATGGTCATCGACATGCACGCGAAGGGCGTCGAGGTTCGCCCGCTGCGGCAGACCAGCGGCGCGTCGGACTTCAACGAGGTCTTCTTCAACGACGTGTTCGTGCCGGACGAGGACGTCATCGGACCGGTCAACGGTGGCTGGACGGTCGCGCGCGCGACGCTCGGCAACGAGAGTGTGAGCATCGGCGGCGGCGACGGCGGCATGTCGATGCCGGCGGACATGCTGATCTCCACGTTCGACCAGCACCCGGAGCGGCTCTCCGGGGGCGCGGCGCGGATCGGCCGCTACATCGCGAACCAGCAGGCGATGGCTGCGATGAACCTGCGCAGCGCGCACCGCGCGGTTGCCGGTGGTGGTCCGGGACCGGAGGGCAACGTGACGAAGCTCGTGCTGTCAGAGCTCGGTCACGAAGCGGCCGAGATCCTCGCCGATCTGAGTGGTCCGGAGTCGGTCTACCTCGACGGCAGCGGGGCCATCAGCGGCCCGATGGTGCTGATGAACAGGGCGCTGTCGATCGCAGGCGGCACGTCGGAGATCAAGCGCAACCAGATCGCCGAGCGCATCCTCGGAATGCCACGCGACCCGCTCATCAACAACTAACCCGGGCGGCTCTCGGCCACGCCGAGCAGCTTTTCAACCCGGGCGCGGTCGTCGGGCGCCAGCCACGTCTCCTCGAGTGGCCGGCCGCCGGCGCCGGCGACCGCGGCGGCGAGGTCGCGCGCCCACAGGTGCTCGATCAACCCGATGACGACCGTCGTCCCGTCGGGCACTGAATCCGACAGTGACCATGACGGCATGCCGGTGACATCGATGACCTGCGTGCGGGTCAGCGGGTCGGGTTCACCGAGGATCTCCGTGACGATGCGGCCCGAGAAGCCGGCCTCGTTCGCCTTGATGTCGAGGGTCTCGAACGAGCCGTCACTGCCGCGACTGGCGACGAGTACGTCGAGCAGGCGCACGACCCCGGCGTCGCGCAGCCGGCCGAGCTCGGCGAGCACCTCTCCGGTGACGACCGGCCGGTCGAACCCGAGCACGAGCACCTGCACCGGGCCGGTCATTGCGGCACCCGGGCGCGCATCGCTTCGTACTCCGCGTCGTTGATGACGCCGTCGGCGCGCAGCTGGTCAAGGCTCTGCAGCGAGCCGGCGGCTGTGCCCGGCGCACCGAGCCCTGAAGCATGCGGGTGGGCGGCGGCGTAGGCCTGGGCGGGGGTGAACCGCCCGCCGTAGTAAGGAACATCGCCCGTCATGCCGGTGCGACGCAGCTGTCTCGGTACCAGCAGCATGGGCGCGCCTCCTCGCGATCGGTGTCCGCAATGTCCACCGTTTGCGTCACGCGCACATCACCCGGAGCGGATGACCCTGCTCATGTTTTGGGGCTCATGTTTTGGGGCTCATGTCTTGGCCGTTCTGCCGAGACGGCTAAGCGGCTGTGACCGCTGGTGAAGGTCACAGCCGCTGAGCAGTTCCGATGCGACGTCGTGCGTCGCGTCAGAAGTAGTGTCGGCGTCCGCCGACTGCACGGCCCGCCGCACCCATCAGCGCCAGAACCAGGCCGATGAGCAGCAGGATGATCCCGATCGTCCACAGGATTGCGATGCCTGTGACGAAACCGATGATCAGCAGGATCAACCCGAGGATGATCATCGCTTCCTCCTTGTCCGGTGCCGGCTGCACCTCGAAACCTGGTATGCCCACGGAAGATCGCTTCACGCGCCCGGCGACAATTGCCGGTGTGGAGGTCTGGTTCAACCCGAAGTGCTCCAAGTGCCGGGCTGCGCAGGAGCTTCTGGACGACGCGGGCTCGGACTACGTCGTCCGTCGCTACCTCGAGGCCCCGCCGACGGCGGATGAGATCGAGGTGGTGCTCGACCGGCTCGGGCTCGAGCCGTGGGACATCACCCGCATGAGCGAGCCGGTCGCGGAGGAGCTCGGCCTCGCGCAGCGGCCGAAGGTGCGCGCTGAGTGGATCGCGGTGCTGGCCGAGCATCCGCAGCTGATCCAGCGCCCGATCATCCTCACCGCGGACGGCTCGGCGTGGGTGGCGCGTACGCCGGAAGAGGTGCAGGCGGCGATTACCGCCGAGCGTGCTCGGGGCGCCGACGCTACGATGGATGCATGAGCACTCGGCAGCTTCTTCCCGGGCCGCGCTGACCAAGCACGACGTCAGCGCGGCAGCCCTCCATGCGGGGGCTTTCTTTGTGTCCGGGCACGAAATGCGAGAGGGCGACGATGACTGAGGGCTACGACCCCAACGCTGTGGTCGACAAGTGGCTGCCCGTGTGGGACCGACTGCGGCTGTTCGAGCCGCGGGACGACGATGACGCTGCGTCGAGCGGAAAGGGGCGGCGATACATCGTCGACATGTTCAGCTACCCGTCCGGCGACCTGCACATGGGGCATGCCGAGGCGTTCAGCATCGGCGACGCGATCGCGCGCTACGCGATGCTGCGCGGCTACGACGTGCTGCACCCGATCGGCTGGGACTCGTTCGGGCTGCCCGCGGAGAACGCTGCGCTGAAGCGCGGCATGGACCCGCGCGAGTGGACCTACGACAACATCGAGGTGCAGGCCGAGTCGTTCAAGCGGCTGGGCATGTCGTTCGACTGGCGCACCCGGCTGCACACGTCCGACCCGGAGTACTACCGCTGGACGCAGTGGTTGTTCCTGCGGATGTACGAGCGCGGACTGGCCTACCGCAAGGCGGCGCCGGTCAACTGGTGCCCGACCGACTTGACTGTGCTGGCCAACGAGCAGGTGATCCAGGGCAAGTGCGAACGCTGTGGCAGCGAGGTCACGAAGAAGAACTTGACGCAGTGGTTCTTCCGGATCACGGCGTACGCCGAGCGGCTGTTGGACGACATGGCGCAGCTGGAAGGCAAGTGGCCCGACCGGGTGCTGACCATGCAGCGCAACTGGATCGGCCGGTCGACCGGTGCCTACGTCGACTTCAAGATCGAGGGCCACGAGGTGCCCGTCCGTGTCTTCACGACGCGACCCGACACGTTGTTCGGGGCGACGTTCTTCGTGATCGCCGCCGACTCACCGTTGGCGGCCGAGCTGTGCGCCGAGGAGCAGCGCGACGCGTTCAACGACTACGTCGAGCAGGTGCGGCGCGAGACGGAGATCGAGCGGCTGGCAGCCGACCGGCCGAAGACCGGCGTCTCCCTGGGGCGGTTCGCCATCAACCCGGTCAATGGCGAGCGCATCCCGGTGTTCGCCGCCGACTACGTGCTGGCGGAGTACGGCACCGGCGCCATCATGGCGGTGCCTGCGCACGACCAGCGCGACCTGGACTTCGCCCGCGCGTTCGGGTTGCCGGTGCGCGTCGTCGTACAGACGGGGGAGCCGGATCCCAACGAGACGGGGATCGCAACCGCCGGTGACGGCGAGCTGGTCAACAGTGGCTCGTTCGACGGAATGCGCAAGGACGAGGCGATTGCTGCGATCGCCGAGGACCTGCGCCGCGACGGCCACGGGGAGCCGGCGATCACCTACCGGTTGCGTGACTGGCTGCTGTCGCGGCAGCGCTACTGGGGCTGCCCGATCCCGATCGTGCACTGCAGCGGATGCGGCGAGGTCGCCGTACCCGACGAGGACCTGCCGGTCGAGCTGCCGCTGACGGGTTACGAGCTGCGCCCCGAAGGCGGGCGGTCGCCTTTGGAGAGCGCAACCGACTGGGTCACGGTGAAGTGCCCGTCGTGCGGTGGCGACGCGGTGCGGGACACCGACACGATGGATACGTTCGTGGACTCCTCGTGGTACTTCCTGCGCTATCCGTCGGCCGACGACCACGCGCAGGTCTTCGACGTCGAGCAGGTGAAACGCTGGTTGCCCGTCGACGAGTACGTCGGTGGTGTCGAGCACGCGATCCTGCACTTGTTGTACTCGCGGTTCTTCACGAAGGTCCTGCACGACATGGGGATGCTGGACTTCACCGAGCCGTTCGTGCGGCTGACCAACCAGGGCCAGGTCATCATGGCCGGTTCGGCGATGTCGAAGTCGAAGGGCAACCTGGTCAACCTGCAGGAGGAGATCGCGAAGTACGGCCCGGACGCCGTACGCGTGACGATGTTGTTCGCCGGGCCACCCGAGGACGACATCGACTGGGCCGACGTGTCGCCGACGGGTTCCGTGAAGTGGCTGACACGGGTGATGCGCGTCGTCGCCGACATCGGCACCGCCGGACTGGGCAGCGACCCGACCACCGGTGACATCGAGGTGCGCACCGGCGTGCACAAGCTGGTCGCTGACGCGACCGTGCAGACCGACGGCAAGCGGTTCAACGTCACGATCGCACGGCTGATGGAGCTGACTTCGCTGCTGCGCAAGGCGGTCGACGGCGGGGCGTTGAACGATGCGGCTGGCGCCGCGGCCTGCCGCGAGGGTGGCGAGGCGCTGGCCCGGATGCTGTCGATCTTCGCGCCGTTCACCGCCGAGGAGGCGTGGGAACAGCTGGGCCGTGAGCCCTCGGTAGTGCAGGCCGGCTGGCCCACGGCGGACCCGGCGCTGCTGGTCGAGGACACCGTGACGTGCGTCGTACAGGTCGCCGGCAAGCTGCGCGACAAGTTCGAGGTCGCCGCCGACGCCGACGAGGCGACGCTGCGCGAGAAGGCGCTGGCGTCGGAGGCGGTGCAGCGCGCACTGGCCGGCAAGCCGGTGCGGACCGTCATCGTCCGGCCGCCGCGGCTGGTCAACGTCGTCCCGGGCTGATCCGGTCGTTGCCGTCCACACGACGGGAACCACCGGGCGGCAGTCCACAGGCGAATTCGTCGGCTGAACGTGGGGGTGCGCGGCACATAGCGTCCGGCGTGTGGGTCAACGCCGGCACGCCGCGGTCGACGAGCCAGGGGAGTCGCTGCGGCGCCTGAGCCGGCTCGTCGGTGCGTCCGTCGCGGGGTGGACGCCGGCGCAGCCCGAGGTGCATCGCGAGGCGCCCGCACCGCCCGAAGTCGACGTGCCGACGGCCGCGAGAGGGCGCGTCGTCACGGCGCCGCACCCTTCGGCGATCGGCTGGCTGGTGGTTGCCGGGCTGGTCGCGGTGCTCGCGTCGGGCTGGCTGCTTTCGCGGCACCACGGCGGTGCTGGTTCGGCCGCTGCCGCCACACCACCGGTTGCTGCTCCGGCGCCGTTGCCGACGGCGAGCGTGGCCGGCATCGTCGTCGACGTCGGCGGGCGGGTGCGCCATCCCGGCCTCGTCACGTTGCCGCCCGGATCGCGCGTCGCCGATGCGATCGCTGCAGCAGGCGGGGCGCTGCGCCAACGCGACCTGTTGACGGTCAACCTCGCCGCGCGGGTGACGGACGGTCAGCTCTTGCTCATCGGCGTCCCCGGCGCAGGAGGTTCTAGTGGGGCCCCCAGTGGCGCGAGCGGCGGGGGACCGGTCGACCTCAACAGTGCGACCGTGGAACAGCTCGACGCGCTGCCCGGCGTCGGACCGGTGCTCGCACAGCGCATCGTCGACTGGCGGACTCAGCACGGCGGGTTCCGCAGCGTCGACGACCTGCAACAGGTCTCCGGCATCGGTGACAGCAAGTTCGCCGACCTCAAACCGCTCGTCACCGTATGAGCTCGATCGATCTCCGGCTCGCGATCCCGGCGGCATGCGCCTGGCTGTCGGCCGCCATGCTGACCGGCGCGCGCCCCTCGGTCGCCACAACTGTCGCCGGCTGTACGGCGCTGGTGTTCCTGATCGCTGCGGCGCTACGGCGGACGGCCGTCGCCGCTGCGTTCGGCGGGCTCGCCCTCGCTGCCGCGTCCGCGGCCATGCACCTTGCGCTTCTGCATTCCGGTCCCGTACCCGAGCTGGCCCGCGCGGGCCGCAGTGCACAAGTCACGATGACGCTCGTCCGCGATCCGCAGTCGCGGACGACGCAGCACGGCCGTCGGTTCGTTCTCGCCGACGCGACCGTGACCGCCGTGGAAGACCGGGCCGCGCACTCGCCGGTGCTGGTGCTCAGTCATGACCCCCGCTGGCTCGACCTGCTGCCCGGCCAGCAGGTGCGCGTCCGCGCACGCCTCCAGCCGCCGCGCACGGGCGACGACATCGCCGCGGTCGCGATCGCCGCGACGCCGGAGCCGCTCGGCCGGCCGCCGTGGTGGCAGCGCGTCGCAGGCCTGATCCGCGCGCGGTTGCGGGACGCCTGCCACGGCTTGCCGTCGGACGAGCGCGGGCTGGTGCCGGGACTCGTCGACGGTGACACGTCGCGGATGCCCGCCTCGCTGACCGACGCGTTCCGAGTCGCCGGGCTCACTCATCTCAATGCCGTCAGCGGCGAGAACTGCGCGATCGTGCTGGGTGCCGCGGGAGCGCTGCTGCGGCGTACGCCGGTCCCGCGCCGCGGCCGCATCGTCGTGCTCGCCGCGACGCTCGCGGCGTTCGTGCTGGTCGCGCGGCCGTCGCCGAGCGTTCTACGAGCCGCGACGATGGGGTCGATCGCTCTCGTCGGCATGTCACTGGGCCGACGCGCCCAGCCGTTGCCGCTGCTGTCGGCAGCGGTTCTGCTGCTCGTGCTCATCGACCCCTTCCTCGGCCGGGCACCGGGGTTCGCGCTGTCGGTGCTCGCGACCGGCGGCATCGTCGGGTTGGCACCGGGCTGGACGCGGCGGTTGTCCCGGCGGATGCCCGCGCCCGTTGCCGCCGCGATCGCCGTTCCGGCCGCAGCACAGGTCGTCTGCACGCCGGTGCTGGTTCTGCTGTTCGGCCAGGTGACGCCGTGGGCCGTCGTCGCCAACCTCCTCGCCGCGCCGGCGGTCGCGCCGGCGACGCTGGCGGGCATCGGCACCGCGCTGATCGCGGTCGTCGTTCCACAAGTCGCTGCCGTCGGAGCTCTCGCCGCTGCTGTTCCGGCCTGGTGGCTGTCGTTCGTCGCTCGCGCTGTCGCCGCTCTTCCTGGGTCGCACACTCACTGGCCGACGGGGTCGGTCGGAGCCGCTCTCGTGGCAGCAGTGACGGTCGCTGCCGCGGGCATCGTGGCGCGCCGCCGACTGTCCGCGCGCCGTGCCATGCTGGGCGGGTGCCCGCCGTGACCGTCGTCGTCGGTGACGAGGAGTTCCTCGTCTCGCGGGCAGTCCGCCGGGCCCTCGACGCACTCGAGGGCGTTGGCGACGGCGGGGAGGTCGGCGACGTCTTCGACGTCGCGGCCGCCGATCTCGATCTCGACCTGCTCGCCGAGGTGACGTCGCCGTCGCTGTTCGGCGAGACTCGCGTGCTTGTCGTCCGTTCACTGCAGGATGCGGTGAAGGACGTCGCGGCAGCACTGGTGGAGCTGGTCGCAACGCGCGACGACGTGCCAGGCGTGCTCGTGCACGCCGGCGGCGCGAAGGGCAAGGCGACGCTGGAGGCGTTGAAGGGCACCGGCGCGCGCGTCGTCGAGGTGGCGCGCATCCGAAGCCAGCGCGACCGCGAGCAGTTCGTGGCCGACGAGGTGCAGCTTGCCGGCGGCACGATCACGCGCGATGCCGCCGCAGATCTCGTCGCCGCCATCGGCACCGATGTGCGCGAGCTCGCGACCGCCTGCGTGCAGCTGGTCTCCGACGTCGGACCGCGCATCAGCGCCGAGCACGTCGCGGCCTACTACCGCGGCCGGGCCGAGTCCAGCGGCTACGCCGTCGCCGACCGCGCCGTCGAGGGTGACGTGGCGGGGGCGCTGGAGGCCTTGCGCTGGGCCACCTCGACCGGTCTCGCGCCGGTGCTGGTCAGCAGCTCGCTCGCCGACAACCTGCGCACGATCGCCGCGGTCGCCGCCGCCGGACGCGGATCACCCGACTCGCTCGCCGGCGTGCTCGGGATGCCGGCGTGGAAGATCCGCCGCGCCCAGGGCTGGGTCCGCCGGTGGCGGCCGGAGTCGCTCGTCGACGCCGTGATCGCCGTCGCGGCGGCCGACGCGGACATCAAGGGCGCGGCCGATGACGCGGAGTACGCCGCCGAGCGCGCTGTCATCACCGTCGCGAGCTGCGCCGGCCGATGACGAGCGAGGTGCGCGAGGCCGTGACCAGAGTCACTGCCGACGGCTCGTCGGCGGAGCAGGTGAAGCCGCCGCTCTACTGGCGGCTGCTGCGCCTGCGGCATGTGCACCCCAACGGCTGGCAGCGCGCAATGCTCGTCGAGGGCGTGCTGGCGCTGTCGCTCGTCCTGGTGCTCGCCGACGTGGCGTCGGCGTGGACGCTGCTCGTGCTGCCCCTCGCGTCGGTCGCGGCCGTCAAAGGGCACGACGTGCTGGTTGGGCTGCTCCAGCGTTGACGCCGGCGTCAGCCGGCGGAGCCGACCCGCTTGGCCATGGCCGACTTGCGGTTGGCCGCCTGGTTCTTGTGGATGACGCCCTTGCTGGCGGCCTTGTCGAGCAGCTTGGAAGCGCTGCGGAGCGCGGTGTTGGCGGCGGCTGTGTCGCCGCCGTCGGCGGCCTCGCGGAAGCGGCGTACGGCGGTCTTCAGCTCGGACTTCACGGCCTTGTTGCGCAGCCGCCGACGCTCGTTCGTCCGGTTGCGCTTGATCTGCGACTTGATGTTGGCCACGCGGGATCTACCTCAGGTCCGTGAAGTGGGGGTTTGCAGCGGTCAAGGTTAGCAGCCGCGCAGGTCAAGCGGCCAATTCCATGGTCATCAGCCCCACCCGGTCCGTTCGCGCAGCCAGTCCAGCGCGATCCGGCCCTGCGCCGCCTGGAACTCGCGGACCGTCGGGATGCCCGGTGGGGGCGGCAGCGAACAGCGGTGCGCCATCAGCCCGGCGAACGCAGCGATCACGGCCGTCACGCCGGCGTCGTCGCCCGACCCGACCAGGCCGCTACGGCGCAGGACCTCCTCCGGTGCCGGGCCGCCCTGCATCGTGACCGGGATCGCCGCCACGGCCACGTCGACCCACGGCGCACCGGCGCTGGCCCAGGGCCAGTCGACCAGCCAGTCCCGCTCCGGCCCGAGCAGAACGTTGTCGGCGCGCAGGTCGAGATGGAGCAGATGGTCGCCGACGACGGCGTCCTCGGCCTCGCACTCCAGGGCGATGAGCGCGTCGAGGTGACCGCGGCTCCACTCGTCGGCAGGGCCGTCGGCCGCGGCGAGGGCTGCCCAGCCGCGCCAGTCCGCGAGGTGGTCGGCGAACGTCCGCAGGCCCAGGCCGGTCACTTCGGTGACCGCACGCGCAAGGTCGAGGACGCGGTCGAGCTCGTCGTCCGACCATGGCAGCCGGGGCTGCGCACCATCGACGTCCTCGATCAGCAGGACCAGCCACGGGTTCTCGTCGTACGACGCGAGCAGGCGCGGGACGGGGAGGTCGTCGGGCAGCAGGCGCAGCACCTCGGCCTCGCGGCGGTGCAGCGTCACGCTCTCGGCGTTGACCTCGGCGGACACGGCCTTCACGAACGCACGGGCGCCGTCGGCGCACTCCAGGCGGGCAGCCACGCCGGGAGAGAACCCGCCGGCCTGCGTCGTCGCCCGCACGACAGCCGACCCCAGCGTGGCGTCGACCCAGGCATGCACATGGGGCGGCAGCGCGTCGTAGGGAACCCGAACTCCCTCGGCGGCCGGCGTCGTCATGCCACCATGGTGCGTGTCCACCGATCCGGCTCGCATCCGGAATTTCTGCATCATCGCCCACATCGACCACGGCAAGTCGACGTTGGCTGACCGGATGCTCGACCTCACCGGCCTCGTGGACAGCCGGCACATGCGCGCGCAGTACCTCGACAAGATGGACATCGAGCGGGAGCGCGGCATCACGATCAAGGCGCAGAACGTCCGGCTGCCCTGGTCCGTCGCCAATGGCGACACCAGGGACGACTATGTCCTGCACCTGATCGACACGCCGGGCCACGTCGACTTCTCCTACGAGGTATCGCGGTCGCTGGCCGCGTGCGAGGGCGCGATCCTGCTCGTCGATGCGGCGCAGGGCATCGAGGCGCAGACCCTCGCGAACCTCTACCTCGCCCTCGAGAACGACCTGCACATCATCCCCGTGCTCAACAAGATCGACCTGCCCGCCGCGCAGCCGGACAAGTACGCCGGGGAGCTCGCGCACATCATCGGCTGCGACGCCGACACCGTCCTGCGGGTCAGCGCGAAGACCGGCGAGGGTGTGCCGCAGCTGCTCGACGAGATCGTCAAGCAGGTCCCGGCGCCGGTCGGCAACGCGGACGCACCGCCGCGGCTGCTCATCTTCGACTCCGTCTACGACCAGTACCGCGGCGTCATCACCTACGTCCGCGTCGTCGACGGCCGCCTGACGACGCGTGACCGGATGCTGATGATGTCGACCGGCGCGACGCACGAGACGCTCGAGGTCGGTGTCATCTCGCCCGAGCCGGTGCCGACGGGGTCGCTCGGCGTCGGTGAGGTCGGTTACGTCATCCCTGGCGTCAAGGAGGTCCGTCAGGCCCGCGTCGGCGACACGATCACCAGTGCGACGAAACCGGCGACGGAGATGCTCGGCGGTTACCGGCACCCGAGGCCGATGGTCTACTCAGGGCTCTATCCCATCGACGGCAGCGACTACCCGCTCCTGCGCGACGCGCTCGACAAGCTGCAGCTCAACGACGCCGCGCTGGTCTACGAGCCGGAGTCGTCAGTCGCGCTGGGGTTCGGGTTCCGATGCGGCTTCCTCGGCCTGCTGCACATGGAGATCGTGCGGGAGCGGCTGGAGCGAGAGTTCGACCTCGCGCTGATCTCGACCGCGCCGAACGTCGTCTACCGCGTGGTGCTCGAGTCGGGCGAGGAGCTCGTCGTCACCAACCCCGCCGACTGGCCGAGTGGCCAGAAGATCGCGGAGGTCTACGAGCCGGTCGTCGACGCGATGGTGCTGTTGCCGAGCGACTACGTCGGGTCCGTGATGGAGCTGTGCCAGCAGCGCCGCGGCACC
>Ga0070679_100002609_pt1 | contig 16389 bp, 11 predicted proteins | sample KBSC63BmetaG_FD_65652 | JGI IMG/M metagenome (GOLD analysis project Ga0070679, IMG submission 65652) | Corn rhizosphere microbial communities from Kellogg Biological Station, Michigan, USA - KBS C6-3B metaG | ecosystem: Host-associated > Plants > Roots > Rhizosphere | place: USA: Michigan... | reverse complement strand
CGCGGCGTCAGGCGCGGCGATATGAATATCGCCATCCATGCGATGGACCACAATATCAGCGAAGAGCGGGCTGCCGATGACCAACTCCGCACGGCCTGGTATTTCGGGGTAAAGACCCATGGCGGCGAAAACATACCAGGAACTCATCTCGCCAAGATCGTCGTTACCCGGAATGCCGCCCGGCGTGTTGGTCCAAACCGTATTCAGAACTTCTCGAACCAGTTGCTGGGTCTTCCATGGCTTGTGCGCGAAGAGATAGAGCCATGGCGTTTCGATCGAAGGTTCGTTACTGAGTTCGGCATGGAGCGGCCCCGCTTTTGTCACCGCGGGTGAAGCATCATCGTTGTAGAAAAAATGGTCGAGGCGGATACTGGCTTTGTCTAAGCCGCCCATCTGCTCAAACAGACCCGCGACGTTGAAGGGAACCATCCAGACATATTGTGCCGCGGAGCCTTCGACGAAACCGGCGCCAGTTGCGGGCGAGAAGGGCTTCGGCGCCGGGTCGTTATCCTCGTCATCGTCGTGATGGAACTTGGGCCAGGTGCCGTCGGCGTTGCGGTTCATCATGTAGCCACCCTCGGGAGTGGCATTGGGGTTCCAAATGTTCCTCCAGTACTGCGCACGTTCGAGGAAACGCTTTTCCGTCACGTGGTCTCCCAGGTGCCCAGCCAGCGATGAGATCCCGAACTCCGCGGTAGCGTCCTCAAGCGTGTCCGCGGCCGGGCCCCACGCGGGAGCGCCGACCGGAATGTAATGAAGCTTGAGCCACTGATCGAGGCCCGGCCGCTGTCCAACGCATTCCACCGGGCAGCCCGCATGGCTGAGGTCTTCCTTCGTCGGAACGTCGGCAGCTTTTACGAGCGACAGGAGGGCGGCCTTCGCCTCGAAGTTATGACCACCAAAGGCATAGATATCCGCAATCGCCGGAGCCGCCGGGTCTCCATTCATAACGTGGGTCGCGCCCGACAGATGCGTCCAGCGATCCCAGCGTCCGTTGTCCTGCCGGGATTGGTTTAGGAGCGATTGGGCGATGTCGCTGCCGACGCCGGGATCGAGCCAGGTAAGCAGTTGCAGTTGTGACCGGTAGACATCCCAGCCGGAGAAGTTTGCGTATTGCGCATGCTGTCCCGGAGAAACACGATGGGTTTGCCGGTCCATCCCCTGGTACTCGCCATTCGCGTCGCTGTATGTGGTGGGTGTCTGGAGGGAATGGTAGAGCGCTGTTCGAAACACGACGCGCTGATCCGGCGTGCCGCCGCTTATAGCGATTTGCCCAAGCCGCTTCCGCCAAGACTCGGCGGCGCGAGCAGCGATCACCTCGGTCGCCGTATTCGCAGGCGCCTCCGACTGCAGGTTGGCTTCAGCATTGGCGAGCGATACGTAGGAGATGCCTATCCTGACTCGAACTTCTGTCCCCGGAGCAAAGGAGAGATAGACGCCAGATCCATGGCCCGACTCGGGGAAGCCGTTCGGACCAAATCCAGTGCCACCACCGGAGGACGTTTCATCGGGAGACAAAGTGCTATCGTGCCAGGCGCCATGCGCAATCGGTTTCACATCGAAGTGCGCCGTGAAATGAAGCGTGTAATAAGGCCGCTTATCTTCGTAGGTCTTATCTGGACTTCCGATGTAACCGCAAAAATTCCCGCTGGTAACAAAGCCACTGACAGTGCCGGTTGCTGGGTCGAAATGAGAATCGGCGGCAGTGGAACCCGCTTCCGAATCAGATGTGCGGATAAGGATGGTTGCAGGCTTATCTTGCGGAAAACGGAACGTGCCCATCCCAACACGGAGACCCGCAGCCAGTGAAACGTCTACACCATTGCCGAGACGGACACGGTATGAACCGGGCACCGCGTGCTCATCCGCATGGGTAAAAGACGAACTGTACGTATGCCGAAAGTCGGCAGACGGAGATGCCTTCAATTCTTCTGTTGTCGGCATGATGGGTACATCGCCGGAGGCACCGGCACAGCCCCAGCCCTCCACGTTGGTAAGAGAGAAACCGCGGATCGCCGTGGCACGGTACTCATAGCCTCCTGGCGCTGCTATCGGACGGCGTGGATTGATTGGCGCTGCCTCCGGCGAGAACTGAACCATGCCGAAAGGCACCGTTGCTCCGGGAAAGACGTTACCGCCATTTGTCGTGCCTATGAACGGATTTACCTCGCTGACGATGTCCTCTACCGGCGCCTGGGCCCGGACAAAGCAGACGGTCGCAGCGATGAGGGCGATTGCAGTAATACTTCGATAGAACGGAACGGGAATGGCCATAGCAACTAGAGTAAGCGAATCACCCGTGTGCGCATTTCGCGTTGCGATTCTTGTTTCCTACTCAGTCGGCTTATTCACTGCGCTGTTCAAACTCATCTCGCAGGAAATCTCGTCTCTGTCCGCTACGACAAATCCCAAAAGCGAATACAGCCGGATCGCGGGATTATCCAGGTACACCCGTAGTCGAATCTCGACTCCCTCATCCCGCCCCTGTTGCGCAAGCATTGTTAGAACGCTGCGGCCGATTCCTCTTCCCTGCCATTCGGGCAAAATCGCCACATCGATGACCCGAAGATGGTCTTCACGACGAACGACCAATAACCTGCCTACGGAACGGCCGTCCTCCAGGCAGATGATCGAATCCTTTGCCTGCGGGTACTGGGTCGAATAAGTAAGCTGGCGGCCCCGATATTGCATCTCGACAAGGCTCGCCTGCACATTCGCAGGCAATGCCTTCAACATGCCGTCGTTACTCGCAAACAAGATGCGGAGAAATGCTTCATCGTCCGCTACAGCAGGCCGCAACTGCCAGCGATGCGCTTCCATAAGGTCAATTTTGCCGATCCATGGTGAAAGGGCGCCAGCATTGCCGGCGCCCCTTCGAACTAACTCCGCGACGGGAAAATACCTTCCAGAGCGATGATGTAATTGATCACCAGGAAAGGCGGCATGGTGGACAAGGGAATGCCACTTCCCGTTATGCCGGTCACCTGGGCTGCACCTGTCCCGGTCTTTGCCGTCTGGGTGTAGGCCGGAGTTGTCACCGGGTTTCGTGTGTCACCATTGTTCGCGACCGCAGGAATGCCGTTGGTCGGGTCCGTCTGATCGGCATTGACGTTACTTACCGCTGGCGAGGAGGAATGAGTATGAGGAGGGAGGTTACTTATGAGAATGGAGACGCTTTCCGTGCCAGAGACCTCCCCTTCCACGTACTGCGTTCCGGTGGTCGACTGGCCAAAGCCCAGGACGCAACGGCCGGCCAGATTGGGCAAGCCGAAAGTCGATTGGCCATTTCCACCATAGGTGGTGCCGAGAATCGAGAAGAGGGCGGTGTTCTGCGCGATGGACATCAGTTGCCCCTGGCACAAGGCCCAGCCTCTGGGGGCGAAGTTACCTGCAAAGACTCGGATTTCTCCGAGAAATGGATCTGACATAAATATGCTTCCTTCCTGAGTTAGTGGAACTCGACGGAGCCCAGATGATTGCATTGAGGTCAGCCCGGGAACAATATTCGCGCCCGGATATGAGGTGAGGTTTGGCATTCTCGGGACAGAACATCACCTGCAATTCCGATTAGAACTGCTGTTGCAGCAACATTCGTCCCTTTTCCGTTCCTTGCTGCGGGCCCTTAGTTCGTGTGCATATTGTGGTGCTACCGTCTTCTTCGTGCTGACGAAATAGCGCGAAGAAGACGGTCTCAACATGTAGGCGCCCGGCTTACACCGACTACCGCCAAAGTCCCGGCGACGGTTGAGCGTCGCTGGTCCTAGTGGCAGATCATGGAAAATGAGTCCTTGATGAAGGGACCGTTGTTGGTTTGCCCGTACACAACGTAGATCGTATCCCCGGCGACCAGGGACACGGTATGAGTTGTATCGCTACAGCTCACTCTTTCTCCCGCGGAAGTTCCGCTGGTAATGCTGCAGGTCATACCGGTGTTTGTTCCGCCGCTGGCCGAGGTGCCGGTTTGCGTCGGGTTTTTGAACACCGTGACCGTTTGCGTATCCGTGCTGCCAGAGGCGCTCGTGGTGAAACCACTGAAGAAGATCGCGTTGATCGTGCAACTGTACGGAACTTCAGCTACCTGATTGCCGGCCAATGTCGTAGACGGCACCACAAGGCCCATCGTCACTGGATCGAGGTAGGCCGTGGTAGCCGTAGGATTGACGAAGGAGATGCTCGACGAGAAGCCAGGGCTGCTTGCGGTCAACCCAGGACCCGCTGGACCCTGTGGACCTGTCGCACCTTGCGGGCCGGTGGCTCCGGTTGGGCCCTGGGGACCGGCAGAACCGGTGGCTCCTGCGGGGCCTTGGGCACCAGCAGGGCCTTGGGCACCGACGTTGCCAGTATCACCCTTGGGACCGGCGGCGCCAGTCGCTCCAGTTGGGCCAGCGGGACCAGTGGCACCGGTTGCACCTGCGGGACCTATCGGACCCTGAGCACCGGTTGCACCGGTAGCTCCTGTCGGACCGGCGGGGCCGGCGGGACCTATCGGGCCCTGGGCGCCAGCAGCACCTGTGGCTCCCGTCGGACCAGCGGGGCCGGCGGGACCGGCAGCGCCAGTTGCGCCGGTTGCGCCAGCGGGGCCGGTAGAACCCGTGTCACCTTTAGGACCGGCAGGGCCAGCGGCGCCTGTGGCTCCCGTCTCGCCTGCGGGACCTGCGGGGCCTATCGGACCGGCAGCGCCAGTTGCGCCCGTATCACCTTTAGGACCAGCAGCACCTGTAGCTCCCGTCGGGCCAGCAGGGCCAGCGGGACCAGCAGCTCCGGTCTCACCCGTTGGACCAGCAGGACCTGCGGGACCAGCGGGGCCGGTTGCACCCGGCGCACCATTTGCTCCGGTAGCGCCAGTTGGACCCGCGGGGCCAGCAGGGCCGGTTGCACCCGTGGGGCCGGCAGGGCCGGCCGGTCCAGTCGTATTGAACTGGACCGCAGTTTCAGTGCCCGGGATACAGGCAGCAGGCGAGCTGACAAATCGCACGGAGCCACTTAGGTTGTTGACGCACGCTGTGATGGTGGCTGCAGAGGCTGAAGGCGCGAGAACCGCGAATGGTAATCCAGCGAAAAGGAGTAGGCCGAGGCGTGAAAAGCGATAGGTATGCATAAATCTCCGCTGCTGAAGGAAGTGATGATGATGAGACGTGAGCGATTCTAGTCCAAGATAAACGTCAGCGGAATACATCTTTTGAATTTTTTTGCAAGATTAATCAATCGACCAACTGCCTGCTGCGGTGCAAGAACCATTTCCGGTCATTGCAACGCGTCCCTGAGCAACGATCACGCCAATATGTACCGCTGACGCACGATTGGCATTTATGTCGTGGTTCCGCTCCTTGCTATCAACGGCCATAAGGGCGCACACTCCAGCCAAGGGCAATCTATGAAAAGTCGGAAGGTTATGACAACTCGAGAGAAATGTACATTCGCAGCCCTACCTATCGCTGCCGTCGCTGTTTCTATCTTATTTTTCGTGGCGGCGCCCACCGTGCTCAATGGCCAGACTCCAGTTAGCCAGGCACAAGCTATATCCGCGGAACAGAGTGTCGCCACTCTCGAAGCTGCCGTCAAGACCCGTCCTACGCCGGCGAACCGGCTGGACCTTTCGCGGTCTTACATCAATGCCGGTCAACCGGAACACGCCATTCTCGTCCTGCTCTCGCTCGTCGCCGAAGACAAGAAGAATGCTCTTGCGTGGAATAACCTCTGTGTCGCGAATATCATGCGCCAGGCCTACACCGCGGCCATCGAAAACTGCAATCGCGCAATTTCCCTGGAACCGAATAATCAACTCGCACGCAACAATCTCAGGTGGGCCGAAGACGAGCGTAGGAAAGCAATTTCCGATCTCGTCGGGGAACAAAAAACTTTGCCGGCGTCACGTGACGCGGCTTTCTATGTAAACGAAGGTCTCAGCCAACTCAATGCCGGCAACGTCGATGCCGCGATCGCATCCTGGCAGCACGCTCTTGAGCTCGATCCCGGCAATGCGCTCGCCACCAACAATATCGGTGACGCGTACATGATCAAGAAGCAGTTCGATACGGCCCTGCAGTGGTTCGTGAAAGCCTCGGTTATGGATCCGACGCTGCAACTTGCGAAAAACAACATGGTCTGGGCCATCGCCGAGAAGGCAAAGACAAAATAGCAGGCACGTTTCACAGCAAATCTAATCTGATTCACCGTGAGCCGGATATAGGGCTGCGCCGGCCACTTGAATCTGCCGGAACTCACTCGGTGAAGGACCATCAACCGGAGCAGAATTATTTGGGATGACAGGTGGAGGAAACGAATTGCTCCGGTTTTGGCCGGACGCTCGACCTCGGATAGGGAAAGCGAACGAGCATCTCCTACAACTATTTGTTACCCTTGCCGTTACCAAAGTTTTACAAGGTTAATACCCAATGCCACGCACACTGTAGTAGCATCTGCACATTGCGTTCCGTGGAGTAGTTATATGCGCTTATCTCTTTTTGCAGCAGCCCTCGCCCTCTGTGCGGTTAGCCTTGCGGCACACGCCAATCCCGTGCAATACACCCTTTCCGGAACTATGTCCGGTACGCTCGGCGCGAATACATTTACCGATGCTGCTGTGACCTTTACGTTCCTTGGCGACACGGCCAACACCAACGCGATAGGCGCTGGTAATTACACCAACACCCTCGGAATTGGCACGGTCTTCATCAACGGACTCGGCACCGCGACGTTCAGCAGTTCCACCTTCGGTGTACTGGGTACAGTTGAAGCCGCCGGCTTCTCCGACTCTGGAACCGGCTTTAACGTCGGCATCCTCGACTTTGGCCTTGCCGACTACGACCTCACCGCCCCCTTCACTGACGTTGGCTATTTCGTCAACGGCTTTCTAGGAGTAACGCCGGCAGAGGCCACATCTCTCGGCGACCTGATCATCAACAACGGCGACTTCATGAATCCTACGACCACATTCTCGGCCGCAGCCGTATCTGCCGTGCCTGAGCCCGCCAGCTTTATGCTGCTCGGTACCGGCCTGATGAGTCTCATCGGAGCGGCACGGCGTCGCCTCGCATAACAACCCTGAAATGCCCAAACGCCCAGCCCCGGCTGGGCTTTTGCTTTCTCATGGATGAGATGTTTCAGAATCAAACCGCTTCGATCGGATGGGCAAGGCTGCGACGTTTGATTTCAAGTCAGGTATATTCAACGGGGTTCCGCCGGTGCGCTCATCCACTTTATAAAAGCGCGAAAAATCCTGGAGAATGAAAAGATGGACAGTAAATATCGCAGCCTGCGCGTCGGTTTAGTGGGTCTCGGTCTTGAGGCTTACTGGGAGCAGTTTGCCGGTCTCGAACAAAGGCTGCTCGGATATCTGACCGAGGTCGAGAGAAACATCTCGGGTCCCACACGGACGATTGTCCATCTGGGCCTCGTCGACACGCCACAGAAATCTCTCGAAGCATCGCACGAAGCGCGTCGCCAGGAAATCGACATCCTGCTGGTCTACGTAACGACGTACTCGCTGTCCTCGACTGTCCTTCCGCTCATCAAGCGCGCGAAAGTTCCCGTTATCCTGCTCAATCTCCAGCCGGCCGCTGCGATCGACTACGCGGCTTTCAATGCGATGAAGAGCCGCACCGAAATGACGGGCGAGTGGCTTGCCTATTGCAGCGCGTGTCCCGTCCCCGAGATCGCGAACGTCCTGCGGCGCCTTGGCATTCCCTTTCAGCAGGTCACCGGAACGCTCTTTGACGATCCGGTCTGCTGGGAAGAGATCGAGCATTGGCTGCGCGCCGCGGAAGCCGTCCATCTGCTGGCCCACAGCCGCCTCGGACTGATGGGCCACTACTATGGCGGAATGCTCGATATAGCGACGGACCTGGCCCAGGTGAGCGGACGCTTCGATCTTCACATTGAAATGTTGGAGGTGGACGAACTCACCGCTCTCTGCCATGCGGTGGAGGACACCTCGATTGCGAACAAGCTTGAGGACTTCCACCGGTTCTTCCATGGGTGCGATGACTGCTCCTCGGCCGAGCTAACCAGGGCTGCCCGCACTGCGGTGGCACTTGATTCTTTCGTCTCCGTCCACGATCTCGACTTGCTGGCGTACTACTACAAAGGCAGTGGCGTCCAGGCCAATGAGGATACGATCAGTTCGATCATTCTCGGGACGTCGATGCTGACGGGCAGAGGCGTCCCCGTCGCCGGCGAATATGAAGTCAAAAACGTCATCGCCATGAAGATCATGGACCTTCTTGGTGCGGGCGGCTCTTTCACGGAGTTCTATGCGATGGACTTTCAGGCCGACCTGGTGCTGATGGGCCATGATGGTCCCGGGCATATCGGCATTGCCCAGGATCAGATCAGAGTGCGGCCCTTGCAGGTCTATCACGGCAAAGTCGGGGCAGGCCTATCGGTAGAGATGTCGGTCAAGCTTGGACCTGTGACGTTGCTTTCGATTGTCGAAGACGGCGAGCGTGGATTCATGTTCCTTATTGCGGAAGCGGAAAGTGTCTCCGGCCCGATTCTGGAAATTGGCAACACGAATAGTCGATACCGCTTCTCCATCGGCGCAAAGAAGTTCGTGGAAGTCTGGAACTCTCACGGCCCCGCGCATCACTGCGCGATCGGCATTGGCCATATCGCCTCCCAGTTGGAAAAGCTGGCGACGCTGCTTCAGCTTCGCTTCGCACGAGTCTGCTAGCTATAAACACCACGGGATGCCCATTTGGACATCCCGTAGTTTCCGTTGCCAGGTCTTTAGAACTGGTAGCGAGCGTAGATGCGGAGAGTACGTCCACCCGCAGTCGTCAAGTAGCGGTTGTCGAATGTAACAGCGCCCGAGAAAACGCTGCCGGTAGTATCGGTGCCGTTGAACGGGACACCGGTGATCAGGTTGGCATTGATGGGGTTCAGGTTGTTGCTGCCAGTCGTGCCCTGATTGAACGCATTGAGGGCTTCGACACGAAAATCGAACGACTGGTGCTCAAATGTTTTGAAGGAACGTTGTATTGTCAGATCGGTATTGACGAAGTGGTCGGTAGTGAGAGCGTCACGCGATATCGTGTTTTGCGTGGTGCCGAAGTTGGACGTCACCCAGTGAGTATTGGCAGCGCTAACCACCTTGCAGGGGTCGTTAGTCGCCCAGAACTCAGGACCATCGCACAGCGTGCCAGGAGCAACGTTGAAGAAGTCCTCGCCCTTGATGGCCCAGTTGGTGATGGGTGCGTTCTTGTTGAGCAATATAGGACGGTCGTTCCCGATGCCGTCTCCATTCCAGTCGAAACCGATCTCCACATTCAGCGGATTACCCGATTGGAATGTGTTTATGCCTGAGAAGGTAAAGTTGTTGACGATAGCAGCGGCCACTCGCGCCATGCCTTCAGCGTGCCACACCGGGGGCGTATAGACGACCGATGCAACAAACCGCTGACGATGATCGAAAGCCGAGGGACCGTACTCTCTGCGGCGGGGGGCGCGCTGAATTTCCGCGAAAGTGGAGATCTGCGAACCATTCGCATCGGTAAAGATCTCCGAGCCGTCATCCAGCAATTTGGAGTACGTATATGCCGTACGAAGCAACAATCCATGCCGCGTACGATGGTCCAGATTGAGTTCCAGCGCGTTGTAGTTGGAGTCGGCGCCGTTGTCTTCGAGGATAATGCGGCCGCGGGTGGGAATGATGCGCGGGCCAGCGGGAGTCGTAGGATTGAACTCTTCCGTCTGGTACAGCTTCTCCGACCGGTTGCCCACATATTCCGCGGACGCGATGAAGTTGCCCGGCAGTTCGCGCTGCACCCGCAGGTTGTATTCGAAGGTGAGAGGATCGAGCAGATTGGGGTTGATAACGTTGGCGGTATCGATTGCCGACGGCGCCATGGTCTTGATGACGCAGGTGCTGCAAACGTTCAGGATGGATGACCAGTTGGCAGTCCCGCGACCCGTTGTCCCAGGGCTGATGTTCTTGGCGGCGGCATTCGGGGAGCTACCCTGGATGTTATCGATGATGTTGCTGAAGACGTGCGAGTAGAAGATGCCCGCACCGCCACTGATGACGGTTTTGCCGCCACTGACCGGTTGATAGTTGAATCCCAGTCGTGGCCCGAAGTTGTTCTTGTCACCAACCTCAGGAACATTCAAAGGGAATGCCGACGGATTGCTCAGATTGAAACCCGGATAGCCGAGGTAGTTGAACGGCGTGCCGTGATACTCGTAGCGCAGACCGAAATCAACTTCCAGGTTGGAGCGCACTTTCCAGGAGTCCTGGGCATAGTAGCTCTGCGTCCATATCTCCGGACGTGCGACTGGATTCCCAAAAGAAATCGTCGCCGCAGTGTTTCCGGTGCCCGAGAAATCATCGAGATAGTTGGCCAGGTCGGAGTAGCCGCCGGGAACGGTGGCATAAGGAATGGAACCGTAGTAGTTCCACGGGATCTCGTCCCGGATACGGGTGTCGGCTACATCGAAACCAAACTTCAACGAGTGACGGCCCATCGTCAGGTTGAGCGAGTCCTGCAGTTGATAGGTGTTTTGAAAGCTGCCCTGCGGAACAAGTCCAGCCGGAATCCCATATCCGGTAATCGATGTAAAGGTGACCGCTGGAGCCAGCGCGAGTGGGTTGGCATAGGTCTCCGGACGCAGGTCGAAGGTGAAGCCGATGCGGCTCCATGATAGCCGCAATTCATTCAAGAGGTGCTGGTTGAAAATGTGAGTCTCAGTAATGCCCGCGTTGTAAACGACGCCACCCTGCTGAGTGTCGAATTTGGGCAGTTGGTCGGGAAAGTTGTTGACGTCGAAGGGAGTATTCTGAGGGGCTTGAATGAAGCGGAAACGGATTTTGTCGGCGTCCGAAATCTTTACGTCCGATGTGGCTTCGAGTTCACGTGAATTGTTGGCGCCTCCCAGAGAACGCTGCACACCCGCGAAATCGACTGTGCCGCGAGGCAGGCCCGTCACCGGGTCGTTCCCCAGGTTTTCCGATACTGCAAAGAGTTGGTTCGTGCCCACCAAACCGCCGTATGCGTTGATCAGGTTGGCGATGCGAGGATTCGAGGCATATTGCTTGAGCGCCGCATAACCCGCGGCTGTGGGAACGGTAAGGATTCCCAGATTTGCGGTATTTCGCAGTCTGTCCCATTGGTTGGAAACAAAGAAGAAGGCACGGTCATGAAGGATCGGTCCACCAATGCGGAACCCAAAAAGATTTTGCCTGGACTTCGCTTTGCCCGAGTTACTGCCGCCCTGCAGGTTCAAAACTGTGCTGTGGTCTGTGGCATCCAGCGAGGAGTTTAGCAAGCGCTCGTAGATTGCACCGTGGAACTTATTGGTGCCGCTCTGGAAAACGAGGTTCGATACGGAACCGCCGCCACCATACTCCGGCGAGAAAGAGTTGAGCAGAAATGTGATCTCGTCCACGGCTTCAAGATTTTCCGGCTGGAAAGCCTGCCCGTGGATACCCTGATCGTTGTTATCGGCGCCTTCAATCAGGAAGTTATTGTCGCGGGGACGATTGCCGTCAACCGAAAACGCAACGCCATTAGTGAAGGCCGACGCGGTCACCGTGGTGACGCCCGGAAGAGTGAAGGCGAGCTCATAAGGATTCAGACTCGTGATTGGAAGGTTCTGGACCTCCATGTTCGAGATCGTATCGCTTATCTCGCCGCTGTCCGTGCGAAGGCCAGCAGTCGTTGCCCCGACTTCAACGGTTGCACTCGCCGCAACGATCCCGAGCGTCGCGTTGATGGATGTAATGACGGACGCAGCGACGTCTGTACGGTCGATCGTCGTTGGTGCGAACGACGGCGCGTTGACGACGACTTTGTAAGCCCCGGGCTGCACCGACTCGATGCGATAGCCGCCGGCGCCGTTGGTGGTGACGGTGCGTCCAATGCCCGTCTGGATGTTCGTAGCAACGATGGTCGCACCTGGAATCGCGGCTCCCGTGGCGTCGACGATCGTACCGGCAATCGTGCCGTTTGTACTTTGCGCGCCGGATGTCAAAACGATGCCAAACGTGAGCAGCACCAACAGGCACAACCCTCTTCTCAATAAATTCATACAGTCCTCCAATATCGGAAGCCCTGACGTGCAACCGGATGCCCGAACCTGTCGCGGGGAGAGAGACCTGTGACAAGGAGGATGTCAGCGTGATGAAGATGGGGGTATCGGGGACGAGAGATATTTCTGGAATAGCGTCGAAATCAAAAAATCACGTGGAAGTGCAGCGCGAACATTCACTTCGCTGTATGAAATCGAACACTCGGTACAAAGGGCGGGATTTCCGGGCGAGCAGCGGGTTGAAGACCATGAAGCAGCACATAGCAGGGACGAATCGCGGAAGAAATGCGATGTAGCTGCGGCAGGCATCGTCCCACTTACGAAAATCTATAGATGCACACCGCGGAGGGGCGGATATTCGCCGCTCCGCTACGAATGTACAGAAACAACCATCTTGCCGTAGCCGGTCTGGTCTTTCGCGGCACCGTTATATGCGAGTTCCGCGTCATCGAACGGCACCACCGCTCTTACCAGCACCTTCAGCGTACCCGCGTCGATCAGTTGCGCCACATCGACTAGCTGCTGTTGATTTGGCTCAACGATAAAGAAGGCGTCTTTGACTCGCTGCTCCTCGTGCTCGCCTTCGCCGGAAGAGACGGACACCATGCGGCCATTGTCACCAAGCACATCCCAGGACCGCGCAAGAGTATCTCCACCAACGGTATCGAATACAACATCGGCATCGTTGACAACAGTTTCAAAGCGCGTCGTTTTGTAGTCGATCACTTCATCGGCGCCCAGACTCTTCATGAGATCGAGGTTGGCTCCGGAACCCGTTGCAATCACATATGCCCCGTGCAGCTTTGCAAGCTGTATCGCGAAGGTACCAACGCCGCCCGAGCCCCCATGAATCAAAACCTTTTCGCCGCGCTGCAGTTTGGCACGCGTGAGCAAACCCTGCCACGCCGTCAGTGCGCTGATCGGAACCGCGGCCGCTTCCGCGTGACTGAGCGACGCCGGCTTGATCGCGATAGACGATTGCTCCGTCACACAGAACTCCGCGAGGGCCCCTTCGCTGTACCAGTCGTTCATTCCGTAAACCGTCTGCCCTACGCTGAATGGATCGGCACCAGGACCGCAGGCGGCAACCACGCCAGAAAACTCATGCGATGGAACAGCATTGGCACGCGGCTTACCATCTTTCGTTTGGATCGTTGGGCTCCATCCCAATTCGGTCGGAGTAATACCTGCCGCGCGGACTTCGACAAGGACCTCGCCAACTCCCGGCTTCGGCTTCGGACGGTCTGCAGCAAAGACCTCCAGCCCACGCTTTTTTGCAACTACCTGCATTACTTTCATGCGTCACCCTCGTGTTGAAATTCCTCTTCAACGTTTGGATGCCCGGAGCGGTATTTCGGGAGCATGAATATCAAAGGGCAAACAGTCCCACGCTGGCCGCCAGCATGATCAAAGTAGCGGCCCAACCCATAATCAACATCGGGACCGGCAGCGTAAACTCGCCCATAATGCGTTTGCTCCCAGCGATCACCATGATCACCGCCATCACCGGCGCGGCCAGCACTCCGTTCACCACGGCGGCCCAGAAAAGCGCCTTCACCGGGTTCAGGCTGGTGAAGTTCAGTGCAATGCCCGCGAGGGTCGATACAGCGATCGTGGCGTAAAAAGCTTTTGCGTGGAAAAGCTTTCGGTCCAGCCCTTCGGTCCATCGGAAAGTCTCGGCGAGCGCATACGCTCCTGACCCCGCCATTACCGGCACCGCCAGCAGGCCCGTCCCGATAATGCCGGTAGCAAACACCACAAACGTAAATTTCCCGGCAATGGGGCGTAGCGCTTCCGCCGCCTGCGCTGAAGTTTGAATGTCCGTAAGCCCGCTCGCGTGCAGTGTCGTCGCCGTGGCGTAGATGATGAAGATAGCGATGACGTTCGAGACGACCATGCCGATCCCTGTATCAAACCGGATGCGACTGAACTGCCCTTTTGCTACGTCGCAATGCATGGGGGCTGTCGACTTGTCACGATGCTTGCGTTCTTCCACTTCCAGAGCAGACTGCCAGAAGAAAAGATAAGGGCTGATCGTTGTGCCGAGCACCGCGACCAGTGCCGTAGCGGTCGCGGCATCCATATGCATGTGTGGAACGAACGTCGCCAGCAACGCGAGCTTCCACGGAACATGCACCGCGAAGACGACGGCGACATACGTAAACAGCGAAAGCGTCAGCCACTTGAGCACCGATGAGTAGCGCTTGTAACTGATGTAGATCTCCGCCGCGACACACAAGACGCCGAACGCGACGGTGTAGAAATGCATGCTTCCACCGAGCAGCAGTTTCAGCGCCGCTCCCATCGCGCCAAGGTCCGCACCGATATTAATCGTGTTGGCGATAAGCAGCAGCGCCACAACCGAACGGACGATCCACGAAGCATAGTGTCGCCGCAGGTTCGAGGCGATCCCGTGACCGGTGACGCAACCGATGCGTCCGCTGATCTCCTGGATCACGATCATGAACGGCAGGCTGAAGAGCATGGTCCACGCCAGCCCATACCCAAACTGCGCACCGACCTGGCTATACGTGGCAATGCCGCTTGGGTCGTCATCTGAGGCGCCTGTGATCAGCCCCGGGCCGAGACGGCGCAGGCGGCTAGCTGGCATAGATCGATCGGAAGAAGAATTCATCAATTCACCCACGCAAAAAGATTTTCAAAAACTGTAGAAACGGTGTGGCGGAAGAGAAACAGTTCCAACGATCTATCTCAGTGAGTCGATGCGGTTTACCGGCAGCGAGTTGCAGGAAGGACCCTCGCCCAGCGTGGACGCTCGCTCCAACGTACTTTCACAGACATTACCAAAGACCCGCCCTGGCGTTACCAAATGAAAGTGCTTTCACTGCTACGTTTAGTCGTAGAACGAATGTGAGGGTACGTGAGCGGTCCATATTCAACCTCATCCGCCATTTTCCACTCCACGTTCGAGGAGATCACGTGGATATGAGAATGAAGAAACTTTTTGTGCTGACTGCTCTGCTTTCAGCGTCGTCGCTTGTTTCCAAAGCAGATTCCTTCGGCGTCGCGAGCGGCTTTAGCCTGGTGGCTTTGGGTGTCGCGGCTTCTCCCGGACACGCCGCTGTTGCCGGCAGCATCAACGATGGATCCGAAGTGACGGGCCGCGTGGCAGCGGCCGGGATGATCACAGGCATCGGCACCATCGGTTCCGCACTCACCAACACGGGCCAGTTCCCCGACCCCTATATCGCCGACGCGACCTTCGGCGGCACGACCTATGACCTGGTCGCGGCTGGCGGGATCGCAAATGGCATCAACATCAACAGTGATGGAAACGCGTTCGTAGTCAACAGCGACGGTTCCGCTTTCGTCAACGGATCCAACGGCAAGTACCTCAACTTCAACGGCAATGGCGGCCACAAAGGCAGCCTCGTCACGGCTCCCTCGGCAAGCCCTATCAACTTCGATACGCTGCGCACTTCGCTGCAGAACGAAAGCGCGTCTATCGCAGCCCTGGTTGGGAGCACGATTTCGACTCAAGGGTCAAACCATACGACCATTCTTACTGCGACCGATCCCAACCTCGACGTCTTCAACATCACCGCGGCTGAGTTCGCCAGTGGCGCCATCGACATCGAGACCCATGGCATGAACCCGACGATTATCATCAACGTCACCGGGGCGCCCAACGGCGTATACACCTCCGGCGGCATATTTCTCTTCAACGGCCAGCAGGACTTCAGCAGTGAGTTGACCAACAAGGTGCTGTTCAACTTCCCTGACGCGACGGTACTCAATACCGGTTCGGGTGAGTTCGCCGCATCCATCCTGGCACCCTATGCGAAGCTCACCGCCAACACGCTGGACGGCACCATCATCGTCGCGCAGGCCACGTCACTGAACGGCGAGGTCCACAACATCGAGTTCCAGGGCACCCTGCCGAACCTGCCGCCGGTCAACCACAACACGCCGTCCGTACCGGAGCCGGGAACCTTGGCGCTGGTAGGCACCGGGCTCCTCTCGGTTGCAAGCAAGCTGCGGCCCAGGAAGTAAGCCTCCCGTCAGGAGCGGTTACCCGTCACCAGGCGCAATAGCCAGGTAAGGATGACCGCTCCGAAAACGGCTATCAGGATGCTCATGATCAGGCCGTGATCGCCCACTCCGCCAAGGCCCAGATGGCTGGAGATGAAGCCGCCGATCAACGCGCCAATCAGTCCGATGACCATGTCCATGATGACGCCGTAGCCAGAGCCCTTCATCAGCTTGCCGGTCAGCCAGCCAGCGACGATGCCGATAATGATCCACGCAATAATTCCATGACCATCCATAGTGCCTGTTCTCCCTTTAAATGTCCGATTGGCGTGCGGGATGAGTGTACAACCTTCATTACGGCTCGGTGCGGTG
>Ga0070679_100002607_pt1 | contig 16395 bp, 8 predicted proteins | sample KBSC63BmetaG_FD_65652 | JGI IMG/M metagenome (GOLD analysis project Ga0070679, IMG submission 65652) | Corn rhizosphere microbial communities from Kellogg Biological Station, Michigan, USA - KBS C6-3B metaG | ecosystem: Host-associated > Plants > Roots > Rhizosphere | place: USA: Michigan... | reverse complement strand
CATGTAGTGCGTTGCGTAATTAGCACTTAAATATGAATACGAAAACTTTAAATGGCAATACTTCGTATGCCATGGCTGCGTAATCGATAGATTCGTAACCATTAGGGCCGTTGTTGCTGGCCAGGCCTGTTGCCACGCACTTCCGCCGACTCAAAAATAAAACGGGCTGCTGTAATGGAATGAAGTGACCGTTGCTTAAGACTATTCTTCTAAGGATGTAGTTGGTTGGTTAGGTTCCGGCTATATCCCTACAATTAATAACTAAATAAACATGTAGAAGGCTTACGGCGAATGTGTTTGGACCAGGGTTCGACTCCCTGCAGCTCCACTTAGAATCAATTTTTAATTATTAAAGCCCGATAAAACGCCCTGTTTTCGGGTTTTTTTGTTTTTTGTCAGCTTGTAGCCTATTCTTTTTATTTTTTTATTAATTCAAAAAAACTGAAGGAAGGAAATTACATCATGACAGTAAACTAAAAATAGCGCCCCGAAAAGTTCACTATGGTAATTCGTTAACCAAAAGAGTTATCACCAATGTTTTGGAAGAAGTGATTAATAATTATAAATACGCTTCACTTCCGGAATTAAATGCAATATTAAACTTGTACAATGTTATTGCAGACAGAGGAAATATAGATTCAAAAATGTATGAAAGAAAAGGGCTGATGTTTTCTGTATTAGATGATAAAGGAAATAAAGTTGGCGTACCCATTAAAGCCAGCAATTTTTATATCAAGCCGACTTTAAAAAATCTGGAAAAGAAGTTTGCAGAAAACCAAACGCAAAAGCAGCCTTATGCCCGCAAATTACAGGCAAGAATAAATTGGGTGCTGATGAAAAAAGAACAGTCGTTTAATGGATTCATTCAGAGCCTGTCAACGGAAGGAATTAAAGTAGTGGCAAGGCAAAGCTCAGACGGAAATATATATGGCCTTACTTACATTGATTTTAAAAATAAATGTGTTTTTAATGGCAGTGATTGGGCAAGGAGTTTAGTGCCAAAGCTGTGTTAGATCAGTTGGGTCTGGCACCTACTCGCCCTCAGGAAAAATAAGGATAAGAGACAAAAGATAGTACAATCGATTCAAATCTCGTAGACCAATCAGGAAAACACATTAATGAACATGCCACTGCGAAAAATCAGAAAGAGGATTTAGCAAATGTTATGAATCTTCTTCTTAAGCCGGAGCAAAATAATGATTATACACCTCATGAATTGTTGAAGAGAAAGAGGAATAAATTAAGTTGGTGAAAAGAATAATACTGTAAAAAAATAAGAAAATTTATATCTTCTAATAACTTAAATTATTCGATCAGTAAGATAGACTAAGTAGACAACCGATCTTACCAAACAGTTTAATACCTGTTTATAAATATAAATTTTTAATTTGTTGAAAATGATTACGGAAGCATCTCCTGGTAACAGGTTAATAAAATTTTACTGATTTTTAAAAAACAGCACAATCAATTGCAGTCACTTTTCAACCGATTGCATAAGAAAAACTTTTGATTTATAAAACACACCTTTATTATTTTCAAAACCCTTTATTTATCTTTATAAGGGCATCAAATATTCATTCAAAAATCAAACTAACATCGGATGAGAAAGTCAAGACTAATTCAAACTAATTTATCTCTGCTGGCATTCTTACTCATCTCCTTTTCGGGAATTGCTCAAAGAAAAATAACTGGAGTTGTAGAAGATGTCAAAACCAATTCGCCTCTCGAAGGGGCAACGATTACTGTTAAAGACAGTAAAACCAGCACAATATCTAAAATCGGGGGTCAATTTACAATTACAGTGCCGGATGGAACGGCCATACTTGAAATATCTTTCGTTGGATATGATTCAAAATCTACAACCATAGGGTCAAATCAAACGAATATTGAAATCAAATTAAACCAATCCGAGAACAATCAACTTTCAGATGTGGTGGTAGTGGGATATGGAACGCAGAAAAAAATTGACGTTACCGGAGCCGTGGATCAAATATCAGGCAAAAGTTTGGCAGAACGGCCAATTGCCAATGTATTCCAGGGATTACAGGGCGTAAGCCCGGGCCTTAATATAACTTATAATGGGGGCCAACCTGGTCAAACTCCCACTATTAATATACGGGGATTTGCTTCTATCAATGACCAAAGCGGTTCGCCACTGGTAGTCATAGATGGTATTTCGTCAGCTACTGATGATTTGCTACGGCTTAATCCTTCCGATATCGCTTCAATTACAGTGTTACGTGATGCAGCTTCTGCTGCGATCTATGGAGCGAGGGCGGCTTATGGAGTGCTTCTGGTTACTACAAAGACCGGGGGATCAGGAAGCCGGCAAAGTATCAGTTACAGTAATTACTTTGCTCTATCCAAGCCTACTATCCTACCTCAACCTGTTACTGATCCTTACATTTATCTTAAAGTATTCGAGGAAGCCACTGCCAATACGCCATGGCATTACAGAAGTTTTACTCCATCGCAGTACGATTGGGCAAAACAACGTTCTGATGATCCTTCTTCTTCACCTGAGGTAAAACCTGATCCTGATGATCCAACTAAATGGGCATATATGGGCAACAATAACTGGAATGATTACTTTTTCAGCAAAACGAGCCCTTCACAATACCACAGCATTTCTTTTAGTGGATCTTCCTCAGATGCACACAAAATGCCGATGGGATATTTATTATCTGCAGACTATACCGAAGAAAATGGATTAAATAAGTTAACCAAAGATGATTGGAATCGTTATGGATTAAGAGGACGGTTTAATTTTTCGCCGCTTCCGTGGTTGAAAGTAGACAACAATCTCAGTGTTTATCAACTAAAAAAAGATGCCCCTGCCACTAATATTACAAATATTTATTATTTGCAACCGATAGAGGCAGCTAAGAATCCCGATGGCAGCTGGGCAAATACAGATGCGGGCATTCTGGGAGCACAACTCACAGACGGAGGCCGCAATCAGCAAACCAGGTTTGGCTTTCAGGATGTGGCAAGGGCTGTAGCTTCATTTTTTAATAAAGATTTGCAAATAACAGGCGACGTAAGTTTTAAAAGAGAATTATGGAAATATCATACAGAAAGTTTGCCATACTCGCTTGGCTATGGGCCAAACGATGTACGTATCCAAAACGCCACCGGCTCAATTTCTGAGACAAATGGAACAATCAACCAGGATGTGGTTGACCTATATGCTAATTATAAAAAAACTTTTGGTGATCATGCTATTACTTTACTGGCAGGGTATAATCAGGAAAGTTATGAATGGTCTCCCATAACAGCATCTAAAACTCAGCTCATTTCGGCATCAGTGCCTTATATAGGACTTACTACCGGTGATGCAACAGTTAACAATACTTCACAAGGCGGATATTATGCTTATGCTATAAGAAGTTATTTCGGGCGTATCAATTATACTTTTAAAGACAAATATATCCTGGAAGCCAATGGGAGATATGATGGATCATCCCGTTTCCCGTCAAATAATAGATGGGGGCTTTTTCCTTCAATTTCCGGAGCATGGATAGCCAGCAAAGAACATTTTATGGATTTTTTAAAGCCTGTCCTTTCAACGGTTAAATTTCGCTTGTCTTATGGAAGCCTCGGTAATCAGAGCGTAGCCTATTTTGGATACATTCAAACATTGCCTGTTTCTCAATCTCCATATTTAATTGACGGTAATTTCCAAACTGTTCTCGGTAGCGCCCCTTCTTTAAGCGTTGATCCTAACAACTATACGTGGGAGAAAGTCAATACTAAAAATATAGGTACTGATATCGGATTACTGGACGATAAAATTTTAGCCAGTTTTGATTATTACATAAGAAATACTAACGGAATGCTCGCACCTTCCCAGGAATTGCCTGCCGTATTAGGAACTTCAGCTCCTCAGCAAAATTCTGCTGATCTTACTACGAAAGGCTGGGAATTGTCGTTAAGTTATAGAAACACACTTACTATAGCCTCCAGCCCTTTTTCTTTTAATGCCAAATTCATTCTTTCGGATTCAAAAAGCAAGATTACAAAATACAATAATGCGTTAGGTACCTTTTCTGCCGCTTATAGGGAGGGAGAAGAAATTGGAGAAATTTGGGGGTTAACCAATGACGGCCAGTTTACTACCAAAGATGAAATTTCTAAATTAGATCAAACGGAAATTATTCCCTGGGGGGCTCTGGATATTGTACCCGGATGGCCGAAATACAAAGACCTAGATGGAAACGGTAAAATTGAATTAGGTCCTTCCGATAAAGATTCTAAGGACTTGAGCATTATCGGCAATAGCAGCCCAAGATACCGTTTTGGGTTTAATCTTGATGCGAGCTGGAAAGGAATAGACTTTTCTGTTTTTTTACAGGGCATTGCTAAAATGGATTTTTATCCTCATCATTATTTGTTTTGGGGACCCTATCAGCAGCCTTACGCAAACGTATATCCATGGAACCTTGATTATTATCGTGCTGCCAGTGAAAGCCCGGCCGACAGGGCTAACAACTCAGCAGCTTATAATAAAGCGGGGCTGGCTGATGCGAATACAAATTCTTATTTCCCGGTATTACAATCCTGGCTTGCCGATAATAATTATGGCTCCGGACTTGATATTCCTCAGACCAAATATCTTTTGAACGCTGCTTATTTAAGAATTAAAAATATCACACTCGGATATTCTTTACCACATTCCGTTATTGATAAATTTGGTATTAAAAGATTGCGTTTCTTTTTTAGTGGGGAGAACATCTTTGAATTTTCTGCCATAAAAAAATATCTGGATCCGGAATCAATTAGCGATGGATATGGTTGGGAATATCCATACCAGAGAAAGTATTCCGTTGGATTAAATCTTGATTTGTAATACAATTTATTTCAGAAAACATAACTAAGAAAAATTATAGTAATGAAGAAATTATTTATACTCGGTGCCGCTATCTGTATTGTGTTTGCATCTTGCAAAAAGGACTTTTTAGACCGATACCCACAAACATCTATTGCACCACAATTATTTTTTAAATCGGAGCAGGATCTGTCACTTTACGTAAATGGCCTTCTCGATCTGCCGGGGAAAGATAATTATCTTGCTGACCAGAGTAGTGATAATTTAGCCACAACCGGTTCTATAGAAATAAAAAATATCATGACAGGTTCACCTAGTTCTAAAACAATCACGGGTGGATGGAACTGGAGCCGCTTGCGGAATATTAATTATTTTCTTGACAACTATGACAAAGCCGAGGTAGCACAGGAAGTAAAAGATCATTATGCCGGTTTAGCGAGATATTACCGGGCAGAATTTTACTTCGGAATGGTAAAAAGATATTCAGATGTACCCTGGTACTCTCACGCAACCCAGCCGGATGACTCGGCAGCTCTTTATAGTATTCGTTCTCCTCGTTCCTTGGTAATGGATAGTGTTATGTCTGATCTGGCTTTTGCAGCGGCACATGTCAGGGAAAATGTACCCATTGGCACACCCAATGTTTGGGCAGTGAAAACCTTTTATGCCCGGGTGGCTTTATATGAAGGCACTTTTAGAAAGTACCATACGGAATCAAATCTGCAAAATACCGCCGCTCAGTTTTTACAAACGGCTAGTGATGTTGCTAAAGATATTATGAGTTCAGGGAAATTTCAAATCTACAATACCGGCCATCCCAATCAGGATTATGCCGCCCTTTTTAACAGCCAGGATCTTACTTCAAATTCCGAAGTCATTCTTGTCAATGCTTATGATGCTAGTAAACCGGGGGGAGGAGGCAATGCCGCTAATGCATTTGGTGATTATGAACAATCCCCTGCCCGGGATTTGGTACAAACTTACCTGATGAAAGACGGCACTCGTTTTTCAGCGGTTGCGGGATATGATAAATTCACGTATGTACAGGAATTTCAGAACAGGGATCCCAGGTTATCGCAAACATTTGCCTATCCAGGGTGGGTAAGGCTACCGGCCACTACTCCTTTTGTGCCTTATTTTAATAAAAATTTTACCGGGTATTTTCAATTAAAAGGCTACATTAATACTACCGATAATATAGTTAATAATAGTACAGATTTTCCTGTTTACCGATATGCGGAAGTTTTATTAACTTATGCGGAAGCATTGGCGGAATTAGGACAGATTGCTCAGTCCGATCTTGATATATCAGTTAATCTTTTAAGAGCCAGGGCAGGTATTCCGGGGTTAGATCTTGCATTTGCCAATAGTAATCCCGATCCCGTGTTAATGACAAAATATCCAAATGTGAGCGGCACCTATGGAGGGGTTATATTAGAATTACGCCGCGAGAGAAGAGTGGAATTTGCAATGGAAGGTTTTCGTTATGATGATCTGATGAGATGGGATGCAGGTAAATTGCTCGAAAATATCCCACAAGGAATGTACTTTCCGGCGCTTGGAAAATATGATATGACAGGAGATGGTGTGCCTGATATTATTTTAATAGATAAAGGCAGCAGTATTCCTCCGGAAGATCAAAAAGAAAAAAATTCTTTGGGCAAAACGCTGGTTTACTATAAAGCGGGAAATTTTGGCGATCCTGTTACCATATATCTCAGCAATGGCACCAGCGGAGCGATAGTAACCGAAGTAACGCCGAGAAGTTTTATAGATCCTAAAGATTATTACCGGCCAATTCCTTATACACAAACTGTTTTAAATCCAAATTTGAAACAGATGTTTGGATGGGAGTAATATGAACGGATGAAACGACCATGCTAAAGTTAAATTAGGCCACACCAGCATCAAAGCTATGTCAGGCAGGTATGCCCTTAACAAATTAAATTATTTTCAGGTGAAAAATAATAATTGGCGGTATAAATTAATGATAATAGCGCTTTTGCTATTCTGCTTTTGGTTTAGTGTAAATACAAACGCCCAAATAATATCAAACAGTCCGGAACGAAGAGAGGATGTCAGAAAACCGGCAGATACTTCGTGGAATCAACTCTCAGCGGGAGATAAAATGTTTGCAAACAGCCAGCTATTCAATCCGGCGGGTCAAAGCCTTAATTTAGCCGAAGGTATTAGAGTATTGAATCTCGATTTGGCGCAGCAAAAGAATTTTCTTATTGCAAAAAATAATAACGACCTGTGTATTATTGACGCAAATGATTTTAAAGTAACTGATCATTTCAATTATGAAAAAAAAGAAGCTGGCTCCATGTATGGCTTTGCTGTGGATAGCAACGATTCTACCATTTATTTTACAGGAGCGCAAAAAAATTTATATATAGGAAATGTGGGCAAGTCGGGGACATTCAAGCTTACGAAAAAAATTGATTTATCGGTTGAGCATAAAACAACAGCGCCTTTGGGAATTGGGTTGTGTGGCAACAATATTGCTTTGGTAGCTCTTGCTATTCCAAACCAAATTGCTGTTGTTGATATTTCCGAAGGGAGAATGTTGACTAAGATACCTGTGGGCGTTTGCCCGTATGCGATAGTTATCAGCAAAGACCACAGGCTTGCTTTTGTAAGCAATTTTGGCGGTCCGCACTCTAAGAAAGGAGACGTCACCGAGCAATCTGGCGGAACAGATGTTGCCGTAGATAACAGAGATGTAGCATTGCGCGGCTCTGTTACTATAATTGATATTCAATCAAGAAAAAAAATTGCGGAGATTGCGACGCATATTCATCCCGAAGCAATGGCCTTATCTCCGGATGGCAAACTGCTTTATGTAAGTGATAATAGCGGCGATGACATTAGTGTAATAGATGTAAAGACTTTCAAAATCGTACAAACAATTAATACCAAACCGGATACTACGCTGCCGTATGGAAGCCTGACAACAGCATTGGAATTTAGTGCCGATGGAAAAATATTATTCGCTGCTAATGCGGGAAATAATTCAATTGCTTTGATTGATCCTAAGCGTCCCCAAAAAGGCCCGTATGCTTTTATTGCAGGTGGTGGCTTTCCGGGAACTGTATCTATCGGTGATCATAATTTATTTATCGGAAATGTTACGCCGCTAAAAGGTGCCATTCAAAAAGTTGCGCTCCCGAAAAGTAGATCAGAATTAGACGCATATAGCGCAGAAGCAAAGAAAGGATTTCATTTTATAGAAATGCTAAAAGCGCAGGCCGAAGCCAATATGAAGGCGAAGCCTGAACCGGTTCCGGGGAATGTGGGCGAGCCTTCCAGCATAAAACATGTGGTGTATGTTATTCGGGAAAATAAAAAGTTTGACCAGGAATTGGGTGATATGGGAGAAGGAAATTGCGACCCACAACTTGTTGAATACGGAAAAGAAGTATCGCCCAATACGCACGAGCTTGCAAAACAATTTGTGCTGCTGGATAATTACTATTGCAATGGCATTAACTCCAGCGATGGGCATCAATGGGCCATTCAGGGAATTACAACTCCATATCATGAAAAAGATTTTTCAAACGGGCGCTGTGCTTATGATTTCGGTACAGATCCTTTATCTTATGCCGGTTGTGGTTTCATTTGGGATCATCTGTTGCGCAAAGGTATTTCGTTCAGAAATTTCGGAGAAACCGACCTTGCAGTAATAACACAAGGCAAAACCTGGACTGACTTGTATAATTCATGGAAAAATAAAAATGATTCTGCCCAATTTAAATGCGCCTATCAGATGAAAAACCTGGAAAAATACAGCGACTTGCGTTTTCCCGGCTGGAACTTGAATATCCCCGACCAAATCAGGGCGGATATATTTATTAAAGCGCTTCACGAATATGAAGCAAAGGGCAGCCTGCCGGAATTTATTATTCTTTACTTGCCCAACGACCATACCAGTGGATATAGTGAAACCGTTCCCACGCCGCGTGCCTATGTAGCGGATAATGATTTGGCAACAGGCAGAGTTATGGAAGCGCTTTCAAAAAGCCCGTTTTGGAAAGATATGGCTGTATTCATTAATGAAGACGATCCCCAAACTGGTACAGACCATGTGGACGGACACCGGTCATTCTGTTTGGTGGCAAGTCCTTATGCAAAACGCAATACCATTATTAGTCATTTTTATAATCAATCATCTGTGTTGCATACCATTTGCCAGATATTTGGTGTACAGCCGATGAATCAGTTGGTAGCAATGGCTCCATTAATGACGGATTGTTTTAAGGAAACGCCTGATTATACTGGGTATAATTTTCTTACGCCGACGGTTGCTATCAACGAAATGAACCCCCCGAAAGAAAAGCTTCCAAAGACTGCCGCCAGGCTGGCTCCTTTGACGCAGAAAATGGATTTCTCAAAACCAGACCTTATTGATGATGATGCTTTATTATTCAGTAAATATTTATGGTCTGTTGCGCATGGAGAAAAACCATTTCCCAAAAAATATTTCGGAACACAAGCAAAGAATCTAAAGGCACTCGGGTTGAAAGTAGATCCGGAATTTGGGGACGATGATGATTAAGGTTTTAGTAGTATTGAATTGGTGAAGGTTCTAAAACATTTCATATCCCAATAAAGAAATTTGCATATTATTCGACTATTTCACAGGAGAAAAAATCGAAAGTTTTAATAAAGAAATTGTGTTTAAAAATTTTGCAGGAGAAGATGGTTGTGTTTATACCATAAAAAAGACTTAAGACAGTGTTTAATTTGGCTTTCTGTAAAAAGCAGCTTTTTCAGGTTTAAGCGGTTGATTTCCTAAAATTATATCGGCGGCCTTTTCTGCGATCATCATAATTGGAGCATACAGATTACCATTCGTTATATACGGCATTACACTTCCATCTACTATTCTTAAACCGTCAATGCCATGCACCCGCAAGGTTAGTGGATCTACAACCGACATGTTATCCGTACCCATGCGACAAGTGCACGATGGATGCAGGGCAGTTTCTGAATCGCGTTTTACCCAATCCAATATTTGCTCATCAGTTTCAATAGCTGGACCAGGCGAAAGCTCACCACCATTAAATTCATCCATCGCCGGCTGGTTCAGGATTTTACGGGCACATCGGATGGCTTCCACCCACTCTTTCCGATCCTGGTCTGTAGACAAATAATTAAATTGAATGGCAGGTTTTTCTTTTGGGTCTGATGACTTGATTTTGATAGATCCTCGGGCATCCGAATTCATTGGCCCCACATGTACCTGGTAGCCATGTCCGCCTGATGGAGAAGTACCATCATAGCGTATGGCCACTGGCAAAAAGTGAAACTGCAAATTAGGGTAGGCCACTGTTTCATTACTCCTGATAAATCCACCGCCTTCAAAATGATTGGTTGACGCAGGTCCTTTCTTAAACAACATCCATTCAAGTCCAACCAGGGGTTTATTATACCATTTTAACGCCGGCCAAACACTCACGGGCTTCTTGCAACTATACTGAATATATACTTCCAGATGATCCTGTAAATTTTCTCCTACACCAGGAAGTTCGTGCAAGACCTCAATCCCGGCAGCTTTTAACGTTTGTGGATTGCCTATACCAGACAACTGCAACACTTGTGGAGAATTAATGGCTCCTCCACAGCAGATAATTTCACCTGCACTCACCGTGTGCAAACTGGTTCCTTCCGAGTATTCCACTCCAATAGCACGTTTACCTGAGAACAAAATTTTTGTGGTAAGAGCGCCGCAGATTACTTCCAAATTCTTTCGTTTACCGAGAACAGGATGCAGGTAGGCATCTGAGGCAGACCATCGCTTGCCATTTTTTATGTTGCGGTCGAACTTACCAAAACCTTCCTGTTGAAACCCATTCACATCATCTGTTAGTAGATAGCCTGCTTGTTTGGCCGAATTAAAAAATGCTTTAAACAAGGGATTCGTGGCAGGTCCAGTCTCAAGGTGGAGCGGACCTGTACCTCCACGTAATGAATTTGTTCCGGCTGTTCTTTTTTCAGACTTTTTAAAATAAGGAAGGCAATGTGCATAATCCCATGTTTCCATCCCCGGATCCTTTGCCCACTTTTCATAGTCCAGTGGATTACCACGAATGAAAATCATCCCGTTAATTGAGCTGGAGCCACCTAATATTTTTCCACGGGCATGATACACCTGCCGGTTATTCATGAATGGCTCAGGCTCCGATTTGTATTGCCAATCATAAAATTTACTACCAATAGGATAGGTAAGCGCAGCTGGCATATGAATAAAAATATCCCACCAGGCATCTTTTCTTCCCGCTTCAATCACCAACACTTTATGGCTCGGATTTTCACTTAGTCGATTTGCCAATACGCAGCCCGCCGACCCGCCTCCAATAATGATTGTATCAAAAACTTTATCCATTTTAATATCTTAATAAGGAGATTCTACATTTCCTAATTCTACATACACACTTTTTAGCTGGGTATAATGCTGAATAGCAGCAAGGCTATTCTCCCGGCCCTGACCTGATTGTTTATATCCGCCAAAGGGAAGTTCGATAGGAGTTATATTATAATTGTTGATCCAGCAGGTACCTGCCTGTAATTGATGAATAACCCGGTGGCCGCGTTTTATGTCACTTGTAAATACACCTGCCGACAGGCCGTAGGGGCTATTATTAGCACGCTCAATCACTTCTTCTTCAGCGTCAAAGCAAAGTATTGAGAGTACCGGACCAAAAATTTCTTCTTTGCAAATTTCCATCGAATCATCGCAGTCCGTAAAAATTGCCGGAGTAAGAAAATTGCCAGCAGTAATATCCCGTCCTTTAAAATCTTTTTCAGGTTTGAAGCCTCCTGTCAGTAATGTTGCGCCTGAAGATTTCCCTGAATCTATAAATCGAATTACTTTTTCCATGTGTGTTTTACTGATTAATGCGCCCATCTGAGTTTCGGGATCTTCCGGATCTCCCAACCTGATTTTCTCTGTTCGCTCTTTTAGCTGCATTAAAAAAGAATCCAAAATTTTGCGATCTACAAATACCCGTGTGCCATTCGAACAAACTTCACCCTGCGTATAAAAATTTGCCAGCAAGGCTGCTGATACCGCGTTATTTATATCTGCATCTTCGAAAATAATCAATGGAGATTTTCCACCCAATTCAAGGGTGACCCGTTTAAGTTGTGAGGCTGCGCTTGCAAAGATTTTTTTTCCAGTTGAAACCGAACCTGTCAAGGAAACTTTTGCTATACGTGGATCATTTACTAAACTGGCTCCAACCCTGCCATCACCCTGAAGCACATTAAACAAACCTGGAGGAGCGCCTGCTTCCATAAATGCCTTAGCCAATTCAAGTGCTGTGGATGGGGTAAGTTCGGATGGTTTAAAAATCATTGCGTTGCCACAAGCCAGTGCCGGAGCGGCCTTCCATGCAGCAATCTGGATCGGGTAGTTCCAGGCACCAATTCCCGCACAAATACCCAAAGGCTCCGGACGTGTATACCCGAAGGCGTTTTTCAAATCAAAAAATTCCCCATGTATCCCTGCTGCCATTCCTCCAAAATATTCCAGAGCGTCTGCAGCCGAACTAACATCCACCGCCAGGGACTCCGAAATTGGCTTTCCAACATCCTGCGTTTCCAGCAGAGCAATTTGATCTAACCTGGATCTCAACACCTCTGCTGTTTTCGTTAAAACCCTGCCACGTTCTGCCCCGGTTTTACTACGCCAGGTATCGAAGGCCTTCTGGGACGATTGTACAGCGGTTTCAATATCGTGTTCGTTAGCCTGGTAAACTTCTCCCAATGGAGTATTGTCAGCAGGATTATAGTTTATACACGATTCTTTGTTTGAACCAGTAGTTAATGCGCCATCTATAAACTGAGTGTACACCATATTCTTGTTAAGAAATTCTTTTTCTTTTAATAGATTTATAATAATAAATAAAGACACCAATGGCAACCAACGCAACTGTATAAATCCACGCTGCATACTGATTATACCATCCCTCACCATAGGTTGCAGTCCGGGGCCATGATACATTAATAACCATAAAACTACTCCACATCAAGGCCAAAATATTCACCGGGAATCCCCATTTGCCTAATTTAAATTTAGCATCGGTATCTCCTCCCTGCCGCGCCAATTTAAGCCTATTTTTCAATTGAAGTGCAACCACTATCCAGTAGGCAAGGTTAGCCCAAAGTATCGCAATAGAGGTTACTAACTCAAATACCTTTGGAAATTGAATATTCATCGCAAGGATAATTATGGCTCCCAATCCACAAAGAAGGGTAGCCAACACAGGCGTTTGAGTTTTTGAGGAAACTTTTGATAAGGATTCACTAAAGGGAAGGTACCTATCACGTCCCATGGCGAACATTAACCGTACTGCGCCGGAATGAACTGCAAAGGTGCATACAATGATGGCAAAAATAACAATACAAAGAAAAAGCCTGCCCGTGGTTTCACCCAAAACTGATTTCACCAACATAGGTAAACCTCCTCCTATATTTCCCAGACCTGGCATACCCAAATCAGGCACTGCCATCAAGGCTAACAATAACACCAGTAATCCGGCAATTCCGGCGGCCAATAGAGCCTGCAAGATAGCACGGGGAGCCTTTTTACGGGGATCATGAGTTTCTTCAGCAAGTGTTCCGGCAGTATCGAATCCATAAAGTACATAGGAGGCCGTCAGGGCGCCTGCCGCCATTAAAACCGTCACATCAGGAAAAGATTTGAAGGCAGATCCGGTATATTTAATGTGAACAACCGCTTCGATCGGAGATCTTACTTTATTTATAAACAGCAGAACTATCAGCACAATAATTCCAACCAGTTCAGTAAAGACACCAATATTATTAATCAGCGCCAGTAACTTAATGCCTCTGGCATTAACGATGGTACTTATAACAATTAGAATAGAACCTAGTAAAATGGCATTTATTGCAATCGATTTTGGGTCGACAGCGTTGCCGATTATCTGGAAGGAAGTTGAAATTTGTGGGAGACTAACCTGGAGTGCCATGGCCACGGCGGCAAGCGTAACAATAAGACAAGCCAGGTAGATCCAGCCGGTCATCCATCCAAGGAAAGGGTTTCCGGTAAACTTAGCCCATTGATAAACTCCGCCAGACAACGGAAACCTGGAAGCCAGTTCTGCAAAACACAGCGCCACCAGCAATTGGCCCGCCAATACACATGGCCAGGTCCAGAAAAATGCAGGGCCTACGACTCCGTAACCCAAATAAAACATTTGAAAAAGACCAGTAAGAATAGAAATGTAAGAAAAGCCTGCGGAGAAACTTGAGAAGCTACCTATAGAACGCTTTAATTCAGGACGATAACCAAAACTGGCCAGATCGTTGTTGTCAGTAACAGGAGAATCATTTATATTCAAATTGCAGGCTTTGGTATTACTTAATTAACAAATCTAACGAACGGGTGCGACTATTTTAAATTTTTCAGGTGCATCCTGATTTTTTATGGTGCTTACTCTAATAGAATATTAAATAACAACTTATATTTATGTTTTAGTTTAATTTCTGTCTCTGACTCTAAATTACAAAAAAAATTACCATGTCGTTTGCTGAATTTGACACAAACTTCACTTTGCCTGCACGCTTTTATACAAGCACCGATATTTTCAATGAGGAACTTGAGCGAATTTTTTACAGTCGATGGATTTATGTGGCTTGTGAAGCGGACATTCCGAACCCAGGCGATTATGTTGCGTTAAAACTTGGCCAGCGCTCTTTTTTTCTAACTCGGACACAAGGCGGGGAAGTGCGGGGATTTTACAATGTGTGCAGGCACCGCGGTCATGAATTGGTGCAGGGAGAAAAAGGCAACCGCAAGCGGCTTATGTGTCCTTATCACAACTGGACTTACGACCTCAATGGAAAACTGTTGCGTGCCCGCGGCATGGCGCCGGATTTCTGCAAAGAAGATTTTGGACTCAACTCAATAGAAGTCGCCGTGATCGGTGGCCTCATTTATGTTTGCCTTACCAGTCCTGGGCCCTCTGATATTGAAGAAGTGCAAGCCAGGCTTACACCGTATCTCGCTCCATACGAGTTGCCTAAAACCAAAATAGCTTGCCAAAAAGATATTATTGAGGCCTGCAACTGGAAACTGGTGATTGAAAATAACAGGGAATGCCTGCATTGCGACAGCAATCATCCGGAGTTGCTGGTACCGCTTTATAGTTCAGGATTTGGCAAGGGGCTCGATAAGGATAATGTGCAGCCTTCGGAGCAACGCTTCCAGGATGAGTTGCTGGAAAAAGAAAGGGAATGGGAAAGTCTCGGTCTTCCATACGAACTACAGGAGTTCCCGGATAATCTGTGGTTCCGCACTGTTCGACTCCCGCTGGCTAACCAATGCATATCCCACACCATGAAACCTGAACATGCCTGTAAAAAGTTGCTCGGCAATTTTCGGCGGCCGGAGGGAAGCGGACTTTCTTTGTGGACCCACCCGAATTCATGGAACCATTTTTTGACTGATCATATCGTCACCTTCGCAGTCTTTCCTCTTTCGGTAGACAAAACGCTTGTGCGCACTAAATGGCTCGTTGCGGCCGACGCCGTGGAAGGTGTTGACTATGATCTTGAGAACCTGACCAAGGTCTGGACCCAAACCAATGCACAGGATCAAAGCCTGGCAGAAGGTGCTTACCGCGGCATTTGCTCCGGAGGCTACATGCCTGGTCCACTTGCTGATGAGGAATACCTCGTGAAACAGTTTCTCTCCTGGTATCGCCATCAACTCACAGAAACTTCGGTACACTAATGCCAAAGATTGTAATCATAGGAGCAGGCATCGTTGGGTGTTCACTGGCCGACGAACTCACAGAACGCGGGTATTATGATGTAACCGTCATTGAAAAAGGTAAACTCTGGAATCCAGGCGGCTCCACATCACACGCCCCGGGCGTTGTATTTCAGACTAACGGGTCACGTACCATGGCCCAGTTTGCTCGCCAGACAGTTGAAAAATTATATAACCTTCATCATAACGGCGAGAATTGTTTCCTAAAGGTGGGCAGCCTGGAGATCGCAACGACGCGGGAGCGCCTGGCCGAACTTTACCGCAGGGCTGGATTTGGCATGTCCGTTGGGATTAATGCTCGTGTTATTTCTCCTGATGAAGCGCTAAAATTGAACTCACTTCTTGCTCCTAATAAAGTACTCGGTGCACTATACGTACCCGATGATGGAATTGCCCGGGCAAAACTGGCTGATGAAGTGATGGGGAAGCGATCGACCAGCCTCGGTGCGAAATTCATTGCAGAATGCGAGGTGCTTGCCATCGATCAAAGCGACGGCCGGGTCACCGGTGTTCAAACGACGCTAGGATCATTCCCGGCGGATATTATTGTTTGCTGCGCGGGAATATGGGGACCGAAGATCGGAGCGATGGTGGGTATGTCGATGGGGATACAACCATTGGCGCACCAGCTTTGCTATACAGCACCTATGCCCGAATTGGCCTCATATAAAGGCGAAGCTGAATTGCCCGTGCTCCGTCACCAAGGTTCAGATCTTTATTTCAGGCAAAGAGGACAGAGTCTCGCGGTTGGCTGGTACGGACACCG
>Ga0070679_100002605_pt1 | contig 16410 bp, 19 predicted proteins | sample KBSC63BmetaG_FD_65652 | JGI IMG/M metagenome (GOLD analysis project Ga0070679, IMG submission 65652) | Corn rhizosphere microbial communities from Kellogg Biological Station, Michigan, USA - KBS C6-3B metaG | ecosystem: Host-associated > Plants > Roots > Rhizosphere | place: USA: Michigan... | reverse complement strand
GGCGGCCAGTACCAGGCCCACGGCAGCGCCACCGCGCTGGAGGACAAGGCCTACGGCGAGTTCAACGTCGATGCGTTGCTGGAGAAGAAAATCCCGGGCGGCGGCTTCTTCACGGCCGAGGGCGCGTTCTATTACTACAACGTCGCCTCGGGCGGTGTTAACGAGTCGGCCTACGGACTGCTGGCGTACGCCACCCCGACCATCGGCGTCGGCAACATCCAGCCCATGGTCCGCTACCAGTGGGCACACATCAAGGACGGCACGGGCACCAGCCCCTGGAACATCGACGGCGCCCTCTCGTACTTGATCAAGGGCCCGGCGTTGCGCATCGTCGCCAACTACAACCACACCTACCTGGCCGAGGGGGTCACGGCGAACTCGATTCAGCTGGGCGCGCAGGCGATCTTCTTCTAAACGTTCGTCGCTGCCAAGGCGGGGCCGGGTCGCATCGACCCCGGCCCCGCGTTCGTTTGGGGTGCTGGTATGCTGCGGCCGACGGACCAAAGATATGGCAACCCGCACACACAAGATCGTCATTGGCGTGATGGGACCCGCAGCCTGCGATCCCGACATCGCCGCGGTGGCCCGGGGCGTGGGTCGCGCCATCGCCGAACGGGGCGCCGTGTTGCTGTGCGGGGGGCGGGGCGGCGTCATGGAGGCGGCCGCCGAGGGGGCGAAGGCGGCCGGCGGTCTGACCATCGGCGTGCTTCCCGGTGCCAGCCAGCGTGAATCGCCGCCCAACCCGCACATCGACATCGCGCTGTTCACGGGGCTGGGCGAGGGGCGCAACTGGATCAACATCTGCGCCAGCGACGCCGTCATCGCCATCGGGGGCGGCTTCGGCACGCTGTCCGAGATCGCGCTGGGCCTGAAGGCGCAGCGTCCCGTGGTCCTGGTCGGGTCCTGGCGGTTCGAGATCGAAGGTGTGGTCCCGAACGTGTCGCGCGCCTCCAGCGCCACCGAGGCGGTAGGCCTGGCGTTTGCTGCAGTGGGGGCCGGAACCGCCCGATGATCCCGATCAGCGACGACAACCCCACCCTGCGCTTCCCCATCGTCACGGTCGCGTTACTGGCCACCATGGGCGCGGTCTGGATCTTCTTCCAGAAGGCGGGCTTCGACGCGGCGGCGCTGGCGGCCACCACCTGCGACTGGGGGATGGTCCCCGGGGAGATCACGCACCGGGCACGGTTGGGGCTGGGCGTGCCGCTGGGGCAGGGCTCGGTCTGCGTGGTCGATAACGATCCCCGCAACATCCTGACCCCCATCACCTCGATGTTCCTTCACGGAAGCTGGGGGCACATCCTGGGCAACGGCCTGTTCCTGTGGATCTTCGGGAACAACGTCGAGGACGTGATGGGCCGCTTCCGTTTCCTGATCTTCTACCTGCTGTGCGGGCTGATCGCGGCGGGGTCGCAGATCCTGATCGATCCCGCCTCGGCCGTGCCGATGGTGGGCGCCTCGGGCGCCATCTCCGGAGTGCTGGGGGCCTACCTGCTGCTGTATCCGCGCGTGCGGGTGAACATTCTGTTCTTTCTGTTCATCTTCGTCCGCATCGTGTCGGTGCCGGCCTGGCTGACGCTGGTGTGGTGGATCGGGCTGCAGCTGCTGACGGGGTTGCCGCAGCTGTCGACGATGCGCCCCGACGTCTCGGCGGGCGTGGCCGTCTGGGCGCACATCGGCGGCTTCGCGGCCGGGCTGATCCTGATCAAGCTGTTCGTCAACCCGAAGCTGGTCGCCGCGCGGGCGGCGATGCTCAGGCCCGCGCGGGCTTCGCACGCGTTGTTCAGGTAAGGCCCGCCGTGCGATAGTGGGCTCCTTCACTTCGAGGAGCCCCAGATGAAGATTCGCGCCTGGTTTTTTCTCGCCTCGCTGACCGCCGCCGGCTGCGGCAGCAGCGGCCCATCCAGCATCCCGCAGGCGGACGCCTGCAACCAGGCCGCGAAGTCCGCTTGCGGCAAGATCTACGGTTGCCAGCCGACGCTGGCCACCGCGCTGTTCGGCACGCAGGACGCCTGCGAGACGATGATCCTCAGCTCCTGCGGCTCGAGCGGGTTCCAGTGCGCCGCCACCCAGACCTATCACGGCGACAAGGCGGAGATGTGCAAGGACCAGTTCACGGCGCTCAGCTGCGACACGCTGATCGCGACGGCGTTGTCCGCCAACGGCACCGTCAGCCTGAGCGGCGCCTTCGCGTCGATCACCGCCAGCGTCCCGGTCTGCGGTCAGATCTGTACGACGCCGTAGTCGCGGGGGCGTCGCTCAGGCCTGACGGCGGCGCCGGTGCCTGGCCGCCAGGGCCAGCGCGGCAGTGGCGGCCAGCGCGCTGGCCGCGCCGCCGGTTCGCACGCCCCCCACGGCACATCCGCCGCCGATGTCCGGCGACGGTGGGGCGCCGGCGGACGACAGCTGCGTGACGCTGGCGCAGACGGGCTGACTGGAGAGCGGCGGTCGCGCGATGTCGCCATCGCCGAAGGCCGCGATGGTCAGGCAGTACTCGCGCGTGGGGTCCAGATCGGGCTGCCACGCCCCGATGGGCAGCGGGTGATCGCCGCCGGGCGCCAGGCCCTGGAAGGGATCGTCGCCGGCATAAAGGAACGTCTGGACGGTGTCGCCGGTCTTCGGCCGAAGGCTGAACGTATGGACGACGGAAGACGGAGGCGTGTTGGGAATGGTGGCCGGGTCGTAGTCCACGGTCAGGAACCCGTGATACTCGTCGAACACGCAATCGCCTGAGCCTATCTCCGATAGCGGATAGCGAACGCGCCATAGGCGGACGCTGCGCGCGAGCGGCGGAACGCCTTGTACCTTGTCGTACCCGGCGCCCGTGGAGAATCGTGTGACCTCGACCGTACTGGTGGTTTCGCCCGGCGTGCTGCTCTGGAACTGCGCTGTCACGACGTGCTCGGCGCTGGCGACCAGCGACCCGCCGGCCGTGGCGGCGCGAACCTGCCAGAACTCGGAAGCTCCAAACGATTCCTGATATCCGGGCCCCAGATCCAGGGGCTCGTCCAGCGGAATGTCTAGGCCAGCCACCTGCAACGTGAGGCCGGCGGGCCGTCCTTGCGACAGGATGATGAGGGAAGTGGCCGTCGATACGCCCGTCTGCCCGGACCGCGGCAAACCGGTGGGCGGCCGTGGCGGCGGCACGCTGCAGGCCCCGGCGGCCGACGGCAGGGCCTGCAACGCTCCGGCCGCGCACGCGGCCAGAAATGCCTTTCGCCAGCCTACATGCGCCCGCACGATCGAGAGACTAACGTCCGCCTGCCGGTATTTGCCACTCGGCCGGCGCGACCAGGTCCGCGGTGGTCGCCGGTCTGCGGAACCTTACGGAAAGATCCCGCGCTCGGAGTAGGCGCGCCCGATGCGCTCGATCCCAATGCACATGGCGGCGCTGCGCCAGTCGCACTTCTTCATCGCCGCGTACTCGCTGACCGCCAGGTAGGTGCGCTTCATCCGCTTGGCCAGGCGCTCCTCGACCTCTTCCAGGTCCCAGCGCTCGGACCGCTTGTTCTGCAGCCACTCGTAGTAGCTGACCACCACGCCGCCCGAGTTGGCCAGGATGTCCGGGATGAGGGCGATGTTCTTCTCGTAGAGGTACGGCTCGGCGGCGGTGTCGGTGGGGCCGTTCGCCCCCTCGACGATCAGCTTGCAGTTCAGCGCCTTGGCCTCGGGGATGCCGATCTCCAGCTCCAGCGCCGCCGGGATGAAGATGTCGACCGCCGTGGCGAAGAACTCCTCGCGCGTGATGCTGCGCGCGCCCGGATAGCCGACCACCGTGCCGGTGCGGGACACGTGCTCGGACAGCTTGAACGGGTTGATGCCGTCGCCGTTGAAGATGTAGCCCTTCCAGTCGCCGGTGGCGACCAGCGAGGCGCCCGTGCGCGCCAGGATCTTGCTGGCGTTGCTGCCCACGTTGCCGAAGCCCTGCACCGAGAACGAGGCGCCGTTCAGATCGACGCGGCGATCGCGCGCCCACTCGGTGATGCAGTGGACGATGCCCTGACCGGTGGCGGCCTCGCGGCCATGCGACCCGCCCGAGGCCAGCGTCTTGCCGGTGACCACGCCACGGCTGGACGTCTTGTCGTTCGAGCCGACGCCGGCCATGTAGGTATCCATCATCCAGACCATGATCTGTCCGTTCGTGCCCACGTCGGGCGCGGGGATGTCGTAGTCGGGGCCAATGTTCGAACCGAGCGCGTGCGTGAACCGGCGCGTGATGCGCTCGATCTCGCCCGCGGAGTGATCGCGGGGGGTGAACTTGATGCCGCCCTTGCCGCCGCCGAAGGGGATGTCGTGCAGCGCGCACTTGTACGTCATCCACGACGCCAGGGCCTTCACCTCGTCCAGGGAGACCTGCTCGTGATAGCGGATGCCGCCCTTGTACGGGCCCAGGATGTTGCTGTGCTGGACCCGGTACCCCTTGAACAGCCGGTACTCGCCGTTGTCCATGCGCACCGGGAAGTTGACGATCAGCTCGTTCTTCGGCTGCGACAGGATGCTGGTGACCGCCGGCGGAAGGTTGGCGATCTCGGCCGCGCGAAGCATCTGATCCTGGGCGATCTTGTAGGGATTCGGCTTTTGGTCGCTCATGGGCTCCCTTAATCCTACGTGTTAATCGGAAAAGCGGCAGAAACCTGACCGACCTTGAGCCCCCCGATCCTTGACCGGCCGTGATCCGCAGGGCAGACAGACGCCCCAGGTCCCACGTGAAAACCTCTTCCCCGCCCTCGTCCTCGTCGCCCTCCCTGTCCTCGTTGGGCCGAACGGCGCCCCAGCGCCTCTCCGGTGCGGCCCGCGCCTTGGCGCTGCAGATCGCCGCCGAGACGCGCTCCGAATGGGGCTACGCCAGCGACGTGATCGCGCGCGCCTTCCGCGCCCACCGCGAGCTGGGCAGCGGCGAGCGGCGGCGCGTCGCCGAGACCGTGTACGGCCTGATCCGGGCCGATCGCCGGCTGGAGGCGATCGTGGCCGAGTTGCTGGAGCCGGCCATCCGCGCCGGTGAAACCCCGTCGCAGATCGTGCGCGACGAGCTGAAGCTGGTCGTGTACGAGCTGCGCGAAGGGGTGCCGGTCGAGGCGGTCCGGGCCGAGGTGCGCCGTCTGGTGCGCGCGGAGCTGGATCTGGCGGCGGCCGCCGCGCCCGAGGCGGGCCTGGGTGCGCGCACCGGGCTGGAACGCGACGCGGTCCGCGCCTCGATGCCGACCTGGCTGGCCCAGATGGTCACTGCCGAGCGGGGGCTGGACGCCGGCCTGGCGCTGCTGGAGGCGATGAACAACCGCGCCCCCATGGCCATTCGCGTGAACACGGCCCTGACCACGCCCGAGGCGCTGACGAAGGAGCTGGCCGAGGAGGGCGTGGTGGCGCACCCCGGTCACCTGTCGCCCACGACGCTGGTGCTGGAGACGCGCGTGAACGCGTTCGGCCTGTCTGCGTTCCGGCGGGGCCTGTTCGAGGTGATGGACGAGGGCAGTCAGGTGGTGGCCGAGCTGGTGGCGCCGCCGCCGGGCGGGCGCGTGCTGGACGCCTGCGCCGGGGCCGGCGGCAAGACGCTGGCGCTGGCGGCCGCCATGGCCGGCAAGGGGCGCGTCCTGGCCATCGACATCGACGGGAAGAAGCTGGAAGAGCTGCGGCGCCGCGCCCGCCGCGCCGGCCTGAACAACGTGACCGCGCGGCCCATCACGCGCGACGGCGCCACGCTGCCGCCCGAGGCGCGCCCCGGCGCGTGGGATCGCGTGCTGGTCGACGCGCCGTGCTCGGGCCTGGGCGTCCTGCGCCGCAACCCCGAGGCGCGCTGGCGGCTGACCGCCGCCGACGTGGCCGGCTTCCCGCCGCGCCAGGTGGCGTTGCTGGTGGCCTATGCGCCGCTGGTGGCGGTGGGCGGCCGGCTGATCTACGCCACCTGCTCGATCCTGGCGGATGAGAACGAGCGTGTGATCGAGCGCTTCCTCGCCGAGCGCGACGACTTCGTGCGCGTGCCGGTGAAGGAGATCTGGGGCAAGGCGCGCGTCGAGGCGCTGGGGCAGGGCGACGATGGCTTCCTGCGCCTGGATCCCAGCCGGCACGACGCGGACGGATTCTTCGCCGCCATCTTGAGGCGCGTGCGGTGATCCGCGGCGCGTGCGCCGCGCTGGTGCTGCTGGCGGCGCAGCCCGCCGCGGCGTCGCCCGCGCGCGCGCCGGTGGGACCCTTTCATCCGCCGATGATGCGCCCGCCCGCGCCGCCCGCGGTCGCGGCGCCGCCACGTCCGTCGCCCGTTCCGCTGCCCGCCATGAGCGGCCCGCCCCCGCCGCGCTACCTGATCGAGGTGCTGACCTTCGGTCCGGGAGATCACCCGTTCACCCGCTTCGGTCACGACGCCATCCGCGTCGTCGATCGGGTGGCGCACCAGGACCTGGTCTACAACTTCGGCACCTTCGCGATGACGCCGGGCTTGATCCAGGACTTCCTGCGCGGTCGGCTGCGCTACTGGCTGTCGTTCTCCTCGACCGCCGAGACGCTGGACGACTATCGCCTCGAGAACCGCAGCATCGAAGCGCAAGGCCTGGCGCTGTCGCCCCAGGCGGCCGCCGAGCTGGTCCGCCGGCTGGAGGTGAACGCGCTGCCGCAGAACCGCGCGTACCGGTACGACTACTTTCGCGACAACTGCTCGACACGCGTGCGCGACGTACTGGACGGGGTAACCGGCGGCGCGGTGCACGCCGCGGCCGCGCTGGCGAGCACCGAGACGCTGCGAGCCCAGGCGCTGCGGATGGCCGCCGATGACGTACCGTTCTACCTGGCACTATCCATCGTCCTTGGGCCCGCGACGGATCGACCGATCGACGCGTGGGCCGAGGATTTCTTGCCGCAGATGTTGCAGCGGACGCTGCGTCTGACGCGCGTCGCGGACGGCGGCCCGCCGCGCCCGCTGGTCGCGAACGAGCGGGTGGTGTTCGCGGCGAAGCGCCCGCTGCCGCGCCCGGCGCCGCCCCGCTGGGGCGGCCGCTTCCTCGCCGCGGGTCTGGCGGTGGGATTGGTCTTCATGCTGTTGGGTTTCGCGGCCGCCCGAGCGGCGATCGCGCGCGTGGCGCTGGGCGTGTTGCTGGCCGTCACCGGCGCGGCGACCGGCTTCGTCGGCGCCTTTCTGCTGGGCGCCTGGCTGTTCACCCCGCACGCGGTCGTCTACCGGAACCAGAACATCCTGGTGCTGGCGCCGTTCGCGCTGGCGCTGGCGGTGCTGGGGTGGGGCGTGGCCTTCGGGTGGGCGGGCGCCATCCGCAAGACATTCATCGTCACGGCCGCCGCGCTGGGCCTGACCTTGCTGGCCATCCTGATCAAGCCGTTCGCGGCCCATCAGGACAACGGGGCCCTGATCGCCTTCGCCATGCCGCTGTGGCTGGGCATGACCCTGGCCGTGCGCGCGCTGGCGCCGCCCGTTCGACGGCGCGAGCCCTAGCAACTTCATTGTTGTCTCCCAGAGGCGGCGCCTTACCATCACCTCATGGCGCACGGTTGCACGCCGCGGGGCTGGCTGTTGACGGTCGCGACCGTCGGTTCGCTCATCGCCGCGGCGGGGTGCGGCGGCGCCGTCTCCTCGTGCGATTGCCGGCAAGCCTGGGACACGCGCGACGTGACGCTGCCGTCAGGCTTGCCGGCTAACGCCACGATGGTGCAGACGGACTGGCCCTGCGCCGCCTCGATCATCGCGACGAACCTCGTCTACTTGACCGTCAATCCCGGGTCCACGGTGCGAAGCTGCGGCCTGCTGGTGACGCTGGACAACGGCGACCAGTACGCCGCCACCGCGACATTCCACGAGGCCACGTACGGTTGTTGCGGCGATGAGGTGACAATCGACGACGTCTCCTCGTTCCTGCCCCGCGGGTGACCGCAGCCGCGGCTCAGAACACGCGCAGCACCCAGCACTTCAGGTGGCCCGTCTCGGGGACGCCGGCCAGCTCCGGGTGGTCGCGGCCGGCGCCGTGGCGCGCCAGCACCTGCGCGGTCCGGCCCGCGTCGCCGAGCGCCGCCGTGACCAGCTCCTCGAAGTGGGCGCGTGTGATGCGACCCGAGCACGAGCAGGCGACCAGCAGGCCGCCGGGCTCCGTCAGACGCGCCCCGCGCAGGAAAAGCTCCTTGTAGGCGCGATCGGCGGCGGCCAGCGCCGCCTCGGCCGCGCGGCCCGTGCCGCCACCCCGCTTCGCCAGCGCGGGTGGATCGACGACCACCACGTCGAAGCGAGCGCCTTCGCCTTCCAGCGTGCGCAGCAGATCGAAGGCGTTGGCCTGGCGGACTTCCATGCGGGTCAGGCCATTGCGGGCGGCGTTGGCGCGGGCGCGCGCCACGGCCGGCGCCGCCTCGTCCGTCGCCAGCACCGGACCTCCGCGGCGGGCCAGGGCCAGGGCGAAGCCGCCGTGGTACGTGAAGGCGTCCAGCGCCCGCGCTCCCTCGGGCGCCAGCGCCGCCACCGCGGCGTGGTTGTCGGCCTGGTCCAGGAAGCCCCCCGTCTTGCCGTCGGTCAGCAGGTCCGCCTCCAGCGTGTTCGGTCCCAGGCGGTAGCTGACGCGCGTGTCACCGCTTCCGGCCACCACGCCGGCGAACCGGGGCAGGCCCTCGAAGTCGCGCGCGCTGCCGTCGTCCCTGGCCAGCACCAGGCGCGCGCCCAGCCGCGCCGCCACGCGCGCCGCCAGCGCGTCGCGCGCGGCGTTCATCGCCACGGACGTCGTCTGCAGCACGGCGGCGTCGCCGTAGCGATCGACGACCAGGCCGGGCAGGCCATCGGCCTCGGCGTGAACCACCCGGTACGCGTCGCGGTCGTAACGGTCGGCCAGCCGCCGGCGCAGCGCCGCCTCCAGGCGGCGCTCGGCCAGCGCCAGCAGCGCGTCCAGGCCTTCGCCGGCCTCGCCGCCGTCGCCGCCGATGGGGCCCAGCATGCGCAGGCCGATGCGCGCCTCCTTGGCCCAGGTGGCGCGGCCGTGCATCCGACCCCTGCCGTCGGTGACGTCGACCAAAAACGGGCCACCGTCGGCGGCGTCGCGCTCGGGCCCCCGCACGATGTCGTCGCGGAAGATCCACGGATGTCCCGCCCTGATGCGCGCGATGCCGCGCGCGCTGACAATCGCCGTCGCTTGCGCCGTCGCTTTCACGGCCTGCAGCATAAGTCACGGCGGCGGCGGAACATCGCGGATGTTAAAGTCACCGTCGAATGAGCGACGCACACGCAGAACGACGCGCGCGACTGGCGGCGGCGCTGGGGCCGCGGGCCGCGCTGCTGCTGGCGTCCCCGCCCGAGCAGCTGCGCAACGGCGACGTCCACTACAAGTTCCGGCAGGACAGCGACATCCTGTACCTGACGGGCTTCGAAGAGCCGGGGACGGTCGTTCTGCTGCGGCCCGATCACCCGAAGACGCCGTTCGTGATGTTCGTGCGCCCCCGCAACCCCAGCGAGGAGACCTGGACGGGCCGTCGTGCCGGCATCGAAGGCGCCATCGATCGCCACGGCGCGGACGCCGCGTTCCCCATCGCCGAGCTGGACGCGAAGCTGCCCGAGTTGCTTTCGGGCGTGGACGATCTGCACTTCTCGTTCGGCCGCGACGAGGACTGGGACGCCCGCATGCTGCGCCTGGTGGGGAAGATGCGCGCCGCCGAGCGCCGGGGCACCCGCGCGCCCGTGCGCTTCGTCGACGCGCGCCTGACGCTGCACGAGATGAGGCTGTTCAAGTCGCCCGACGAGATCGCGACCCTGCGCCGTGCCGCCGACATCACCGCCGAGGCGCACACCGCCGCCATGCGCGCCGCGCGCCAGGGCGTGGGCGAGCACGAGGTCGAGGCGCTGATCGACTACACCTTCCGCCGCCGCGGCGGCACCGGTCCCGGTTATCCCAGCATCGTCGGGGGCGGCGTGAACGCCGTGATCCTGCACTACGTGGACAACAACGCCCCGTTGCAGGCGGGCCAGCTGCTGCTGGTCGACGCGGGCTGCGAGGTCGACGGCTTCACCGCCGACGTGACCCGCACGTTCCCCATCGGCCAGCGCTTCAGCGACGCCCAGCGCCGCGTGTACGAGGCGGTGCTGGAGGTGCAGCAGGCCGCGATCGAGGCCGTGCGGCCAGGCGCCACCATCGACGCTATCCACACGCAGGTGGTCGAGCAGCTGACGGCGAAGATGGTGGCGCTGGGGCTGCTGAAAGGGGACGTCCCGGCGCTGGTGGCCGACCACGCCTATCGTCCCTATTACATGCACCGGACCAGCCACTGGCTGGGCCTGGACGTTCACGACGTGGGCTTCTACAGCCTGGAGGGGACCGCCCGTCCCCTGGCGCCCGGGATGGTGCTGACGATCGAGCCGGGCCTGTACATCGCGCCCGACGCCGACGCGCCGCCCGAGCTGCGCGGCATCGGCATCCGCATCGAGGACGACATCCTGGTGACGGAGACTGGCTACGACAACCTGACGCGCGCGACGCCCAAGACCGTGGCCGAGATCGACGCGCTGGTCGGCGCCTGATGCCCGCGCCTCGCCGCGGCGCCCGGGCCTGCTTGCTGGTGCTGGTGGCGTTGCTGGCGCAGGCCACCGGCTGCGCGACCACCTCGCATCACGCGCGGCCCCGGGCGCTGGCGTTCGTGGGGGGCGGGCTGGCGCTGGGTGGCTCCACGGTGTGGCTGGTGGGCGAGAACCGCGAGCACGCCGGGAATCTGCCCGCCATCGGACTGGCCACGGTGGCGGTGGGCGTGGCGACGATGATCGCGTCGGGCATCTGGATGGCGGCCGAGGTCACCTGCCAGACCGATCCCGACTGCGCCGAGTACGAGGAGTGCCGGGAGATCCCGGCCCCGCCGGGCGGCGTCCCCTACAAGCAGTGCGTCCCCCGCTGACCGGCGTTCAGTCCGCGCCACCGTCGGCGGGAGCCGGGGTGAGCGTCACCGTGATGTTCGATCCGGGAATCATCGTCGGCACGCATCCGCCGATGCCCGAGACGACGCCGTCGACCGTGGTGGTCGCGTATCCGGGGGCGGTCACCGACAGCGTGCAGCTGTTGGCGCCGACCGAAGGGGCCAGTTTCAACAGGAACTGGCAGGGTGGTGGCGCCCGGTCCGGTGACGAGGACGAGCAGTCGCCGCCGCAGGGAAACGATGAGATGGGGCCAGGGTCGTACGTGCAGTGGACCACGGAGAAGGAGGGATCGCAGATCGGCGCGCCGGTCATCACGTCGACGACCGTCAGGATCGGGGGAAACGACGCGATGGCTCCGCAATCGTCCTGATAGCCCCGGCTCCCCCCGCTACCGGCGTGGCTGGGCGGGGAGCCGCTGCTGCCGCAAGCCGGGCACAGCATCAATGCCATCAGACCGCCGAACACCGCCCCGCCGCGCCATCGCCCGCCCATGGAGTGATGCTGGCCCGTCAGCGAACGTTCCCGGTCGCGCCCGGTTTGGTGGGCTCGTCCATCCACGAGCGATCGAGATCCTCGGCCTTCTCGCCCTCTCGGGATGGCCCGGGCGGGCGAGGCTCGCGCCCGGGACGGCCAGCGTCAGGCTGGGGCGAGGCGGCGGCGCCGGGGTTCATCAGGCCAGGCCCCGGGTATCGCGCCGTCTTGATCTGCGGCGGCTCCTGCGGCGGAGCGGCGGCGATGGTGGAAGAACCCTCGAGACCGAGCGGCAGCGTGGTGCGCTTCTTCTTCTCGGGCGCGGGGACGGGGGCCGCGGCCTCGGTGCGCCCGGGCGAAGACTTCCTCTTCGTCAGCAGGATCGGTCCCTCGCCAGGCAGCGGCGTCGTCGACGGCATCATGGGCGACGGGATGCCCGCCTCCATCTCGATCACCACCGGCGTCTTCGCGTCGGCGGCGGGCGCCTTCTTCTTCGTCAGCGCGATGACGGGCGGCTGCCCTCCCGGCGTGCGCAGGGTGCGGCGGAAGCGCACCTGGCCGTAGCACTTCTGCAGATCGCGGTGAAACTCCTCCATGCTCTGCTGGCGCTGCTCGGGATCCTTCGCCAGCGCCTTGCGGATCATGATCTCGGTTTCTTCGGTGATCTCCGCGTCGGGCGCCACGTCGTGCAGGCGTGGCACCTGCCCGTTCACCTGCTTCATCATCACGTCCACGGGCGCCTCGCCGGTGAACGGGACCATGCCGGTCAGCATCTCGAAGAACATCACGCCCAGCGCGTAGATGTCCGAGCGCGCGTCCGAGAAGCCGATGCGCGCCGTCTCGGGCGCCATGTACTCCGGCGTGCCGAACACGACGCCCGCCTGCGTGACGCGCCCCTTGTCGGTGTCGGGCTCGCGCACCTTGGCCACGCCGAAGTCCAGGATCTTCACGAAGTCGAAGCGCTTCTCGCGCTCGGTGATGTCGTGCGCGCCGCTGTCGTCGTTCACCCGGCGTACCAGCTCGCGCCGCCCCTCGCGCGAGATCAGCATGACGTTCTCGGGCTTGAGGTCGCGGTGGATGATCCCCTTGCTGTGCGCCGCGCCCAGCGCCGCCGCCAGCTGGTTGCAGATGGTGATGGCGCGCAGCAGATCCAGCCGCCGATCACGCGCCAGCACCGCGTCCAGCGGCTCGCCCACCAGCAACTCCATCACGAAGAAGACGGTGCCGTCGGTCGCCTTGCCGAAGTCCGTCACCTCGACGATGTTGGGGTGGTTGATCAGGCTGGCCGCGCGCGCCTCGCGCAGGAAGCGCTTGATGGAGTCCTCGCGCGCGCCGTAGCCCTCGTGCAGGATCTTCACCGCCACCTCGCGGCCGATGTAGACGTGCTCGGCGCGATAGACCACACCCATTCCGCCGCGCCCCACGATCTCGTGCAGCCGGTACTTCCCGACCGTCATGCCCGAGCGGGCGTCAGGCGCGATCATCGACATGTCGACAGGGCCTGGGGCATGGGACATCGAGAGAATTCAGTTCGGGTGGTGTAGATTCGCCGGTCATGCGCCCCGACGGCCGCCAGCCCGATGAACTTCGTCCCGTTCGAATCACCCCTGACTATAACCTGTACGCCGAAGGTTCGGTGTTGATCGAGTGTGGTTCCACGCGACTCATCTGCACCGCGTCGGTGGAGGAGAAGGTCCCACCTTTTCTCGAAGGACAGGGCAAGGGCTGGGTCACGGCGGAGTACGGGATGTTGCCGAGATCGACCCACACCCGTTCCGGTCGTAACACAGGGGGGCGCGGGCAGGAGATCCAGCGTCTGATCGGCCGCGCCCTGCGCGCCGCCGTCGACACGCGCGCCCTGGGACCCCGACAGATCGTCATCGATTGTGACGTCATCCAGGCGGACGGCGGCACGCGCACCGCCGCGGTGACCGGAGGCTGGGTGGCGCTGGCCCTGGCCGCGCGGAAGCTGGAGCGCGCCGGCAAGATCACGAAGAACCCCATCAAGCTGGGCGTGGCCGCCATCTCGGCCGGCATCATCGGCGGCGAGCCGCGCCTGGATCTGCCGTACGCCGAAGACTCCGCCGCCGACGTCGACTTCAACTTCGTGATGACGGATCAGGGGAACTTCGTCGAGATGCAGGGCACGGCCGAGAAGGGGAGCTTCTCGGCCGACGACTACCTGAAGCTGGTGGCGCTGGCCAGCGCGGGCACGAAGAAGTTGTTCGCGCTGCAGGCGGCGGCGCTGGCCGCGGCGCGCGTGGCCTGAGCGGTGAGCGCCACCATCCAGCCGCCCGCCGTCGTGGTCGCCACGCGCAACCGCGGGAAGCTGCGCGAGATCCTGGTGCTGCTGGACGAAGCGAAGCTGGGCTTCCGTCTGATCACCATCGACGAGCTGGCGCCCGACGCCGAGCTGCGCGAGGACGAGGACACCTTCGAGGGGAACGCGCTGGCGAAGGCGCGTCAGGCCGCCGCGGCCACCAGGCTGCCCGCGCTGGCCGACGACTCGGGCCTGGAGGTGGACGCCCTGCAGGGCGCGCCCGGCGTGTGGTCGGCGCGCTACGCGGGGCTGCCCAGCGACGACGGCCGCAACAACCAGAAGCTGGCGCAGGCGATGAAGGACGTGCCCGCGGGCGCCCGCGCCGCGCGCTACCGCTGCGTGGCCGCCTTCGTCGATCCGGCTCGCGGCATCGAGCTGACCCGCGCCGGCGCCTGCGAGGGGGAGATCCTGTCCCTGCCCCGCGGTACGGGGGGCTTCGGCTATGACCCGTACTTCTTCCTGCCCGCGCTCGGCCTCACCATGGCCGAGATCGATCTCGACACGAAGAACGGCCTCTCGCACCGCGCCGCGGCCTTCCGGGCCCTGGCCCGGGCGCTGGCGGCGCTTCCGCCGGCTCCGCAACTGTCACCTTGACAGACCGCTCTCCGCTCGGTAGCTTCGGCCCTCCTTTTTTCCGAGGACCCCAGATGTCAGTGACCATTCGACTCACGCGTGCCGGCAGCAAGAAGGTTCCGTTCTACCGTGTCGTCGCGGCCGATAGCCGCAGCCCACGCGACGGTCGTTTCATCGAGCAGCTGGGCGTGTATGACCCGCTCCGCAATCCGCCCGAGGTCCGCATCGACCACGATCGCCTGAAGCACTGGCTGTCCGTGGGCGCGCTGCCCAGCCAGACCGTGGGCGAGCTGATCCGCGACCTTCCGCCTGCGGCGCCCGCCGAGGCGCCGGCCGTCGCGAAGTAAACCCCGGCTCGGCCGCTGTCTGCGTCCGCGGCCCCCCGCGCGCATTGCATGAGGAGATAGAGTTGGGCAGTTCACCGTCGCTCCGCGAACTCGTCGAGTATCTAGCCCGTGGGCTGGTGGACCATCCTGAAGAGGTGGTGGTCGAAGAAGTCGAGGAACCCGATGCTCTCGTGCTGGAGCTGAAGGTCGCCGAGCAAGACCTGGGTAAGGTCATCGGGAAGCAGGGTCGCACCGCCAAGGCGTTGCGGACCGTCCTGTCGGCCGCGTCATCGAAGATGCGCCGGCGCGTCCTGCTCGAGATCCTGGAGTAGGGGCCGGCGCGCGCAGCGCCGCGAACGAACGGGGCCCGGTATGCCCGCCAGCTATGATCCCGAGACGCTTCCGGTCGGCGTGCTCGGCCGGCCGCACGGCCTGCGCGGCGAGCTCACGCTGCGCCCGCACAACACGTCGGGCCGCGATCTGGGCCGGGTGACAGAGCTGATCCTCGAGCGGAATGGCGTCCGAGAGGTTCGTCCGGTGCAGTCCATCCGCCGCGGCGCCGACGGGTGGCTGGTGAAGTTCACGGGTGCCGAAACCCGCACCGACGCCGAGGCCCTGACGAACGTCCCGGTGCGCGTGCGCAGGACGGCGCTGCCGCCGCTGGACGCTGGCGAGTTCTTCGTCGCCGACACCGTCGGGTGCCAGGTCTTCGCCGAAGACGGGCGGGAGCTGGGGGTCGTCAGCGACGTGTTCTGGAACGGCGCCCAGGACGTGCTGCTGGTCAAAGGCGAGGGCGAGCTGCTGATCCCGGCGGTCCCCCAGTTCGTGCGCGCCGTCGACGTGGCCGCGCGTAAGCTGACGGTGGCCTGGGAGGGCGAGGACGAGCTGGCCCGTCACGATGACGAAGGCCCTGAACGTGAGTGACGGGGACGCCGGCGCGGCTGCGCCGCTCATCACCTTCGAGGTGGTGACCCTGTTCCCCGAGCTGTTCGACGGCTTCCTGTCGGCCAGCTTGCTCGGGCGCGCCGTCGCGGGAGGCCTGATCGCGGTGGAACGGACGAACCCGCGCGACTTCGCTCCGGGGAAGCACCGCTCGGTGGACGACACGCCGTACGGCGGCGGCCCGGGCATGATCCTGCGCGTGGAGCCGTTCGCGGCCGCGCTGGCGCACATCGAAGCCCAGCGCGGGCCGGCGCGGAAGATCTTGATGTCGCCGCAGGGGGCGCTGCTGGACCAACAGAAGGTGCAGGCGCTGTCCCGCCTGGGCCGCATCGTGCTGGTGTGTGGCCGCTACGAGGGGTTCGACGAGCGGGTGGGCTCGGTGCTGTGCGACGAGGAGCTGAGCATCGGCGACTACGTGCTGGCCGGCGGTGAACTGGGGGCGCTGGTCGTGATCGAGGCGGTGGCGCGCCTGTTGCCCGGGGTGCTGGGCTGCGGTCAGTCGATCGAGGACGAGTCCTTCTCGCACGGACGCCTCGAGTACCCGCAATGGACGCGTCCGCTGACTTTCCAGGACCGCACGGTGCCGGCGGTGCTGCTGTCCGGCAACCACCAGCAGATCGCCTCCTGGCGCCGCCAGGAGGCCCTGCGCCGCACGGCGGCCCGCCGCCCGGACCTCCTGGCGCGCCATCCGCCCGACGAGGCCGAGCGGGCCTTGCTGGAAGCGCAGGGGGAGTCGCCGCCCGGCCTGGAAAAAGGCGCCCCAAAAGGCGAAGCAAAGCCGTGAACGTCAGGCGTTTCCCGTGCGCACTTGACTCGCGGGGCACTCGCCGCTAGTAATACGACCCCTTCGGAGTAGCCATGAGCCAAAACCCCATCCTGAGAGCGATCGACCAGTCCTACCAGCG
>Ga0070679_100002602_pt1 | contig 16414 bp, 14 predicted proteins | sample KBSC63BmetaG_FD_65652 | JGI IMG/M metagenome (GOLD analysis project Ga0070679, IMG submission 65652) | Corn rhizosphere microbial communities from Kellogg Biological Station, Michigan, USA - KBS C6-3B metaG | ecosystem: Host-associated > Plants > Roots > Rhizosphere | place: USA: Michigan... | reverse complement strand
GGAGTCGAAGCCGCCGGCCTGCGAGGTGACCGTGTGCGGAACGAGATCCTTGTTGATCCACGTGATCGCGTCTCCGACGCGCACCGTGGACGCTGCGGGTTCGTAGCGGCCCGCATCCATGATCACCGTTTGGGGTGCGGGCGTGTCCGCCCGACACGCTACCCCCACGCCGAGGGTGACCAAGCCGAGCAACATAGCGAGCCCCGCGACAGGCGGGTTCCACGGACGGGATCGCTGCAGCATTGCCATCGCGTGGGCTTGCCGGCCCGGCGAACCGCGGTCGCTGGGGAGCAGCAGCCAGCGTGCGCCGAGGATCGTGGCACTCTTCATTTGTGCCTCCTCATGAATAGGCGGTGAACACCGCGGAGACGGCCACGGTGGCGGCGAGGTACCCAGTGGAGTTTCATGACGTCACGTCGGACGCACGGCCGATCTCGCCACGCGCGTCCAATCGCGCGAGAAGCAGGCAGAAATAGAGCATGCCGCGCTGAGGTCCGAGTTGCTCCACCAGACGCTCGACGTTCACCGGCCGGCCAGCCGCGAGCGTGGCGTTCGCTGCCACACCGCTGTCCTTCCCAGGAAATACGTCGATCCGTCCGAGCCCGCGCAGAAGAATCACGGCGGCCGTCCACGGGCCGATGCCCTTGATCCCTTGCAGCAGGACGCCTGCTTCGTCGCTGGATTGTTCTTCGAGCATCGCTTCGCTAAGCGCACCCGACGCGATGGCTTCGGCCGCGCGCCGAAGCGCTGCAAACAAAGTGGGGTATCGTGGAGGACGGATGCCGCGCAACCGTCGCGCGAGGGGCGCCAACCACGCGACCGTCCGCGCGTGTCGATGGAAGCTGGAGAGGTCGCGCTCGGTGCCAAGCATGCGACGAACGCTTGCGAGGGCTCGCGTCGCTTCGCTTGCGTTGCCTTTCACGGCGACCGACAGTGCGTTGCGCCTCGGCTGCGTGACGCTCACGATCACCGGTCCGGTCCGTCCGTCGAGCGCGCGAAGACAATGACCGTCCGGCGTGTACACGTCGACGACATTCGTTGCTGTGCGACGCAACGCTGTCACCGTCAAGTCAAGTCGATACGGCGGTTGGACTGCAATCGCGTGCGTCGTGACTCTCGGCGCATGTCGCGATCGAGAACCTCGTGTCATACGAAGAGTCCTACGACGGCTCAGGTCGCGGTGTACGCAATCGAGATGAATCGTTGACGAGTCTGATACGCGCGAGCACGATCGTGAATCGCCCGCGTCGGCGAGCGCGTGAACAGACTTGCGGTACGGCAACCAGTCCTCGCGCGTGGCATCAACGCATGAATGCGCACAACCCACGCCAGCAGGGCCACGACGCCGAAGGTCATGGCGGATCATCGAGCGTCAGGGACTCGCGCAGTGGCGAGTGAGGAACGCCCCGGCGTCTCTTTGCCGAGGCCCGTCGCGTGTTGCATCGTCGCTCGACTACGAGACCACGACGAGCGCCATCGCACCGCTCGCGGTTCCAAGCTTCGCGGATTGGTGCGCGGTCGACTTGTTCATGGGCGACGACATCAAGCGATTGGCGGTCGCGCATTGCGATCCCGATAAAACGCGATGGGTGCAAAACGTTGTCGTGAAATTCCAACCGTCGCCTGAAGCGGATGCAGGCGTCGCCGCGGTCATCCGAACTGGCGAACCTCATTTCGCGACGGTCGCGACCGATGACATGCTCGTGAAGGTGGCCGAGAACCGACGAACAGTCCGCCCTGTTTGCGCGCGATCGGCGTCCGCTCGGCGATGATCGTTCCGATCGCAACACGCGGCATGATTCTGAGTGCTCTCACGCTTGCCGACTCTCAGTGCTTCGCGACAAGTCGGGCCAGATCTGATCGCTGCTGCGTTGGCGCCTCATGCACGCTTGGGTGGAGCGTCGGCAACCGCGACAGAAGCCAAACTCAAGCCTCCTCGATCACGAGAGATGAATGCGCTCGCTCTCCGTCGCGGAAGAAGAGTTGCAACGGTAGCCCAGAGTACCGCAGCGCCCGGCATATCACATGCGCGGACGGAAACTCGACGTCTCCACTATGATGGAGAGTCAAGAGATCACAAGTCGGATCGCATCATAAGTCCAGTACATCGCACGCTCGCTGGCACCGTACTCGCTTTCGACCTCGTCGATGAGATGCGCACCGTTCGAGCGAAGCTGGACGGCGGGCGTTCGCGCATCGCGCGCACGCTTGTCAAGGAAGGTCCGCTGCGGCTGACGTTGATCGGCGTCCGCCCGGGTGGCGGAATGCATGAGCATGTCGCCGAGGGGCCGATTACCATCCACGCGCTCGAAGGGACGATCGTCGTGCACGCGAGCGGTGAGGTGCGCACGCTCGCGGCTGGCGGGCTTATGGCCCTCGAAGGCGGCGTTCGGCACGATGTCAGCTCGAACGAGGGCGGCCTCTTCCTGCTGACTCTGATCGCCCCCGCGGCGTCAGGTGGATGAGCGAGCAAGCGACAGTGCCCGGGGCGATCGCCAGCATGTGAGGTCAGCTGCGCACCCGTCCGGCGACCGCAGCGTCACTTGCAGATAGAGTTCACCACGTCGCTGGCGCTGCTGTCGCCGAAGTATGCCGCGACGTTCACTCGCTCGTGCACCGCTGCGATCGACGGCCACTCACCACGCGCCCTACGTCACGGCATCTCGTGGTCAGTCCAGATTGGCTAATGTCGCAAGCCGTTCCGGCCGCCAGATTGCGGCCCTTTTAGTCATTCCACCCATCATGCGTCGTCGACCACCACCAGCTTCATCTGCTCGGGCGGTCGCACATCCGGCAGGAATGCCGCGAGCAATCCCAGCAGCGGCAGGAACGCGCACACTTTGTACACGACGTCTATGCCGAAGTGATCGGCGAGCAGGCCAAGTACCGCGGCGCCGAGGCCGCCCAAGCCGAAGCTGAAGCCGTAAAACAGGCCCGACACCATGCCAATTCGATGCGCCAGCATGTCCTGCGCATAGACGATGATCGCCGGAAACGCCGACGCGAGTACCAGGCCGATCACGATGCTCAATGTCACCGTCCATCCGAGGCCCACGTACGGCAGCAGGAGCGTGAAGGGCGCGCAGCCGACGATGGAGAACCAGATCACCCGCCTGCGGCCAACGCGATCCCCGAGCGGACCGCCAATGAGCGTACCCGCGGCGACGGCGAAGAGGAACGCCGCCAGCAAATTGGCCGCCGCATGCGCGGAAAGCCCGAAGCGATGGATTAGATAGAACTCGTAATAGCTGCTAATGCTGGCGAGGTAGAAGAACTTGGAGAACATCAGCACAAGCAGGATCCCCACGGTATGCCGAACGACGGGAGCTGGAAAGCGCGACGCTTCGCCCGCCGCGTGCGTTCGCACGCGTTCATTGATGTGATGCTGGTACCATCGACTCACCTGCAACAGGATGACGATCGACAACAGGGCCGCCAACCCGAACCAACTCGCGCGCGAGCGCCCCAGCTTCAGGATGATAGCGGCTGCGAATACCGGCCCCAGAGCCTGGCCCGTGTTGCCGCCGATTTGGAACAGCGACTGGGCAAGGCCATAGCGTCCACCCGACGCCATACGCGCGACGCGCGACGATTCCGGATGGAACACCGACGAGCCGCAGCCGATCAGCGCCACCGAAATGAGAAGCACGGTATACGACGACGCCACCGACAACAACACGAGGCCGCTCAGCGTGAAGCACATTCCGAACGGGAGTGAGTACGGCAACGGGCGGCGGTCGGTGACCGTCCCCACCACCGGCTGCAGCAACGACGCCGTCAACTGGAAGGTCAGTGTGATCAGGCCAATTTGGGCGAAGCTGAGTGCGAACTCGTCCTTGAGCAAAGGGTAGATCGTGACGATCACCGACTGCATCATGTCGTTGAGCAGGTGCGTGAAGCTAACCGCCCCGATGACCCTGAAGCGGGTGTGGACGTGCGCGGCTGGCGCCGCGGAAGGCATGGTCGCCGCGACGTGGGATCGGGCTTGCACTGTGCTCACGATGGGTGGACCGGGATAGTGCGTTCGACGTGCCGAGGTCGGTCGGTACGATGTTGCGCGGCCGACACCCTTCAAGTATCGCGACGCGACGGACCCGGTGACACCCCTCGGCGTGGTTAGAGAGCTGGCGTAGACGAGCAGGACGCACGATCTCGTTCCTCTGCTCGATCGGGGATCCCAGCCGATGAGTTACCGCACATCTTCGATCGCTTCCGGCAGGCGCGCAGCGGCGGTCGTCGCGGTCTTGGCCTCGGACTAGCAATCGTATAGGAAGCGAACACGGCGAGCTCGAGGTGACGCGAGCCGATCCAAGACAACTCGAGTGGATGCGATGGGGGATAGAGTTGCGGCCGCATCTCCCTACAGCTCTTCTTCGAAGAGAACCATCAGACTTTGAAGGCAAGAATGCTGACCCATAACAACCTGAACCCGCTCCGGCGCGACCTGGGCGGCGACGTGTTGCGCCTGAACCGCGTTCGATGGCGATGAAGGGCGCAAGAAAGTCGCGAATTGCGGGCGCATGTATAAAACGATCACACCTAGCGAAACTCGTACACGTTGATGACCGGGCCATCGACGGAGCACGTCATCCTAATCTCGATCGACGCACTGCGCCCGGAATTCTGCCGTGACGAGCGGTGGCCGATGCCCTTGCCTCGCGCGCCGGTGATCTCAGCGACACCGCGGTGCTCAGGCGAATTCTCAACCGCCGCATCATCAGGATCGGTCAAGCGCCCAAGCACCCTCGTCGAAGACGGCGAGCAGCGGCGGGCAAATGGCAATCGCGCGTTAGTGTCGAAGCGTGTCGACTAACGCGCTGAAACGGTCGGATGCCTTGGCGCTCAGCGACTCGATCGGTGGCTGTCGCACGAGATGAAGCGTGCCTCGCTTGTGGACGATCTCGCCGTGCGCGTCGCCATTTTCCGTGCGCCAGAATCGGAGCGTTGCGGTCGCTCCACCCAATCGCAAACCTTCGAGAATGATCTCCGGAAGCCACTCCGGAAGCACGGGATCGATGACGAGCAGCGATAACGGTGCGACGGGCTGCAGGCCCAGCAGAGATTGTAAGAGCATCGGGAAGACGCTCGCGTTCCAGAGTTGCGGGGTGTTGGCGCGCGGATACGCGCCGGGCGTCGGCCATTCGGCACGAGCGTAGCCGCCGATCGTTTCAGGAATGCGATAGCCGGTATAGAGTGCCGCCAGATCGAACAGCGCCTTCGACAGATCTGCCGCACGTTGCTCGAAGCCGAAGCGTCGCAAACCAAATACGATCGACGCGTTCTCCACCGCCCAGACGCTTCCGAGATGATAGTCGATCGGGCTGTACGCTCGATCCTCCGTCGACAGCGTGCGAATGCCCCATCCACTGAACAGATCGGGCGCAAACATCCTCCCGACGACGCGAGGTAGATGCTCATCGTCGATGATTCCTGTACCGATACACTGTCCGACATTCGACGTCAGCGCTCGCACGAGTCGCTTGTCGGGATCCATCGCGAGCGCGAAGTAGTCGTGCTCGGCGATCCACCAATCGCGGTTGAATCGTTCCTTGAGTGACATCGCGCTGTGCCAGTACGCCTTCGCGCCAGCGTGGTCGTCCATCACCCAGGACAGCGCGGCCATCATCTGCTGCGCCGCGAACCAATACCCTTGTAGCTCGCACGTGCCGAGAGGGGCCGGTACCGGTCTGCCGTCTTCGTAGAGCACCGCGTTCCCGCTGTCCTTCCACCCTTGATTCTTTGTACCCGCCGAGGAGCGTGTCAGATACTCGAGATACCCGTCCTTGTCTCGATCGCCGAAGTCGCGTGCCCAATCCATGATTCGGCGCGCCACATCCCACGAACGACGCACACACTCCTTGTCGCCCGACCAGGCAAAGGAGTGCGCGAGCGCGATGACGAACATCATCGGGCTCGCGAAATCGGCGTAGTATGCGGAATACGGATTGAGATTGAGTCGAGCCAGCGGCCCCTGTCGGACCTGATATGGAATGCGCCCGGGTTCTTCGTCGGTCCAATCGTTCACTCGATCGCTCTGCATGCGGCCCAGCCGCGACAGGCCCGCACTCGTGAGCTCGCCTCCGTCGATGATTGCCGCCTGCCAACCCGTCGTAAATGCATCTCGGCCAAACAGGGCCGGATAGAGCGGAACGCCAGCCTGAGGCGCCAGCCATTCGTCGCGCGCACCCTGGAGGAGCGGAAAGGACGCGATGTCACTGATGTTCGCCTCGACCGTGGCCTGAGCAATCGTGTTTCCGGGAATGCGAACCCGCAGCAGCGCGTCCGACCACTCTTGCCAGGCGCGTTCACGCTTGGCGACGGCTGTGTCGTCGTAGGCGTCGATGTAGTCGACCGGCACGATCCGAAATCCAAGCGCAATACTTTCGCCCGGCTGAAGCGCGATCGTCGATGCGAACCCGAGCGGGTTCGCGCGCCAGTCGGCGCCGTGTGCCTCGATGATCGCGCGGTACGGCAGGCGCTCATGCGCGTACTCGATCGTCAGCCGGTGGCCGTCCGGGATGGTGCGAATTTCGGCGGACTGCTGGCGGTGTTCGCCGAACGTCTCCTGAATGTCGGAGAAGTCGGCTTCGAGAATCCACGATAAGTCGAAGGTCAACACCTTCTGTGGCGATCGATTCGCGACGACTGCATCAGCATTCAACGCGCCGAGCCCGACATGGTATCGCAGTCGAATGTCGATAGCACGCTGCGGGAGGCCATGATCGTCCTCCGGAGTGTCGTCGTCTGATTGGCCGGTACCGCCGCCGCCGTAGCGTGCCACCTCCGGGAACGTATACGCGAAGAGCAGGTCGCGTGGTGATATCACCGCATCTTCACATAGCCACGGAGTGGTACCGTTAATCCGCAAGCCTAACCGTCGAAGAAAGCGCGCCTCTCGGAAATAAAATCCGCTGATTGGCGCCGCTTCGTCGCATTCGCCGTTCACGTCTGTGATGAGTAGGGACTGACCGTGCCAAGCGTAGCGTTCGTTGGATCGTACGGCAGCGTGTGGCATGAGCGCGTCGGAGTGCAGAACGCACGCCAGGCGCGCCATGCCTGGCACGCGCCTCGCGTGCGTTCCGTGCGGAGGTACGACAATGGAAATGCGATTGAGGCCGCTGCGGGAACAGGTCGTCGTCATCACCGGCGCGTCGAGCGGCATCGGCCTCGTCACCGCCAAGCGTGCTGCCGCGAGCGGCGCCCGCGTCGTGCTCGCCGCGCGGAACGAGCCGGACCTTGCGGCAGCAGTGCGTGTGATTCGCGAACGAGGCGGGCGGGCAATTTACCGCGTCACGGATGTCGCGGACGCGCGACAAGTAGAAGCCCTCGGCGCAGCCGCCGTCGCCGAATTCGGCCCCGTCGACTCTTGGATCAACAACGCCGGTGTGTCCGTCTATGGCCGGTGCACCGATACCCCACTTGCGGATCTCCGCCGCCAGTTCGACGTGAACTACTGGGGCCAGGTTCACGGGATACTCACCGCCGTACTGCTGCTGCGCACCCGCGGTGGTGCTCTCATCAACGTCGCAAGCGCCGCCGCCGACAGCGCCATTCCGTTCCAAGGCAACTACTGCGCGACGAAGCACGCCATAGAAACGTTCACCAACACGCTGCGGTTGGAGCTCGAAGAGGCAGGAGTACCGATCTCCGTTACACTCGTAAAGCCATGCAGTATGGACACGCCCCTCTTCGAAAAGGCCAGATCGTTTCTTGGCGTCGAGCCGCGGCCGATTCCGCCAGTCTACGCTCCCGATGTGGCTGCCCGCGCGATTCTCACCGCTGCCGAACGCTCGCTTCGCGAGATCACCATCGGCGGCATGAGCAGACTCGCGAGCCTCGGAGACAGACTCTCGCTGCGACGCACCACCAAGCACATCAAACACAAGATGTTTGATTCGCAAAGGACCGCGATTCCGATTCGTGACGATCATGCGGACAACCTGTACGAACCGGTCATGCACGATGGCGGCGAGCGCGGACATTTCGACGGGCACGTCCTCGAGCGGAGCGCGTACACGCAAGCCGTTCTGCATCCGAAGCGCGCTGCCTTGTTCGGAACGGCGGCCACCGCGGCGGCACTCGCTGCTCGGCGGGCATTTGTCAATCGCAAGACCGATGGTGACGTACGAGCCGTCAGGTTCCCGGCGAGCCGCTCGCACCAACGGATCGTCTCGCGTTGGCCCTCGACTATGTGAGACACCGACTCTAGATCGGCCGCCGTCGCGCGCGATGTCGCGGACTATCTCCTGTCCGGATCCGGCCGAGCTGCTTCTTTCTGACTTGGAAGCGTCGACGCTCGCTTCTTGCAGCCCGCTCCGACCTCGCGAACGTTCGGCTTGATGCGATGGAGCGACTTGTCACTGACATGGTCGGGTGGTTCTTGGAGCAATTCTACCAGTCCGACGACACTGACACTCACTCAGCAGATTGGTCGTTCTAGTGTTTGCGCTTCTGCCGAGTTCGCGATAGGTTCGGCCGCGCCGTTCCCTCCTTTGATCGCGCCCTGGCCGACGTTCCGTCACCTCGCTCGAGCGAGCGCCCGCCACAATGCCCAGAGACACGCCGCTGTATCATTTGCCGACAATCATCGTCACGGCCCGCGACGGCACGCTGTTCAGCTGTACGGCCCACAGCACGGATGACGCGTCATCGTCCCGCGAGATCCGGTGGAAGCTGACGGATCCGATGGGCGTCGAGCACCTCGGGCCACCGTACATCGGAACGCAGTCGCCGATCGAGCTGCAACGCCTTGTCGCTGAGTGGTGGGATGCCACAAAAGCGATCGCCCAAGCGAGCGCCGACGCCGACGGATCTGCTGAATGAGCGACTTCCTCGAGCGCGTGGTCGGCGAACTCCAAATCCGGATGATCGCCGCAGGTCAGGATCCCGACGTGCTCGAGGTGAACCGTGATCAGCGTAAGCTGCAGCTGCCACTCGCGAACGGCGCCCGCTTGACGATGACCGCGCCGGCATTGTTTGGCCTCGGCCCCGAACCGTGGCAGGTCGCTGCTGAATTCTATGAACGCTATTGCAAGCTTCGCGGCCTGTAGCCTCTGATATCTGCCATCGGCGAATTAGCTTTTCGGTTCACTCAACCGGACCCGATGATGGCTAGAGCTCGTGCGCGCCGTGAGCGCGAGGAAGTGATCAAGAAAGCACCGCTCGCGAAGGAGATCGCGCGCATCATTCGCGACCGCGGGCTGACGCAGACCGAGGCCTCCTTCATCGTCCGCGACGCGCCGTCGCAGCTTTCGCTAATCTCAACGGGCAAGCTGACCGGATTCTCCGCGGAACGGCTGCTTCGCACGCTCACCCGGTTTGGTCGAGACGTAGAGATTACGATTCGACCTTCCCGAGGGCGCTCTGGTAAGGTCCGAGTGTCCGTTCAGTAGAGGGGCGCTCGCCGGCGCCAAGACTCAGCAGATCCGCGAGGATTACGCTCGAGGACTCACGGATCTCGTCGAGGCGATTGTTGCAAGCGAGTTCGCCCGTCGGTGCGCGAGCGGTCGAACGCGGAGCGAGGAACTGCGGAGACGTGATCGTCTTCTCGATTAGTGGACTTAGAAGCAGATTTACTCACGACTCTCTCTCGCGTCGAGGTCCGGCTCGATTGCGGCGCGGCCATCGAGCTGCGCATCGATCGCGACGTCGCCGGCGAGCTGCGGGAAGAAGAAGATCAGACCATCCAATGCGTCGGCGCCGGCGAGTCCGCTGACGAGGACTTGTTGGTCCTCGACATCGTGGGCTGGTGCATAGATCGATACCACCGGTCCGATTGAATGCTGCGGGATCGATGCCTCTCGAGTCCGGGTGAGCAGCTCACGAGAGTCGACGAGCCGACGAGGAGCTGTCGCGAGGCGCAACAATTCCTGACGCCGCGTCGACCGACACTCGCTGCTTCGATCGCGACTGAAGCCTGCGGTGGGATCACTGGGCTAGCGCACGCGGACGGGCGGCACAATCAGTCAGGGCCGGTCGAGCATCTGTCGCACCCGTTGCACAAGATCGCTCAGCTCGAACGGCTTCGCCATGAACTCCGTCCCGGGTGGGAGCGCCCCCTGATCCTCGACGAGGTCCTTGCTATATCCCGAGATGAACAGCGCGCGCATGTCTGGATACCAGCTTCGCACCTGCGCGACGAAATCGATTCCCGTGACCTCGGGCATCACGATGTCGGTGAGAACGAGGTCGACACTCGCTCGGTTTTGCTCAAGGACCCTCAGTCCCTCTGCCCCGTTGCCCGCCTCCAGCACATGGTAACCGGCATCCCGGAGAAACCGACAGATAAGCGTGCGAATGGGCGCTTCGTCCTCGACCACCAGAACCGTCTCATTTCCTGGGGCCATCGCCAACGCAAGTTCGGAGGCCTCCGCGGTGTCTCGGACGCGACGGAAGTAAACGCTGAAGGACGAGCCCTCGTTCGGCGCGCTCTGAACGAAAATATGGCCGCCCGACTGCTGCACGATCGCGAATACGGTCGCGAGACCGAGGCCAGATCCCTGCCCAACACTCTTTGTCGTAAAGAATGGCTCGAAAATCTGCTCACGCGTCCTCGCGTCCATGCCGATCCCGGTGTCCCGAACCTCGAGCACACAGAATTCCTCCTGCGTTCCGAGCGCAGTCTCATAGGTGTCCGACGGGAGGCCGACAGCGGTGCGCGTCGAGACCGTGATGGCGCCGCCATTCGGCATCGCGTCGCGCGCATTCACCACGAGATTCAACAGGACCTGCTCGAGTTGCACGGAGTCTGCCTCGATCGTGCCGATCGCCGCGAGCTCAGCTCGCACGTCTACGCCCGGGCCAGCGGTCCGCTGCAGCACCGGAAGGATTTTGGCGACCGCCGCGTTGACGTCGAGCGGCTCGAGCCGGATCATCTGCCGCCGGCCGAAGGCGAGCATCTGTCGGGTGAGCTCCGCGGCCCGCCTGCCGGCTGCGAGCACGACACTAAAGTCCTCGCGAAGATCTGCGGGAACGTCGGATTTGGCCAGCGCGGCCGACGAGGTCGCGATGATCGTGGTCAGAATGTTGTTGAAATCGTGCGCAATGCCGCCGACGACTCGGCCAAGGGCATCGAGCCGTTGTGCTTCCAGCAGACGGGCCTCGAGACTCTTCCGGTCGCTGATGTCGATCATTGCGCCGACGATGTACCGGGCGCGCCCTGATCGATCCCTCAACAACCGCCTGGAGTCGCGCACCCACACGTACTCCCCATTCTTCCGCAACGCCCGGTACTCGAGCGATTGCTCCCCGTGTTCAGCGAGCGCAGCCTGCTTCGCAAGAATCCGTTCGGCTTCATCGGGGTGGAGGATTCCTTTGAAGAACCCCTCCGCGCGCACCTCGGCTTCGGAATACCCGGTCAGGCGCTCGGCGTTCTCACTCACCCAATCGACCTGCGGGCCATCTCGATCGAGTCGGAGCATGTAGATGACCGTATTGCTCGCCAAGACGACCTGGTGGAGGCGAGCACGAGCCAATGCAAGCTCGAGATCGGGTGTTGTCGGTTGACTCATTCGGCGATGCTCAGCTGAGGATCCAGATCTCGAATGATAGAACGTCAGCCAGCACGTGCCGTCTGAGTGGCACGCGATCGATCGAGCATCTCACGCACGGCCTGGAGTAACGCGGCAGCGGTGAACGGCTTCTCGACGAAGACCGCGTTCGCGATGGGCGCATCGGCCGCGATGGAAGTGCCCGAATAGCCGGAGATGAAGACCATCGGCGTCCCTGGCCGTTCGCTCCGAACGTTGCGCGCCAGATCTCGCCCGCCCATCACCGGCATCACCATATCAGTCAGCACGAGATCGATCGGCACGGACGGATCGCTGCAGAGCTTGAGTGCTTGTCCGCCATCTGCCGCTTCAATCACCGAGTAGCCCGCCCCGCTCAGCATCGCCGTCGTCACGCGCCGAACGCCCGGCTCGTCTTCCACCAGCAAAATGGATTCACTGCCACCACGACGGAGGTTCGGGGTGGAGATCGGCGTCACCGGTCGTCCATCGCGCGCGCCCTCAGCACATGGGAAATAGAGCTTGAAGGTCGTCCCCTGACCCGGCTCGCTGTACACGAAGACCTGTCCGCCGGATTGCTCGACGATGCCTTGGACGGTCGACAGCCCGAGTCCGGTGCCCTTGCCGGGCTCTTTCGTCGTGAAGAACGGCTCGAAGATCCGATCGCGCACCTCCGCGCTCATCCCGGTCCCGGTGTCGCCCACGACGAGGGCGGCATACTGCGTTTGGTCAGTGACTCGTCTCGAGGCATGGATGCCTCGGAATGTCTCGTCCAACGTCGCCGGTCTCGTCTCGATCGTAATGGTACCACCGCCCGGCATGGCATCTCGCGCATTCACGACGAGATTGACCAATACTTGCTCCACTTGCCCCGGATCGGCGAATACGGTGGACAGGCTATCGGCCAAGCGAGAATCGATGGTGACGTCCTCTCCGGCCAGGCGCTGGAGCATCTTTTCGGCGCTCCGCACGACCGCGCTGAGATCGATATCGTGCGGGCGCAGGACCTGCTGCCGGCTGAAGGCAAGCAGTTGTCGGGTGAGTCCCGCAGCGCGCGCGGCAGCGGCTTTGATTTCGAACAGTGCCTCGTGGTCCGGGTCCGCTCCGCCCCGCTTGGCGTGTTCCGAAATCAGCAGTTCAGAGAACCCTGAAATCACGCTCAGCAAGTTGTTGAAGTCGTGAGCGACGCCCCCGGCGAGCCGACCGACAGCCTCCATCTTCTGAGTTTGGCGTAGGTGATCGGCGAGCTGACGCTGTTCGGTGATGTCGAGCCAGGCGCACACCGAGTCAACGTCGCCGTTCGATCGGCGGACCACGCGCCGCTCTTCGCGGAGCCATCGATACACGCCATCCTTCCGCCGCAGTCGGTACTCACTGGCACCATCGCCGTACTCGTGACGCGTCGAGAGTTGCACTTGATCTTCGGGATGGACATGCGCCGACCACCACCCCTCCGCCCGCACATCGCTCGGGGCGTAGCCGAACATATCCGTGACGTTCTCGCTGACCCATTTGATCGCCGCCCGCGCGTTCGCGGGGCCGCCGGCCTGTGAGCTGAACTCGCAGAGGACAGCGCCGCTCGACCGGATGACGCTTTCCAGTCGTTCTTGCGTGGCGCGGACCCGCGCTTCGGCATCGCGATGTTCCGCCATCGTTTGCGTCAAGGATGCGCGGGAATGAGCGATTCGCTCGGCCATCGCGTTGAACGCGGCGCCGAGCACGCCCAGCTCGTCAAGTCGACGCACCGTCACGCGCTCCGACTCGTCGCCGGCACTCATGCCCTCCGCCACCCGAACGAGCTCGCCGATTGGCCGCGTCAGCGACCGGCTCAAGAACCAGGTCGCGACGCCGGCCACAAGAACAAGGGCGAGCGTCGCAAGCGCGAGGCCGCGAAGCATTTCCCCAATCGGGGAGAGGATGATCGCCATCGGCATTTCGATCGCGACCGACCACGGCGTGCTAGGAATTGGCATCAGCGTCGCCAAGACGGGATGGCCATGCGGTCGTTCGTATTCGACCGGTGTATTCTTGGCAGGCAACGGCAGCGGCGGGCCCGACGAAATGCCGACGAGGTTCGTCCACAGATCTCCTCGTGTGTTCCCGACAAGCAGGGTCGTACCGTGGCCAATGAGGTCACGAAGTTGCGCACTGGATTGCGCCGACATCGCGACCTTTCGTCGCTCGACGACAAAACCCGTGACGGGTTCGGATGCGCCGGGACCTCCCGCCGCAAGTACAGCGTAGCCGAGGGATCCATCGGGCCCCAGGGAACTCCCGATCCACCCAATTTCCGCGCGATCCGCCGATGGCTTGCCGGCGGTGAACGCAATGAGCGCCTTTGCTTCCGTGAGATCGATCGGCGGGGCCGTGTCCCGGGTCGCCAGCAGCCGATGGCCAGCAGAGTCCCACAGCTCGACCGATGTGGCCCCGGCGGGCGCGCGATCCACGGTGGCCAACTTCTCGCTGACCGCCCGAGCCAACGCCTCACGCGTCCGAGCGTCCGGAGCGCGGAGGTATTGCGCAACCACCGAGTCGCGGGCCATGGCTCTTGCCTGATCTCGGACCTGGCGCGCTTGCGCGCCGAGCAAGTCGCTGAGCTGTCGCGCGACACTCGTCGTTCGCTCGCCGGCGCTCGTCAGGATCGCGCGGCGAAAAGCGTGATATGCCGAAACCGTGTGTACGGCACCGGCGACAACCACCACGGTCGCCACAAGGGCGGCCAGGCGGTTCCGGATCGACAGAAACGCCGTCATTGGGGCTTAATTCCTCATTCAGCGGGGCGAGATTCGCCACGCCGCCCAGAATTGAGCGTATTGGCAAGCTCTCGTGCTCATTCCGGAAGACGCGTGATGGCGCGGAACGGCACATCGCCCGCCCCCGACGATGGATCAGCGTTTGCTCAGCAGTGCCTGTGCGCCGCCGCCGTGACTTTCTGAGGATCGCATTAGAGATCCTCTCACATTCCGGTGCGCCGCGGAGCCTTCGCCTCACAGCAGGCGCTACTGCGCGGCTGGTCCTCAGAATAGCGCGCGGAGCGCTGTCGACGATCGACAAGGTCGAGGATTGGATTGGCGACGCTGTCCAACAGCGACTCGACGCGCGCGGCGTTTCCGGTGATCGCCTTCAACCGCCCGACAGACAGGTGTACTGGGGCGTTGCCGTTGGGATGGTAGCGGCAGATGACGTACCAGAGCTGCGGGAACTCTTTGCCAATTTGCTCGCGGCGATGGACGCGGCAACGGCCCGCGACGCGCACGTCTCATTTGCCGACGTGATTCGTCAACTCTCGCCTGATGAGGCCCGCATCTTGTCGCTCTGCGATCCTAGCGTACCGTTGTCCATGGATCGAACCGTCATGATCGTAGGCGTCGACACCCCAAAACAAGACCTGTTCTACATCGAGGACCGTTTCGACTTCCCGAGCGTCGTGCGCGGGCGCAAATCGCGCATACTCGTGGTCGATCTTCGCCTTGAGTCCATGGGTGAGGACGGTCTGCATGGCAAACAGGCTAGAGCCCACACGCGCTTCGTCGCGTGCGCCTTCCAACGGTGCCTTAAGCACTGGGACACCGTAGGCGTCGACGATTGCTTGCAGAAGGCGGGTCCAGCTTCGTGCGGCAAGCGCCTTGGCATCCCACCATGGGCGATCACTCGATGATCGACGTGACCGAACTCAATTTCGCCGGTGTTTGCTGCTGTGGGAAATGCCTAGTGAGTTGCGAATAGAAGTGTCAGATCCATTCAGCAAATCGTGAACCGCGCGTCGCAGTGACGGATCGAGACCAAGAGAATCGACGAGCGCTTCAAAACTCGAGTCGTTCCGGAGGCTGGAAGGATGCGTTACGCGCGTCCGCTTCTGTCGGAGCTGGCCCGGTCCCGTCGATGAGTTATTCGCTCGTCGTTCCATGCGCCTTGGCGATCTTCGCTACGATGTCAGCTCGAGGCATCGTCGTCGCGCCGGCACTGATGCGCTGAAGAATCGACTGGGGCACTTCCCAACCACCCGCAACTGGCTCGCGCTCATCAGCGTCCAGAGATCGGATTCGCCCCTTGTGGTATGTGTGTACAGGAACGCCGGCGACAAATGGGATGTGGGCATCCCACGTGGCGATATCGTTCGTTGCAAGACCAAGCATTTCGCCAGCACGAAGGTACTCATTTCCAACGCCGTACCGGAGCATGTCCTCCGGGCGCACGTTCATGCGCCTCAATGAGTTGCAATCGAGCAGATGCGCAGGGTTCAACGCGGAAACCAGCCAATCAGCAGTGAGAATGCCGCGAAACATACACCACGATTTGCAAGACTTTCGGGTCGCGCCGCGTTGTCGCGAGGTTCAGGATTCTCTAAACGGGTGTCCTTGCGTCACTTAAACACACACACCTACGGTGTATGTTACCCGAAACGACAAACGGCGGCATAGGCCGCCGTAAGTCTTTCAATTTCAATGTTTTAAATCGGGACGGCGGGATTTGAACCCGCGACCCCCTGAACCCCATTCGGCTCAGGGACTTATCCAACCACGACAACTTGTCGGTTCACGGGGCGAAACCGGGCGTCGGTACCGGATTCTCTCGGCCGCTTTGCCGTCGAGCGGCGTTCAAAACGGGTATCGAAACGGGTACCAAGGCCTCAAGCACAATCCTGAGATCGCGGTATTGCCTCCCGCATCAAGTCACGCGTGCCGGTGGCGGCTCCCCGTCAATCGAATTGGCTGGTCGATCGGTTACAAACGCGAGGCCAGGAGAACCATGGACCTCAATCGCGCACTCATGGTCGATCCAAACGGAGCACGGCGGAGCCTGACAAGGCCAGTGAGACAGTCGGCGATCAGGAATTAGTGAGCAATCCCTCCTCTGATGATGGTTTGTTGATCCATACCGCCGTCGGCAATGCCGGGGGGTGTGGG
>Ga0070679_100002598_pt1 | contig 16417 bp, 14 predicted proteins | sample KBSC63BmetaG_FD_65652 | JGI IMG/M metagenome (GOLD analysis project Ga0070679, IMG submission 65652) | Corn rhizosphere microbial communities from Kellogg Biological Station, Michigan, USA - KBS C6-3B metaG | ecosystem: Host-associated > Plants > Roots > Rhizosphere | place: USA: Michigan... | reverse complement strand
CGACGGCGGCGGCGACATCGACTTCCTCATCATCGGCTCGACGCCGATGGACAACCCGGCGATGATCTTCGGCAATCCGCGTCCGTCGAGCCGCGTGCTGAAGAAAGGCGACATCATCAATATGGAGCTCGCCGCCGGCTATCGCGGCTACACCGCGCAGGTCGGCTCACCGATCACGCTGGGCGCGCCGACCGAGATGGTGCGCAAGTTCTGGAACGAGATCACCCTGCCCGGCTATCACAAGATCGTCGCCGAGATCGCGCCCGGCAGGCCGGCGGAGGCGATGCGCGAGGCGGCGAAGTTCTTCCGTGACAACGGTGTCCAGTCGCGTCCGACGCAGTGCCACGGCATCGATCTCGTCACCGACAATCCGCACGTCGCCGCCGAGCACGTGCGCGGCGTCGAGGGCGACATGATCCTCAAGCCCGGCATGGTGATCATGGCCGAGCCGAACCCGATCACGGCCGACGGGATGTTCGGTATCTTCCTCGGCCATACCTTCATCGTGACCCAGACCGGCCACGAGGTGGTCGACAAGTTCCCACTGGAGATCGCGGTGGCGTAAACGGCCCGGCCGGAGCGGTCACCGCTTCGGTCCAATCACCTGTCAGGGGGGAAGAAGTGGTGGGCGCACTAGGGCTCGAACCTAGGACCCGCTGATTAAGAGTCAGCTGCTCTACCAACTGAGCTATGCGCCCCGAGCGTAAAGCCCGGAAAGTCCGGCGGACGCAAGCGCACCGTTCGGACGCGGCTCGTGTAGCAAAGGCGGATGGCTGTGTCCAGCATCGCAAGCCGCAGCCGAGGCCGCTCGCAGGTTGCCTGCCACCACGGAAAAGCCGCCGGGACGAACCCGGCGGCTCCTTAGGCCGGAGACAGGCGTGGTCGATCGGACCCCCGCGCGCCGCCGCCTGCTACTCGTGGCTTACTGCGGGCGCGGCCCGCCGTCGGGGCCCATCGGGCCCTGGCCAGGACCGAAGCCTCGGTGATGCCATTCCGCGCCGCGCCGGCCATGATGATGGCCGCGCCATCCACCGTCGAACGGATGGTCGAGCCGCGCCAGCACCATGAAACGGTGCTTCTGCGCGTCGTCGAGGCTGCTGTAGAGCGGAGCGGCGGCATCGGCGAGTTTCTTCAGCGCCGCACCACGGCTCGCCATCGCTTCGCCGCGCGCGGCGAGGCGCTCGACGGGATCCTTCGGCTTGTCGGCACTGGCGTGCGCGGCAACGCGTTCCGAGCGCTGCTTGGCGAAATCGTGCATCGCCGTTTCCACCGCCGGCCAGTTCTTTTCCTGGTCGGGCGTCAGCTTGAGGCCCGCATGCAGCGCCGCGACGCGCGCATCGGCGAACGCGCCGACGTCTTCCGCGCTCGGACGCCAGTGCGGCCCGCGCGGCCCGTGACCGGGCCCCTGCTGCGCGTAAGCGAGCGTGCCCCCGGCGATTGCAAGCGCGGTCGTACCCGCCAGAACTGTCTTCCACATAGGCCACCTCCAATGGAGAGTTGAACGTGTCCCAAGCAGAGGACCGCGCACCTGCCTTATCAAGTTAAAGTTTGGACAGAGATTACCGGTCTGCAATGTAGATGTACCGGCGTTCATCGAACGCCGGTACATTCGCAAATGTTCAAATCGGATCGCAGGCGCCGCTTTATATATTTACATTCCGAGCAGGCGCGGCAGAAAGGTCGACAGGCCTTCCCAGTAGGTGACGATTCCGAGGAACACCAGCATCGTCAACAGCCACGGCCACACCGCGATCGTCAATTCGGTTATGCCCATTTTGGCGATGCCGGAGGCGACATAGAGATTGAGGCCCACCGGCGGATGGCAGAGGCCGACCTCCATATTCACGGTCATCAGAATGCCGAAGTGCACCGGGTCGATGCCGAGCTTAATGGCGACGGGAAACAGGATCGGCGCCATGATCAGGATGATCGACGACGGCTCCATCACGTTGCCGGCGAGCAGCAGCAGGACATTCACGATCAGCAGGAAGCCGACCCAGCCGAAGCCCTGCGCGATCATCCAGCCGGCGAGCTCATTGGGGATGTTCTCGTAGGTCATCAGGAACGAGAACAGCACCGCATTGGTGATGATGTAGAGGATCATCGCGCTCAGGTTGGCGGACGACAGCAGTACGCGCGGCACTTCGCGCAGCTTGAGGTCCTTGTAGACGAACACCGCGACGACGAAGGCGTAGACGGCGCTCACCGCCGCCGCCTCGGTCGGGGTGAACAGACCGGAGTAGATGCCGCCGATGACGATGACGATCAGCGCCAGGCCCCAGAAGGAATCACGGAACGCCTTGAAGCGCTCGGCGATGCTCGCCTTCGGCATGCGCGGATAGTCGTTGCGCCAGGCGCGATACCAGGTCGTGGCACCGAGCATCGTCGCCAGCACGATGCCCGGCACGATGCCGGCGATGAACAGCTTGCCGACCGACGAATTGGTCGACACGGCGAACAGCACCATCGGGATCGACGGCGGGATGAGGATGCCGAGCGAGCCGGAGGTCGTTATGACGCCGGCGCCGAACCGCTTTGGGAAACCCTGCGCCACCATGGCCGGGAGGATGACCGAGCCGATCGCCACCACGGTCGCCGGCGACGAGCCGGAGATGGCCGCGAACAAGGCGCAGGCGAGCACGGCCGCCAGCGCCAGGCCGCCGTACCAATGCCCGACCATTGTCGTGGCGAAATGAATCATGCGCTTCGCGACGCCGCCGTGGGTGAGGAAGTTTCCGGCGAGGATGAAGAACGGGATCGCCATGATCTCGAAGCTTTCGAGACCGGTGAACAGCTTCAGCGCGACCGACTCGGTGCGGACGTCGGTCAACGTGAACATGAAAGTGAGCACGGTGAGGCCGAGCGCGATCGACACCGGCATGCCGGTCACCATCAGCGCCAGCAACAGGCCGAAGACGATGACGACGCGCATGAACTGCGGCAGCACAATCAGATGCGCGGCGTGCGCGAAGCAGATGCCGGCAATCAGGATCGGCAGCAGCATCAAAATAAGACCGAGCGGGCTGTAGCCCTCGCCCCTGAGCGCCGCGGCGGGCGCGTCGGCGGGATGGAGCGGCTCGACTTCGACGCCCTCGACCTGGCCGGCGTCGTGGTGCGGCAGTTCACCCGTCCAATAAAAGGACCAGGCGACCTGGAGGAAGCGGAAGCACATCAACGCCGAGCCGAGCGGGATCGCCAGATAGACGATCCACATCGGCGCTTCGAGGTCGTTCGATTGCTGCCCTGTGTGCCACATCTCGCGGACGAACGAGGCGCCGAAAGCGGCAACGATCGCGGTGAACAGCGCGCCGCACAGCAGACTGAAGGTGACCACGCGCCGGCGCGAGCCGGCCGGCAGCATGTTCACCAGCACATCGACGCCGACATGGATGCCGGTCCGCACGCCGTAGGCGGCGCCGAACTTGGCCATCCAGATGAACATGTAGATGCAGAGCTCCTGCGCCCAGGACAAATCCCGGCCGGCGAGCCACTTGAAAATGGAGGTCAGGACCGCGGCGAGTAACGTGAGGCCGTGCGCGGTCGCCCACTTCGCCCAGGTGATCGACAGCCCGGTGCCGTAGCGATGCAGCACCGCGACGAAAATCAGGAGTGTCGCGGCCATGATAAGAGCGGCGATCAGCCACTCTTCGAGATGATCAAGCGCGCGAGAGAGTACTTTCCCCACGGCACGTTCCCCCCACAAGAAACGTTGGGGACCGGGAGTGGTGACACTCCCGGTCCGCTGTCGATGCGACGGCGTTGATCGCCGTCCGGATTACATCTGGACGTGCAGTTCCTTGGCGATCAGGTCGAGTACTTCCTGACCGACGCGGCCCTTCGCCCACTTGTAGGTGGGGCGCATGGCCTTCTGCCATTCGACCTTCTGCGCATCGGTGAGATAATGCAGCGTCGTCTTGCCCGACTTCTTGATGGCCTCGAGCGCGTCCTTGTTCTCCGTGGCGGCGATCGAGTTGGTGTAATCGGTCGCCTCGGCCATTGCCTTGTCGAGTTCCTTGCGGATGTCGGGCGGCAGGCCGTTCCAGAACTTGGTGTTGACGATCACCGCGTACTGCAGGTGCGCGTGATAGGACACGGTGATGTCCTTCTGCACCTCGTAGAACTTCTGCGTCAGGTAGTTCGACGGCGTGTTTTCACAGCTGTCGACGACGCCCGTCTGCAGCGCCTGATAGACCTCGGAGAAGGCCATGATCTGCGGGATCGCGCCGAGGTCGCGGAAGTAGCGGTCGGCGATCTTCGAGCCCGAGATGCGGACCTTCAGGCCCTGGAAGTCGGCCGGATTGATCAACGGGCGGTTGGCCGAGACCATATGGAAGCCGTTGTCCCAGTAAGCGAGACCGGTGATGCCCTTGGCCTCGAGCTTCTTGAACAGGTACTTGCCGACCGCACCCTTCATCGCCGCGTCGTAGGTGGCATCGTCCTTGAACAGCCACGGCAGATCGAGCGCCTCGAATTCCTTCACCCCGAGCGGCGCGAACTTGGCGGTCGACGGCGCCAGCATCTGCACGGAGCCGAGCTGCAGCGCCTCAATCTCTTCCTTGTCCTTGTACAGGGTCGAGTTCGGGTAAACTTCGACCTTGACCTTGCCGTTGGTGTACTTCTCGGCAAGTTCCTTGAATTTCAGCGCGCCCTTGCCCTTCGGGGTGTCATTGGCGACGACGTGGCTGAACTTGATGACGATTGGGCTCTGGGCCATGGCCGAGCCGGACGCCATCACGGCAGCCACCATAGCAGCCGCGACGATCAACTTGCGCATTCCTGTTTCCTCCGCGTGGAACCCCCGTAACAGGGGCTTATAAGGCTTTGTGCCGGCAAATTGGCACTAAACCGCTATCCCGGCAAGCGGGGCAGTTGCCCACAACGACACCGGAGGATCAAGACGGAAAAGACGACGGCCACCGCCGCCGTCCACGGTCATTTTGCCGCTCAGAGCAGCCATTTACCGCAGTGCGGCGACAACCGGTCCGAGGCCCATTTCATTGGCAAGGCCGGAGGCGGCCTGCATCTGCTCCTGATCCAGCACGGCTATGAGCGGGCGCGCCGCCGCCGCCACACGCGCGACCGCCGCGTTGTCGAGGACGATGGACACGACCCGGTGGCTGATGCGGCGGACGATGCCGCCCTGCTCGCCTTGGGACTGCTGACGCCGGGCAACGGCATTGAGTGCGGCTTCGACCGCCGGCCAATAGCGCTCCTGATCGGAGCGCAGATGCAGCACGCGTTTGATGCGCGCGACGTTGATGGAGGCCGCCATGCCCTGTTCGGCATAAACGCCCGTATCGCTTGCGGCCGCCGGGAGTATTGGCAACAGACCGGTCATCGCGAGCGCGAGAACGCCCGCGCAAAGTACTTTCTTCATCTTGTGGAGTTCCCCAATTTTGTCCAAGAGGGCGCAGCGGGCTCTGCGCCCTGGCCGCGCCGAAAGGGGTACCGTCACAATCGGCCCCTAAGAGGTGCGAAATACGGACGAAATATGATTTTTTGGTTTCGGTGGAACCAAAATTGACGAACGCGAAGCTTTCAAGCGCCCGGATCGGCTAAATCGACCGCAGGAGTGCAAAAGGCGGCCGCGCCTGCACGCGGCCGCCCGCATTTGCCAGGTTCGATTCGCAGCCGCTCAGCCGACATCCTGCGAGTGGATACGGCGTTCGACGCCCGCGGTCTTGCCGCGCTTGCTGGTGAGCTTGTTGAGCGCACCGACATAGGCCTTGGCCGAGGCCACCAGCGTGTCCGGATCGGCCGCCTTCGCGGTGAAGGAGCGCCCGTTCTCGGACAACCGTACCGACACCTCCGCCTGCGCGTCGGTGCCCTCGGTCACTGCGTGCACCTGATAGAGCTCGAGCTTGGCCTCGTGCGGCACCAGCGCATGGATGGCATTGAAGATCGCGTCGACCGGGCCGTTACCGGTCGATTGCGTGGTGACGTGCTGGCCCTCGATATCGAGCGTGAGCGTCGCCGTCTGCGGGCCCATAGTGCCGGCGATCACCGTCAAGGACAGCACCTTGATGCGGTCATGCGCGGTGGCGATTTCCTCGTCGACCAGCGCCTCGATGTCCTCGTCGAGGATCTGCTTCTTGCGGTCGGCCAGCGCCTTGAAGCGCACGAAGGCATCCTCGAGCTGGTTGCTGGCCAACTCGTAGCCGAGTTCTTCCAGCTTGTGCACGAAGGCGTGGCGGCCCGAGTGCTTGCCCATGACCAGCGAGGTCTGTTTCACCCCGACCGTCGCCGGCGTCATGATTTCGTAAGTCTGCGCGTTTTTGAGCATGCCGTCCTGGTGGATGCCGCTTTCGTGCGCGAAGGCGTTACGGCCGACGATCGCCTTGTTGTACTGCACCGGGAACGAGGTCGCCGCCGCCACGAGTTTCGAGGCGCGCGTCAGCATGGTCGCGTCGATATTGGTGTGGAACGGCAACACGTCGTTGCGCACCTTCATCGCCATCACCACCTCCTCGAGCGCGGCGTTGCCGGCGCGCTCGCCGATGCCGTTGATGGTGCACTCGATCTGACGCGCGCCGGCCTTCACGCCGGCGAGCGAATTGGCCACCGCCATGCCGAGGTCGTTGTGGCAGTGCGTCGAGAACACGGCGAGATCGGAGTTCGGCACGCGCTCGCGTACCGTCTTGAACAGGTTGAAGTACTCCTCCGGCACCGTGTAGCCGACGGTGTCGGGGATGTTGATGGTGGTGGCGCCGGCCTTGATCGCCGCCTCGACGCAGCGGCAGAGGAAGTCGAGCTCGGTGCGGGTGCCGTCCTCCGACGACCATTCGACGTCGTCGGTATGGCTGCGCGCGCGGGTCACCTGCGCGATGACCATTTCGTAGACCTCGTGCGGCTCCTTCTGGAGCTTGTATTTCATGTGCACCGGCGAGGTGGACAGGAAGGTGTGGATGCGCTTGCGCTTGGCCGGCTTGATCGCCTCGGCGCAGCGGTCGATGTCCTTGAAGGCGGCGCGCGACAGGCCGCAGATCACCGCGTTCTTCGAACGCTTGGCGATCTCGTGCACGGCGGCGAAGTCGCCGTCCGAGGCGATCGGAAAACCGGCCTCGATGATGTCGACACCCATGGTGTCGAGCAACTCGGCGACCTCGATCTTCTCTTCGTGCGTCATGGTCGCGCCGGGGCACTGCTCGCCGTCGCGCAAGGTGGTGTCGAATATGACGACACGGTCCTTGTCGGACTGAGTCCTGGTGGTCATCGGAATTGTCCTTCTCGTCGCATGCGCCTCAGCGGGCGCGTCTCATGGGGTGCTTGGTTCGCCTTGTCCCCCGAGTGCCCAGGCAGATATGCCCAGCCGGCCCTCAGGGGCGGATAAGGAGAAGGAGCGTGCCCAGAATGAGGGAGGCCGCGGAGCCGGCGTTGCCCGCCGTCCGCTCGATCGCGCAGATATCGTGGCGCGTCGACATGGCCTTGGAAAACCCTCGTTGCTTTCGACGGTTAGAGTGGCGGAGTCCGGTAAAGTCCGCGTTAACCGCAGGTGGACGCCCCGCTTCTAGCGGAATCGGGCAATACGAATCAAGGGCGGAGATAGGTCAGCATCGCTGTCTGTTTCCGACCGAAAGGAGGACCGATGGACGACCGCACCGCCGCCTTGTTGCGCCAGGCCTGGCCGCGTCAACTGGTCTTCCTCGTCTTCATCACCGCGCTGTTGTTCGCGCCGGCCGGCACGCTCGATTTCTGGCAGGCCTGGCTGTTCCTCGCGGTGTTCGTCGCCTGCATGGTCCCGCTCGGCATCTACTTCGTACTCACCGATCCGGCGCTGGTCGAGCGGCGCATGCGCGCCGGCCCGGCGGCCGAACAGGAGCCGGTGCAGAAGGTCGCCATCGGCATCGTCTGCGCCGCCCTTCTGGCGATGCTCATCGTGCCGGGCTTCGACCGCCGCTGGCACTGGTCGGGGGTGCCGGCCTGGCTGACGGTCGTCGCCGACGCGACAATCGTCGCCAGCTTCGTCATCTTCTTCTATGTGATGAAGCAGAACAGCTTTGCCGCAGCCACCGTGCGCGTCGAGCGGGGGCAGACGGTGATCTCGACCGGGCTCTACGGCGTGGTCCGCCATCCGATGTACATGGGCACGTTGCCGCTGACGATCGCCATGCCGCTGGCGCTCGGCTCATGGTGGGCCCTGCTGCCGGTGCTCGCGATCGTGCCCGCGCTGGTCTGGCGCCTCGTCGACGAGGAGCGCGTGCTCCGGCGCGACCTTCCGGGCTACGCCGCGTATTGCGCGCGCGTGCGCTACCGGCTCGTGCCCGGCATCTGGTGACCGGCGGTCACTTGTCGCCGCGCGCGAGCGCCTTGCGCGCCTTGTCCAATTCCTTCAGCGCGCGGCCCTCCACCTTCGGATACTCGAGGTCAAGCCCTTCCATGGCGTCGACCAGCGCCGCGGCGACGACCATGCGCGTGAACCACTTGTTGTCGGCCGGCACCACATACCACGGCGCGTCCTTGCGACTGGTCTCACGAATCGCCTCTTCATAGGCCGCCATATATTTCGGCCACAGCTTGCGCTCCTCGACGTCGCCCATCGAGAATTTCCAGCGCTTGTCCGGCTCGTCGAGCCGCTCCAGGAAGCGCTTGCGCTGCTCCTCCTGCGACACGTTGAGAAAGAACTTGAGCACCACGGTGCCGTTGCGCGCCAGATGCTGCTCGAAGGCGCGGATGTCGTCGAAGCGGTGCTTCCAGAGCTTCTTGCCGTCGAGCGCATCGGGCAGTTGCTGCTTCTCGAGCAGCTCGCGATGCACCCGCACCGCCAGCACCTCCTCGTAATGCGAGCGGTTGAAGATGCCGATGCGGCCGCGCGACGGCAGGCGCTCGGCCACGCGCCAGAGGAAGTCGTGATCGAGCTCCTCCACGCTGGGCTGCTTGAACGAATGCACCTCGACGCCCTGCGGATTGAGCCCGGTCATCACGTGCTTGATCAGGCTGTCTTTGCCGGCGGCGTCCATCGCTTGCAGGACGATCAGCACCGACCAGCTATTGGCCGCATAGAGCCGCTGCTGCAATTCGGTGAGCCGCGCGATGCCCTCGACCAGCAGCGCCTTCGCCTCGGCCTTGTCGACCGTCAGGCCGCAGCAATCGGCCGGGTCGTGCGCGGCGATGCGGAAGTGTTTCGGGCGGTCGATGCGGAAGCGCTTTGCGATGCGATCGAGGTCCATGGCGCCAAGTTCACGCCGAACCGGCAGCCTTGGCAAGTCGGCCGCCGAAATAGGCTTCCAAGAATACGGTCACAAAGCGCGGCATGGCCGGGTCGAAATCGGCGCGCGTGCGAATGATGCGAATGTCGGCGAGCTCCGGCTCGGCCTCGGCCGCCAGATTTGCGAGCATCCGCGCCCGCAAGTCCTCGGCGGCCAGCGGGCTGCGCAGGATCTTGATGTGGACGATCAACCCGCCATCGAGCACCGTGGTCCAGCCGGAATCCGGCACGAACTCGGACACATCGAGCCCGGTTTCCTCCTTGAGCTCGCGGGCGACGCTGCGCCCGAGATCGACCGCACCGTCGACGATGTCGCTCGGGTCGGGCGTGCCGGCGGGAAAATAGATCCAGCCGGCATTGGCGGTGTGCGCGCCCATCACACCGAGCAGAACCGCGCCGTCGGCCGAAATCACCGCCGCAGCGCCGAAGCAGTCGTGCACGCCCGCTTTCGGCATGCCCCAATGCCGCCAGGCCACGAAACTCGCATAGTCGGTCTCGAGATAGGCGCCGCGGAAGACGCCCTCGCTCACGACCTGACGGTGCAGGAGCAGGACGCGGCCGTTCCAGATTGCCGGCTTCCGACTTTGGAGCTCGGCAAAATAGGCGTCGATCTCGGCCCGCCGCTCGTTCGCGAAGGGCCACGGCTTCGGCGCGAAGGACAATGCGAGCCGGTCGATCGGAAAAATGGCGGGATCGGTCATCGCCGGCAATCGACGCGAGGCGGTCGCCGCCGTCAAGCCTCGATGGCGCCTTCGGCGACAATCACCGCATCGCCGCCGACGGTGATGGCGGTGAACTGCCCGGCCACGCGCGTCATGCCGAGCCGTATCAGGCTCGGCCGGCCCATCTCGTAGCCCTGCTCGATGGCGATGCGGTGCTCGCCATCGCCGTAGCCGCCGAAGCGCCCGAGCAGGCCGGCGAAGGCCGCCACCGCCGAACCCGTGGCCGGATCCTCGGCGATACCCATCGCCGGCGCGAACATGCGGGCATGGAAGTCGTGGCCCTTCTCCGCCGTCTCGCGCGAGAACACGAACATCCCGGGAAAGGTCGGCGCCAGCGCGCGGAACGCCGCGAGATCGGGCGAGGCGCGGCGGACGGCATCGATGCTGCGCAGCGGCACGAACAGGAACGGATTGCCCGCGCTCCAGCAACTTGGCGAAAGATCGCCGGCTCCGATCTCGTCGGCAGCCAGCCCGAGCGCGGCGGCGATCGTCTCGTTCGCCGGCGGCGCCGTGACTTCCGATGGCAGAATCGGCAGCACGAAGGACGCCTCGCCGCTTTGACCCGCCGGCCTCACCCGGCAATGCACCGCGCCGACTTTCTCCTCAAGCACGAACTCGCCCGCCTTGCCGCCGTCGAGGACGCCGAGCAGCACCGCCGCGCCCACCGTCGGATGGCCGGCGAAAGGAAGTTCGCGTTTGGGGGTGAAGATGCGGCAGCTCGCCCGGTGCTTGCTTTCCTCCGGCGGCAGCACGAACACCGTCTCCGCCAGGTTGAACTCGTTGGCAACCGCCTGCATCGCCTCGGTATCGAGGCCGTCCGCCTCGAGCACGACGGCGAGCGGATTGCCGGCGAAGCGGCGGTCGGTGAAGACGTCAAGTGTGAAATAGCGGCGCTTCATCGGCGGCCCCCGGAACATTGACGCCGGATCCTAATGCGCCGGCCCGCCGAAGGTTCATCAAATCTTTCGATACCAGCTATTCACGGCGCTAGCCGCCGCGCGTCGAACAACTGGCTCGGCGCGATGATCTCGTCCTGCGCCAGGACGAGCTGTATTTCCGGCGCGCCCAGTTCCGCTGTCCGTTTGAGGACGCCGAAGATCGCCGAGGCCGCACGCGACAGCGCCTCATCGATGCGGCCACTGCGCAGATACAGCGCAAAGAACAAGGCGGCGATAGCGTCGCCGGCGCCGTTCGCCGCTACGGCGAGTCGCGGCGTACGCAGGCGGAAATCGCCGGTCTCGTCCGACGCCAGGAGATCGACGGCGTCGGCCGGCGTGTCCTCGACCGCGAGCGAGGTGACGAGCACAGCGCGCGGACCGCGATCGTGCAGCGCCTGTACCGCGTCACGCGCCTCGCCGAGGGTGCGGCTGGGCCGGCCCGACAGCACGTCGAGCTCGAAGTGGTTCGGCGTGACGATGTCGGCTGAAGCGACCGCCTTATCGCGCATGAACTCCGCTACCCCCTCGCGCACGAAGGCGCCCTTGCCGACGTCGCCGATCACCGGGTCGCAGCAATAGCGCGCCGCCGGATTGGCGCGCTTGACGGTCGCCACCGCGTCGAGAATGGCCTCGCCGATCTCCGGCGCGCCGACATAGCCGGACAGCACGCCGTCGCATTCGCCGAGCACGCCGCGGGTTTCGAGCCCGGTGACGATGTCGCGGATCAGCGACGCGTCGAAGACGCGGCCCTGCCACTGGCCATAGCCGGTATGGTTGGAGAATTGCACGGTGTGGACCGGCCACACCTCGACGCCGAGGCGCTGCAGCGGAAACACGGCGGCAGAGTTGCCGACGTGGCCGTAGGCGACGTGCGACTGGATGGAGATGAGGTTCATGCCGCCTCGGTAACGCAAAGGCCGGGCAAACCGCTCGTGTTCGCCCGGCCGGAGTCGTGATCGAGATCGTCGCGTCCGGCGCGCCCGGACCGGACCGCTACTTGCCGGACTTCTCGACGAACTCGTTGGTGTAGGTCTTGGACAGGTCGATGTTGGCCTTGGCGATGGCCGGGTTGGACTGGCTGAACACGGTGAGCACGGCCTGCGCGCCCTTCGGGTCCATCTTGCCGGTCTCCGAATACATCGACATCGTATTCTTCAGTGCCGCGATATAGAGAGCCTTGTCCTTGGTGAACTCGGGCGGCATCTTTTCCGTGATCTCTTCGGCGGAATGCGAGTGGATCCACTTCAGCGTGGCCATGATCGCGTTGGTCATGCCCTGCACGTCCTTTTCGTGCGCCTTGATCCAGCTCGCCTGGGCATAAAGCGCGCCGCCCGGATACTCGCCGCCGAACACCGCCAGCGTATCCTTCTGCGAACGCGTGTCGCTGAGGATCTTGAGGTCCTTGTACTTGCCTTGGAGAACGGTCACCGCCGGATCGAGCATGATGGCCGCGTCGATCTGGCCCTGCTCCATTGCCGCGATCGCCGTCGCGCCGAGGCCGACACCGATGACGCCGACGGAGTTGGCGTCGACGCCATTCTTGCTCAGCGTGTATTTGAGGAAGAAGTCGGTCGACGAGCCGGGGGCCGAGACGCCGATCTTCTTGTTGGCGAGATCTTTCACCGACTTGATCTCGTTGGTGTGCTTGGGCGAGACCACGAGCGCGAAGCCGGGGAAGCGGTCATAGACCACGAAGGACTGGAGATGCTGGCCCTTGGCCGCGAGATTGACGCAGTGATCGAAATAGCCGGAAGCGACGTCGGCCGAGCCGCCCATCACCGCCTGAAGCGATTCCGACCCGCCCTTGAACTGCACGACGTCGACGTCGACGCCCGCCTTTTTGAATTCGCCGAGCTGCTGCGCCAACATGGTCGGCAGGTAGCACAGGCAGGACGCGCCGCCGATGGCGATCGTCACCTTGTCGGCCATCGCCATGCCCGACGACAGCGCGAGCGCCACGGCCGCCGCCGCCAGCCGCCCGAAAATGCGTGAAGACATTACTCAACTCCCTTGGCTTGCGGCCCTTATGCCGGGGCCGTTTCGGCGCAAACGATAATCCAGACCGCGTGGCCCTGCCTAGGGCTTCGCCTCGCTCGGCGCCGGCCGCCAGATCAGCAGCCGCCGCTCGACCAGGCTGACGATGACATCGATGACGATGACGAAGGCGGCCAGCACGAACATGCCGGCGAACACGCCGGCGACGTCGAACACCCCTTCGGCCTGCTGGATGAGATAACCGAGCCCGGCGGCGGCGCCGAGATATTCGCCCACGACCGCGCCGACCACAGCGAAGCCGACCGAGGTGTGCAGCGACGAGAACATCCACGACAGCGCCGACGGCCAGTAGACGTGGCGCACGAGCTGGCGCTCGTTCATGCCGAGCATGCGCGCATTGGCGAGCACGGTCGGCGAGACTTCCTTGATGCCCTGGTAGACATTGAAGAAGACGATGAAGAACACCAGCGTGACGCCGAGCGCCACCTTCGACCAGATGCCGAGGCCGAGCCACAGCGTGAAGATCGGCGCCAGCACCACGCGCGGCAGTGCATTGACCATCTTGACGTAAGGGTCGAACACCGCCGCGGTGCGCGGCTGGCGCGCGAACCAGAAGCCGACCGCAACGCCGCCGACCGATCCGATGACGAAGGCGAGGAGAGATTCCTCCAGCGTCACCCAGAGATGCTTCCAGATCACGCCGCTGACGAACCAATCGACGATCTGCTTGGCGACGTCGACCGGGTTCGAGAAGAAGAACGGCGGCAGCAGGACGCGGCCGGCGATCGGATAGGTGGAGAAGATATACCAGGCGCCGATGCAGACGACGGCGACCAGGATTTGCAGTGCGAGGAGCGTAACGCGCGACATGACTCAGGCCCCTTCCGCCTGCGCGTAGCCCTTGATTACCTCGGCCTTGAGCGAGTGCCAGATCTCGCGGTGCAGGTCGTGGAACGCCGGATCGAGCTTCACCTCGGAGATATCACGCGGCCGTGTCAGCGGCACGCGCCAGTCGCCGATGATGCGCGCCGCCGGGCCCGCGGACATGATGACGACGCGGTCGCTGAGCGCGATCGCCTCCTCGAGATCATGGGTGACGAACAGCACCGCCTTGCGGTCGGCGCTCCACAGATCGAGCAGCAGGTTGCCCATGATCTGCCGCGTCTGCGCGTCGAGCGGGCCGAACGGCTCATCCATGAGCAGGATCTTCGGATCGCGGATCAGCACCTGCGCCAGACCGACGCGCTTGCGTTGGCCGCCGGACAGCATATGCGGATAGCGGTCGGCGAAGGCGGCGAGGCCGACGCGCTTGAGCCATTCGCGCGCGCGCGGCCGCGCTTCGCTCGACGGCGTGCCTGCCGTCTCCAGGCCGATCGCGACGTTTTCGATCGCGGTCTTCCACGGAAACAGCGCATCGGCCTGGAAGAGATAGCCGGCTTGGCGGTTGAGGCCATGAAGCGGCGCGCCGAAGATCTCGGCATGGCCGGCGGCCGGGGCCAGAAGCCCCGCCGTGATGTTGAGCAGGGTCGACTTGCCGCAGCCGGTCGGGCCCACGATGGCGACGAATTCGCCGTCGGCGACGTGAAGCGTCGCGCGCTCGACCGCGGTGAAGAGGCCGCCGCGCGCCACGCGGAAGGCGACCGCCACGTCGTTCAGCGCGACCGCACTCTTCGGCGCCTGAGCCGCTTCGGCCAACCGTTCCTCCCCGGGTTCATTGCGCGCAAACTAGCGGCTTGCCCCGCAGATGCAAAGGCGGCCACATTGACAAAATGAGCCTCGATGCCCGTTTTGCCGACGCCTTGGTGCGATTGCCCGATTACCTCGGCGGCCATGTGCTGGTCAGCCTGACCGCTCTGGCGCTCGGGCTCGGTATCAGCCTGCCCGTGGCGATCCTGTCGCTTCGGCGGCCGTGGCTGCGCGGCACCCTGCTCGCGACCGCAAGCGTCGTCCAGACAATTCCAGGTCTCGCGCTGCTTGCATTGTTCTATCCGATACTGCTGGCGCTCTCCGCGCTCACCGAGCGCCTGTTCGGCGCCGGCTTTTCGGCGCTCGGTTTCCTGCCCTCGGTGCTGGCACTGGCGCTCTATGCGATGCTGCCGGTGATGCGCAATACGGTGACCGGTCTCGACGGCCTCGATCCGCGGCTGCGCGGCGCCGCCCGCGTCCTCGGCGCGAGCCCATGGACGTCGCTGCGTTTCATCGAACTGCCGCTGGCGCTGCCCGTGATCATGGCCGGCATCCGCACCGCCGCGGTATGGGTGATCGGCACCGCGACCTTGTCGACGCCGATCGGCCAGACCAGCCTCGGCAACTACATTTTCACCGGGCTGCAGACGCAGAACTGGGTGTTCGTGGTGTTCGGTTGCGTTGCCGCCTCGGTGCTGGCGCTCGCCGTCGATCAACTGCTGGCGCTGATGCAGAGCGCCTTCGCGCAGCGCAGCCGCACGCGCGCCGCTGTCGGCGCCGGCGCGCTGCTCGCGCTGGTGCTCGCCGCACTGGCGCCCGGATTCGCGCAGCCGCGGGCGACCTACGTCATCGGCGCCAAGACCTTCACCGAGCAATATGTGCTCGCCGCGCTGATCGACCAGCGCCTCGCGGCGGCGGGCCTCACCGCAACGCGCCGAACCGGGCTCGGCTCCAACGTGCTGTTCGACGCGCTGGTTTCGAACGAGGTCGACGTCGCCGTCGATTATTCCGGCACCTTGTGGGCGAACCTCATGCACCGCACCGACGCACCGGGCCGTGAGGCGGTCCTCAAGGAGCTCGGCACCTGGCTGCAGACGACGCATGGCATCCGCCTGCTCGGCTCGCTCGGCTTCGAGAACGCCTACGCGTTGGCGATGTCGCGCAAGAAGGCCGAGGCGCTCGGCATCCATTCGCTCGCCGACCTTGCCGCGCATGCCGGCGACCTCACCATCGCCAGCGATTACGAGTTCTTCGCCCGGCCGGAGTGGAAGGCAATGCAGCAGGCGTACGGCCTGCGCTTCAAGGAACAGCGCACGATGCAGCCGGATTTCATGTATCGCGCCGTCGCCGACGGCAGCGTCGACGTCATCTCGGCCTACTCGAGCGACGGTCAGATCGCGCAATACGATCTGGTCACGCTCGACGATCCGAAGCAGGTGCTGCCGCCCTACGACGCCATCCTGCTGGTCGCGCCCAAGCGCGCGCACGATCCGAAACTGATCGCGGCGCTCATGCCGCTGGTCGGCGCCATCGACGTCAAGACCATGCGCGAAGCCAATTTGCGCGGCGCCAGCGGCGACACCACGCCGGACGCGGTGGCGCGGTGGCTGGCGGGGCAGATCAGAAAATAAAAAAGGCGCCTCACCGTTGGTGAGACGCCCTCGTCTTTCCGCTGTCATGGCCGGGCTCGTCCCGGCCATCCCGCTTAGCAAGGCATTGCCCGCCTCATCGAGATCACCGGGTCACGGCGCTATCGCGCCGGCCCGGTGATGACGAATTTCATTAGTTCTTGCTCTTGTCCACCAACGCGCCCTGCTTGATCCACGGCATCATGTCGCGCAGCTTGGCGCCGACCTGCTCGATCGAATGCT
>Ga0070679_100002595_pt1 | contig 16429 bp, 13 predicted proteins | sample KBSC63BmetaG_FD_65652 | JGI IMG/M metagenome (GOLD analysis project Ga0070679, IMG submission 65652) | Corn rhizosphere microbial communities from Kellogg Biological Station, Michigan, USA - KBS C6-3B metaG | ecosystem: Host-associated > Plants > Roots > Rhizosphere | place: USA: Michigan... | reverse complement strand
CATTGGCGGATTGTTCGGTGAACCCTATCGGCTTGCGCGCTGTGGCGTCGGCGATCTCGAAGTGGCGGCAGGCGCGGAAATCGTGATTGAAGGCGAAATTCTCGCGAACGAGCACGAACCCGAAGGTCCCTTCGGCGAGTTCACGGGCTACGCCTCGTATCGCAGCACCCAGAACATCTTTGTCGCGCATCGCGTGAAAATGCGGCGCGATGCGTTCTTCCACAGCATCGTCTCCGGCATGTCGCGTGACCACATCCTCATCTCTTGCATCACGCGCGAAGGTGAAATTCTGAATGCGCTCAAGCGTAATATTCCGAATGTTCGCGCCGTACACGTCCCGCATAAGACATGCGGCGCGTTCCTTGCCATTGTATCGATGAAGAAAATCGCCGAAGGCGAGCCGAAGATGGCCATGCTGAACGCACTCGGCACGGAGCTCTACACGAAGCAAGTCATCGTCGTCGACGAGGACGTGGATATCTACGATATGGACGACGTGATGTGGGCGATCGCAACGCGCGTGCGTCCCGACAAGGACATCTTTATGGTCCCGGGCGTGAAATCGGCCATTATCGATCCGACGTCCGATCCGAAAACATTTACCGTTACGAAGATGGGGATCGACGCCACCGCCCCCTCGGAAGAGGGATTTGCCGAGCGCCTGGTGATTTCGGACGCTCAGCGGGCTCGCGCGCGGGAAATTCTCTCAAACGCGAAAGTCACGGCATAGCCGCAAAAATAAACCGCGCGGATGAAATGAGCGGAATAAACTCCAGCGCGGGAAAGACCCAACCGGCAGGCTCATGCAACGGATCGGGAAAATACTTCCAAAGGAGTTCACTTACAGCGCTAGGGAGAGGAACATGCCAATTCGCCACCGTTTTTCGATCGTAATTATTTTTGCGCTTGCGCTCTTGTTGGCGCCGCAATCCGCCAGCGCCCAGACAAAGGTCCGCTTCACGCTCGACTGGATTCCAGGCGCAACGCATGGCGCCTTTCTGCTCGCGCTTCAAAAGGGTTACTACAAGGCCGAAGGCCTCGACGTCACCATCGATCGCGGAAAAGGATCGGCCGAGGTCGTCCGCCAGCTCGCGTCGGGCGTCTATGACATGGGCTTTCCCGACATCAATGTCGTGATGGATTTTAATTCGAAGAACCCCGACCAAGGCTTCCCCGTTCTGATGAGCGGCTATGAAGAAGCGCCGGCCGCGATCTTCGTGCTGAAGTCGAGCGGCATCATCGAACCCAAGCAATTGAACGGGAAGAAGCTCGGCTCCGCCGCGAACGACTCCACGTTCAAGCTATTTCCGATTTTCGCCAGCCGCACCGGCATCGATCTCGCGTCGGTCCAGATTCAGTATATCGAGCCGAAGTTGCGCGAAGTTCTCCTCGCGCAAGGTACTGTGGACGCGATTCCCGGACAGGTCTTCAACTCACTGCTCGAATTGCAGGCCAAGGGCGTGAAGAAAGAGGAAATCAAATACTTCATGTACAAGGATTACGGCCTCGAGCTCTATGGAAACTCTGTCGCGGCCTCGCGCAGCTTCCTGAAGGAGCATCCCGAAGCTGTGAAGGGCTTTATCCGTGCGACCATCAAGGCCCTGAAAGATATCGCCAAGGATCCGGAACTCGCCGTCAAAGCGGCTCTGACGTATGAGCCGCTGCTCAAAGCTGACATCGAGCGCGAGCGGCTGAAGGTCGCTTTGGATTGCTGCATTCTGACGCCGAACGTACGCAAGAACGGGTTCGGGGATGTCGACCCGAAGCGATTGGAAAATGTGATCTCGCTGATCACGCAAGCGTACAAGCTGCCTCGCCAGCCGGCGCTCAAAGAAGTATTCGATCCTTCGTATCTCCCGCCGAAAGCGGAGCGGATGATCAACTGACATCGCGGCGAATACGAAAGGAAACGTCGCCGATGTCGTTCATCGAGCTGAAGGACGTTGATCTGATCTACGGCAACCGCGCGGCGGATAGCGCGAATACACTCGCGGTATCGGGGGCGAACATCACCATTGCCTATGGCGAGTTCGTCTCCATCGTGGGTCCCAGTGGCTGCGGCAAGTCCACCTTATTGAAGCTGATCGCTGGACTGGTGCGGCCGAGCCGCGGCAGCGTGAAAGTCGACGGCCAGGAGGTCCTCAGGCCTCTGAAGACCGTGGGCATGGCGTTTCAAAATGCCACGCTCCTGCCATGGCGAAATATCCGCGACAATGTCCTTCTGCCGCTTGAGATCGTCGAGCCGTATCGCAGGCGCCAAAGGCAGGACTATAAAAAGAACTGCGAGCGGGTCGAAATGCTGTTGGAGAAAGTCGGCCTCTCCGGCTTTGCCAATCGCATGCCGTGGGAACTGTCGGGAGGCATGCAGCAGCGCGCGCAATTATGCCGGGCGCTGGTGCATGAACCTTCCATTCTTTTGCTCGATGAGCCTTTTGCGGCGCTCGATACGTTCACGCGAGAGGAACTGTGGAGCGTGCTGCAGGAATTATGGTCATTCCGCAAATGCACGATCATCCTGGTGACGCACGAGCTGCGCGAAGCGGTATATCTCGCGCAGACGATTCACGTCATGAGCGCGCGTCCGGGACATATCTTGAAAACCAGCGCGGTCGATCTGCCGCGGCCACGCACCCTCGAAAATACGTTCGAGCCGGGTTTCGTCAAGATTGTCCACGAACTGCGTGATCATATCGGACGGGGAAAGCACTCATGAACAGACAAACCCTGGAACGGCTCGCGCCCTGGCTCACGATCGCAGCGTTCGTCGCGCTTTGGTGGCTCGTCGTCATCGTCTTCGATATCAAGAGCTACATCCTTCCGACGCCCGCCGAGACCGTGCGTTCACTGATCGAGTATCGCCGGGCGCTGTTCATCAACGGCATGGCTACACTCGTCACGACGCTGATCGGCTTCGGGATTGCCGTTGTGATCGGGATGATACTCGGCATTTTCGTCGGCTCGTCCCGGCTCGCCTATAAGTCGCTGTATCCAATACTCGTCGCGTTCAACAGCGTGCCGAAAGCCGCGCTGATTCCGATCTTCGTGATCTGGTTCGGGGCGGGAACGCTTCCGGCCGTCATCACTGCGTTCATGCTTTCCTTCTTTCCGGTTGTCGCGAATGTCGCCACCGCCTTCGCGACGATTGAGCCCGAGCTATTGGAAGTCATGCGCTCGTTGGGCGCCTCGCAGCGAGACATGACCGTCAAGGTCGGAATTCCCCGCTCGCTGCCGTACTTTTTTGCTTCCCTGAAAATCGCGATAACCTTGGCATTTGTAGGCTCGGTGATCGCGGAAATCGTCGCGGGCAATAACGGTATCGGGAATGTGATGCTAGTGGCGGGCTCCAATTTCGACGTGCCGCTCGTCTTCGCGGCACTCCTTGTCGTTGGCATCATGGGCGTCGGCATGTATGCGATATTCGACGTGGTTGAGAAACGAATGACGGGCTGGTCCGCGCGCTCCGAGATTTCGATGCAACAGATTGGTGGCGGATGAATAAGCAGCGCTTGATCGTTGGCATTACCGGCGCATCCGGCGCGATATACGGCGTGACGGCGCTAAAAGCGCTGCGCACGCTGGGAGTCGAAACGCATCTCATTATCTCGCGATCGGGTCAGATCACGCTCGCTCATGAAACGGGCGTAAAAGCTTCGGAAGCCGGAGCCCTGGCCGACGTCGTCTATCGCATCGACGATATCGGCGCGGCCATATCGAGCGGTTCTTTCCGGACGATGGGGATGCTCATCGCGCCGTGCTCGGTACGCACCCTTGCCGAGATCGCGAGCGGTGTGACCTCGACGCTGCTCACCCGCGCCGCCGACGTCATCCTGAAAGAGCGCCGGCGCCTGGTGCTGATGGTGCGCGAAACGCCCTTCCACCTCGGTCATTTGCGCGCGATGACGCAGGTGACCGAGATGGGGGCAATCGTCATGCCGCCTCTCCCGGCTTTTTACGCCAAGCCAAAGACGCTGGACGATATGGTAGGCCACTCCGTCGGCCGCGCCCTCGACCTTTTCGGTATCGGAAACGATCTTGTGCAGCGCTGGGGCGAAAAAATCGGTCTGGGTTCAACCGACTGACGCCAGCGGAAACTTAATGCTGCATTGCGGCCGCGCTGCCGTCGACAATCCTATCATACTAATGTTAGTATGTTTTCTGGATTTCGGCTGTCGTCCGCGCCGGATGCTACGATCGCGCGCAGCCGAGCGTTGGATTTTGCCGTTGCGCGCGGCGTCTGGCGAGCCTTACTTCTAACCGGCGCCATCTTCGCGCAGCTTTGGCGATAAAAGGAATTGTCATGACCGACAGCCGACAGAAAGTCCTCAAGCGGATCGATACCAACCGCGAAAAGTCGCTCAGCTTCTTGCAGAAGATGGTCACGATCCCGAGCGTCACCGGCGACGAGGGCAAGATTCAACAATTCCTCGCCGACTATCTCACCAAGATGGGGCTGGAAGTCGATATGTGGGAGTCGGACTGGGAGACGCTGAAAAAGCATCCCGGCTACGTCCCTGTCGATCGCGGCTATGAAGGCCGCCCGAATATCGTCGCGACCTGGAAGGGCACCGGCGGCGGAAAATCGCTTTTGTTCAACGGCCACACCGACGTGATCCCCGTCGGCAATGGCGAAGGCTGGAGCGACAACCCCTGGTCGGCGAAGATCAAGGACGGCAAACTCTACGGCCGCGGCTCCTGCGACATGAAGAGCGGCGTCGCGAGCCATATCATGGCGGTCGAAAACATGATCGCCGCCGGCCTGAAGCCGAAGGGCGACGTCTACATCGACATCGTGATCGACGAGGAGGTCAGCGGCCACGGCACGCTCGACACCGTATTGCGCGGATACAAGGCTGACGCCGGCATCTCCGGCGAGACCAGCGAACTCGCAGTTCAGCCTGCATGTATCGGCCGCATCTGGTTCGAGATCGAAATTCACGGCAAGGCGGCTGGCATTCAACGCCGCTATCAAGGCGTGAGCGGCATCGAACTTGGCTACAAAATCACCAAAGCCGTCTCCGATCTCGAAGCGAAGCGGGTCGCGACGGTGAAGCATCCGCTCTATCCGAAGGCAATCGACGCGCTCCCGTGCATGATCGGAAGCTTCCAGTCAGGAAACTACCCGAGCGCATTCCCCGATACCTGCCTCTTGAAGGGAAGCATGGCGACGGTACCGGGCGAGGATCATGAAGGCGTCAAGAAGAGCCTCGTCGATCACATCGCCAAGGTCGCGAAGGAAGATCCGTGGCTGAAGGATCATCCGCCGATCGTGCGCTTCGTGGGATACGACGCGCAAGCTTCCGAAATTCCGACCGATCATCCGATCGTTAAGGTGGTGTGCAAGAACTACAAAGAGATCACCGGCAAGGATCCGGAAATCAGCGGCCGGCAAGGCGCGGCCGACACCCGCTATCTCAACCTCTACGGAAACACGCCGACGGTGATCTTCGGACCCGGCTCGACTTCCGTCATGCACTCGAATGACGAGTATGTAAGCATCGACGACTATCAGACCGCGATTAAAGTGATGGCGCTCAGCATCTACGACTGGTGCGGCGTAACCGGCGGCTAAAAGCCTTACTACCCGCGGACGGCTTGAAGTCCTCGCTCCTCACTGAGGCTTCGAAACGTCCGCGGCCGCTTTGCCCGATCGCGCGGATTCAATTCATCCCGCTTTACGGCGCGGCACCTCGGCCGGCTGCGTATCGTCCTGCCCTTCCCACGGAGGACATGCACAGATCAGGTTGCGGTCGCCGAATGCGTTGTCGACGCGGCTCACGGGCGACCAATATTTCCCGCGCAACAGCGACTTGACCGGGAAGCACGCCGTCATACGGCTATAGGGGTGTGTCCAGTTTTCTTCCGCAAGTTCAGCGGCCGTATGCGGCGCATTGACCAGCGGATTGTCGCTGCGGTCTGATTTTCCTTCTTCAATCGCTCTGATTTCTTCGCGGATCGAAATCATCGCGTCGCAGAAGCGGTCGAGTTCCGCCTTTGATTCTGACTCGGTCGGTTCGATCATCAGCGTCCCCGGCACAGGGAAGCTCATCGTCGGCGCATGGAAGCCATAGTCGATCAGCCGCTTCGCGACGTCCTCGACAGAAATTCCCGCGCTCGTCTTGAACGGCCGCATGTCGAGGAGACATTCATGCGCGACGAGACCGCTCTCCCCCTTGAACAGCAGCGGATAATGCTTTTCGAGACGCTTTGCGATGTAATTCGCGTTCAGGATCGCGGCCTTCGTCGCGTCGGTCAGCCCCTTCCCGCCCATCAGCTCGATATAGATCCACGAAATCGTCAGGATGGAAGCCGAGCCGAACTTCGCAGCGGAAACCGCATGCGAAGATTCAGCGTTCGGATCGCCCGGCAGAAAAGGCTTGAGATGCGCCTTAACACCAATCGGTCCCATGCCGGGCCCGCCGCCGCCGTGCGGAATGCAGAACGTCTTGTGAAGATTGAGATGGCTGACGTCGGACCCGTAATCCCCGGGCCGCGCGAGACCGACCTGTGCGTTCAAATTCGCGCCGTCGAGATAAACCTGACCGCCATGGGCATGCACGATCTCGCAAAGTTTTCTGATCTCCGCTTCGAACACGCCGTGCGTTGAAGGATAGGTGACCATGATCGCCGCGAGCCGGTCCGCGTGAGCCGCGGTTTTCGTTTCGAGATCGCGCAGATCTACATTCCCTCGATGATCGCAACTTACCGGCACGACCTTCATGCCCGCCATCTGAGCCGAAGCCGGATTCGTGCCATGCGCCGAAGTCGGGATCAGGCAAACATCGCGCTGGGATTGCCCGCGCGAACAATGATAGGCGCGGATCGCCAAGAGGCCCGCATACTCTCCTTGCGCGCCGGAATTCGGCTGGAACGAAAACGCGTCATAGCCGGTAATCTGGCAAAGCTTCATTTCCAGTTCGCGGATGATTTCGAGATAACCCGCCGCCTGATCCTCCGGCACATAGGGATGTAATCGCCCGAATTCAGGCCAGGTAAGCGGTATCATCTCGGTCGCCGCGTTCAACTTCATCGTGCATGACCCGAGCGGGATCATCGTCCGGTCGAGCGCAAGATCGCGGTCGGCGAGCCGCCGCAAATACCGCATCATCTCCGTTTCGGAGCGATATTGGTGAAATACGGGATGCGTGAGGAATTCGCTCTTCCGCTCGAGCGTCCGCGGGATTGCGATGGACGCTTCGGCTGCGAGCGCGTCATATAATGGGATCTTTCGATCCTTGGTAAGGAACGCACGCCAGAGTTTTTCGATCGTCGCGGGCGAAGTCGTTTCGTCGCAGCTGATCCCGACGAAGAATTTCCCGCGGCGCTCGTAAAGCCGCAGATTGATCCCCTGCTCCAGCGCGCGCGCGATGATCGCGTCATGATCGCCGTCGCTTTCAACCGCAATCGTGTCGAAGAACTCCGCATGCGCGAGACGGCGGCCGATCTTTTTCAGGCCCGCCGCGAGAACCGCGGTACGCTTAGCGACCGTCTGCGCGATCCCTTTCAGCCCTTCGGGGCCGTAATAGACCGCGTACATAGACGCCATGATCGCCAGCAGCACCTGCGCGGTGCAGATATTCGATGTCGCCTTTTCGCGCCGAATATGCTGTTCACGCGTCTGTAGTGCAAGACGCGTCGCCTGCCGGCCGTGGCGGTCGACGGTCACGCCGACCAGCCGTCCCGGCAAGAGCCGCTCATGCGACTTTAAAGTCGCGAGATACGCGGCGTGCGGACCGCCGAAACCGAGCGGGATGCCAAAGCGTTGTGTCGAGCCGACTGCGATATCGGCGCCCAGCTCTCCGGGAGACGCCAGCAGCGTCAGTGCCAGCGGATCGGCGGCCGCGATGGAGATCGCGCCCGTCGCGCGAAGATCGACAAATAATTTGCGGAAATCACGGATTGCACCTGAAGTCCCCGGGTATTGCACGACCGCACCGAATACCGATTTCGGATCGAGATCGGCATCGATGCGCCCGACGACGACCTTCCAGCCGAGCGGCTCCGCGCGGGTACGAACGACTGAAATCGTTTGAGGGTGGCAATCTTCATCGACGAAAAAGACATTCGAATCTTTTTGCGAAATTCGCCGCGCCATCGCCATCGCTTCGGCGACCGCCGTTGCCTCGTCGAGGAGAGAAGCGTTTGCAATCGGCAAGCCGGTGAGATCCGCCACCATGGTCTGGAAATTCAAAAGCGCCTCAAGCCGCCCTTGGCTGATCTCGGGCTGATACGGCGTATAGGCCGTGTACCAGGCGGGATTTTCGAGAATATTCCGCTGAATCACCGCGGGCGTGAATGCGTCGTAATAGCCCTGCCCGATCATCGAGATCAGGACCTTATTCTTCGCCGCGACGGCGCGCGCTTTCGTCATGACTTCCGCTTCCGAAAGCCCGGGCCCGAGATCAAGCGGACTCGCCTGCCGGATGCCCGACGGCACCGTTCGCGCGATAAGCGCGTCAAGATCGCTGAACCCAACCGTCTTCAGCATCTCTCCTGCGGACTCTACCGAAGGGCCGATGTGACGGTCGCTGAACGGAATGTTTCCCTGGTCTTGCATGCGAAATCCCTTTCGTCAGCCTGCGGAGCTGACAAGCTCTTGATATTGCTTTTCGTCTTTCATCTGCGTGAGCTGATCGGGTGCGCCGATCTTGATCTTGAAAAACCAGCCCTTCCCCATCGGGTCGGTATTGACGAGCTGCGGCTCCTTCACGATGGCTTCGTTGACCTCGACGATTTCGCCGTCGATCGGTGCGTATACGTCGGACGCGACCTTGACGGACTCGACGACCGCCGCCGCGTCGCCTTTCTTGAATTGTTTTCCGGCCTGCGGCAGCTCGATGAAAACGAGATCGCCCAGCTGCCCTTGCGCGAAATCCGTGATCCCGACCACGGCCGTATCGCCTTCGATGCGGAGCCATTCATGATCGTCGGTGAATTTCAGCATCTAAGGTCTCCCTTACTTTCTGTTTCGCTTGTAGTTGTGTTTCACGAACGGCAGCGCGCTGAGCTGCGTCGGTATCCGCTTGTCGCGTAGCTCAGCAAAAACGACGGCACCGTCCGGAATTTCGCGCTTCACATATCCCATCGCGATCGGAGCATTCACGGTCGGGCCGAAACAGCCCGAGGTCACATGACCGATCGGCTCTGTTGCATCGGCGCTCGCAAATAGCTTTGCGCCGCCTCGGACCGGCGCACGCCCTTCGGGGCGCAAGCCGACGCGCCGGCGCAGAGGACCGTCGGCGATCTCTTTGAAGATTTCGGTCTCGCCCGGAAAGCCGCCCGCATGCGCACCGCCGGGGCGGCGGCTTTTCTGGATCGCCCAATCGAGCGAGGCTTCAATCGGGGTTGTGCTCTCGTCGATATCCGAGCCGTAAAGGCAGAGACCCGCTTCCAGCCGCAAGCTGTCGCGCGCGCCTAGCCCCGCGAGCTTCACTTCTTTCTGTGCGAGCAAGGCTTCCGCGAATTTCTCCGCGATGTCGCCAGGAAGGCTGATCTCGTAACCGTCTTCTCCGGTATAACCAGAACGGGTCACGATGCCATCACGGCCGAGGATTTTGACCTCGCGAACATCCATAAACGCCATGTCCGCGACTTCCGGAACGATCCTGCAAAGAGCATCGCAAGCGAGCGGCCCCTGCAAGGCAAGGAGCGCGCGATCGTCATGGCGCTCGATCTCGCATGCACCCGACAGCTTCTCGCGGATGTGTTTTTCGTCCGCATCCTTGCGGCTGGCATTCACCACGACAAAAAGCCGGCCGGGCAGATGCGCGACCATAAGATCGTCAAGGATCCCGCCGCGTTGATTGGTCAGAAGCCCGTAACGCTGACGCCCGACCGCAAGTGAACGCAAATCGACCGGCATCAATCCCTCGAAAGCAGCCGCAGCAGCGGAAACGTCCCCCGCGCGCGGGCGGATCGAGAGTTGGCCCATATGCGAGACGTCGAAAAGTCCGGCCGCCGAACGCACATGCTGATGTTCGCTAATGATGCCGGCCGGGTAATTGAGCGGCATGCGATAGCCGGCAAACGGCACCATGCGCGCGCCGGCGCGCCCATGAAAGGCGTCCAGAAAAGTCAGTTTTGGAGCGAGGTCGGTAGAAACATCCATAAGGCGCCTTTCGGCCGGCGAACCGGCTGTTATGCGCCCCTTCTGTATGTCCGCCTGAGAGCGTTATCCCATCGGCGGGCGCCCGAAGGCGCCACTTTCCAGAAGTCGTGACCACCGAGGTTCTTTTGCCTGAGAGTTTCCGGGGCGGTTGCTCCTTCGGCGCCGGCAAAGCCGGTCTCTCCCTGCGGTGGTGTCGTTCAATCTACCTAGCGATCCCCTTGGCTGATTCAACCCGGCCTATATTTGAATTGATGTTCGCTTAGAAAGTCAAGGTCGCGAGTCTATCATATCTAAAATGATACGATTTGAGGCGACACAATCCGGTATTTTCGTTCTGCCTTGCCGGCGGTTTACATCGAAAGATCGAGAATTTCTCAAACAATATCGTTTGCGTGCCCAACCACACATGCAAGCGAGCGAAAAATTGCGCAAGCGCGTCGCCGTCCATCGGATAAAAGGACCGTAGCCAGCATCGGAATCCGCACGCCCGAATTAGCGGACATATACCCGCGCACGAAGAGAACTCCGGCCGTTTTTTGATATCAGCGGGCGTTTCGCTAGATCAAGCCGAGTGAGCGCGTACCCGAGCATATTCCTCGCGCCACAGATCGCCGTAATCGACGTTCTGCCATTCCTTAAACCAAGGGCCGCCGCGCGTGTAGTGCACTGCCTTCGGCGTTCCTGTTTTCGGCTTCTCATTCCAGCCTTCGAGCCAATTCCACTCGACGGGAAGCGAGCCGATTTCTTCATCCTTCGCCCATTGAAAGCGATGCAGATAAGCCCCGCTTTCGCGATTCACCACCTCCGGCGTAAGCGCTTTGACGGACGGATGTTCGCAATTGAAAAGCATCAACGATGACCAATTCTTGCGAGGATAGGCCGTCTGCATGACGCCATCCATCTTGGTCGCCTCTTTAGGCTTGTAGTCATGCTGCACACAGAAGACTGCTTTAAAGTTGTCGCGGATATATTCCTGCAATCCGGCGATGTCGCCAAGCCAAAGGAAGTCGGAATCGCAGAAAAGCACCCAGCCCTTGTAGCCAGCGAGCGCGGGCGTGAGGAAGCGCGAATAAGTGAACTCGGTTGATGCAAGCGGATCGACTTCGCGGGTGTAAAGACCGCGCTTCACCAGATCGTCAAGCTTGATCGGCTCGATCGACACCGGAACAGAAGCGTTCCGGCGGAGCGACGACTCGGCAACATCATATGCTTCTGGCTCTCGCCGATCCCAGCCGATATAAACGCGGAATGGATCGCTCATAAGATATATCCAATGGGTGGATAAAGCACATATGGTTGTATCAATCAGATTACGGAAATCAAGGTAACGCGCATTCGAACTGGGGAGGAACGACGGACGTCGCAGCGAACTATGATAAAGACGATTTTTTGCGCGTGTGGTACGAGGCGTGGTTCGATGCGATTTCTTCACGACACGAACCAGCGGTGACACACCATATCGTGCTCGCCGCCGACGACTACCCCAATGTCACAAGGGAAGATGCTGCGGCCATGCTTCGCTGATGCGAAGCAAAAGCGCTCGTTTGCGGACCGTGTTTCTCAGGCAGGCTGAGCCCGATACGGCCTTCGGCTTGCCGTTATGTCGTTGAAAATCTGGTGGGCGCACCAGGGCTCGAACCTGGGACCTACTGATTAAGAGTCAGCTGCTCTACCAACTGAGCTATGCGCCCGTGCCAACACGGAAATATTCTGTGAGGACGCGACGATCTAGCAGGCTCATTCTGCACTGTCCAGTCAACGCCACAATTAATGACTGCTTCGTCACCCGCAGAACGTGGCTTTTAAAGCCCGCCAGCGAGAGGCTTGTCCTTTCGAAAGCTGCTCGTAAGCTTTTTACAGGCGGCCGCTAACGGCCGCGCATAAAACGCCGAAACACCACAGGGAGCACAGCATGTCTGCGATGAATCGTCGAAACTTCATCCTAACGGCAGCCGCTGCGGCGGCGATCGCTAAACCTGCCCCGGTTCTGGCACAAGCACCGGCAGCACCCGCCGCTCCGCAAGGCCCCTTCAAGCAGCCTCCTCTGCCGTTTCACGAATCCCAGCTCGCGCCCGTCATCGGCGCGCGCACTGTCACGCTGCATTACGGCAAGCATCACGCGAGCTACTACACGAACCTCAACACTCTCACACAGAACACGCCTTATGCATCGATGAACGTCGAGCAGATCGTTGTCGCGGCGAAAGACGATTCCGATCGCCGCATCTTCAACAATGCAGGCCAGGCCTGGAACCATGAGCTTTACTGGACCATGCTTAAGCCCGGCGGCGCAAAGGCACCCGGCGGGAAACTCCTGGAGATGATCAACGCTTCTTTCGGATCGCTCGACGAGATGAAGAAACAAATGGTCGCTTCATCCGGAACTCTATTCGGCTCGGGCTGGACCTGGCTTGCGCAGGACGGCGGCAAACTCGCGATCCTGAACACCGCCGGCGGCGACGGCCCTTTGACATCGGGCAAGACCGCGCTCCTCGGCATGGATGTCTGGGAGCACGCCTATTATCTCGATTATGAAAACCGCCGCACCGAGCATGTGAAGGCGGTGCTCGACAACATCATCAACTGGGACGTGGTCGGAAGCCGGCTGAAGGCGGCCTGACGTAAACAAGGAGGCCGCCGAAAGCGGCCTCCGCTTATTCGCGGAAAGCTTCTTCGCGCTTTTTGCTGACCGATGGAATGAGCACGAGGACGAGCGCGGCGATCGCGAGGATCAGAAGAACCGCGCTGATCGGCCGCTGGAAAAATACCAGTGGATCGCCGCGCGAGAGCAGCATCGCACGCCGTAGATATTCTTCCAGCATCTTCCCGATCACAAAGCCGAGGATCATCGGCGCCGGCTCGCAATCGAGCTTCACCAGCACGTAACCGACGACGCCGAAGAACGCCATTGTGTACACGTCGAATGCGTTGTTGCTGACGCTGTAAACCCCGATGCAGCAGACCGCGATGATGCCGGGAAACAGCACATGATAGGGCACCGTGAGGAACTTCACCCACATGCCGATCATCGGAAGATTGAGGACAAGCAACATGACATTGCCGACCCACATCGAAGCAATCAGTCCCCAAAAGAGTTCCGGCTTCTCGGTAATCACATTCGGTCCGGGTTGAATGCCCTGAATGATCATCGCACCGATCATCAGCGCCATCACCGGATTTGACGGGATACCGAGCGTCAGCATCGGAATGAACGAAGTCTGCGCGCCGGCGTTGTTCGCGGCTTCAGGCGCAGCGACACCTTCGATCGCGCCCTTGCCGAAGCGGCTCGGATCCTTGGCGATGCGCTTCTCGAGCGAATAAGCGGCGAACGACGACAGCATCGCGCCGCCACCCGGCAGAATGCCGAGAAACGTGCCGAGACTCGTGCCGCGCAGGATCGGTTTGATCGTCGATTTGAACTCCGCCCACGACGGAATGAGGCTCGCGACCTTTTGCGCAAAAACGTTGCGTTCCGATTCGTCTTCAAGATTGCGGATGATTTCGCCGATCCCGAACAGACCCATCACCAGCGCAATGAATTCGAGCCCGTCGGCGAGCTCTGTCATGCCGAAGGTGAAGCGCGGCGTACCTGTATAAAGGTCCTGGCCGATAGTGCCGAGCAAGAGGCCGAGGATGACCATCGCGACCGCCTTGATCAGCGAGCCGTGCGCAAGCGCGACCGAGGCCGCGAGTCCGAGCACCATCAGCGAGAAATATTCCGCGGGCCCGAACGAGAGCGCGACCGCCGCGAGCGGCGGCGCGAAGCCCGCGATCAGAAACGTTGCGACGGTGCCGGCGAAGAACGAGCCGATCGCCGCCGTGAACAGTGCAAAACCTGCCCTGCCCTGGCGCGCAAGTTTGTACCCGTCGATGGCGGTGACGACTGAGGATGACTCGCCCGGCAGATTGATCAGGATCGCCGTCGTCGAGCCGCCATATTGCGCGCCGTAATAAATGCCCGCGAGCATGATGAGCGCCGACGTGGGCGGCAGCTGGAAGGTGATCGGTAGCAGCATCGCGATCGTCGCCACCGGGCCGAGACCCGGCAGCACGCCAACGAGCGTGCCGAGGAGCACCCCGAGAAAGCAGTAAAACAGGTTTAGGAGCGAAAGCGCCTGCTCAAAACCCATCCCTAAATTCGTGAGAACGTTGAAGCTCACCGTGCCCTCAATACCCGCCCACCCATGGACCCCAGACCTGGATTGGCAGCCCCAGCCCCCAAATGAAAATCAGCCAGCCGAAGAACACGAGCGTGACTGTGTTGATCAGCGCGGTTCGCCAGTGAAAGTGCAGGCTCGCGGTGCTGACCGCAAAGACGGTGATGCCGAGCGCAAAGACGAATCCGAGGCCGCGCAGCGTCGCGCCGAAAAACACGATCGGCAGCACGATGTTGAGCAGCCCGCGCCAGGTGAAGTTTTTGATCGCCTCGCCTTCGACGCGGATGCCATTCGTCATGATGGCGATGCCGAGCGCCGCAAGGATGATGCAGAGGATCATCGGGAAGTATCCCGGGCCCATGCGGAATGCCGTGCCGATGGGAAGATCCACGTCTCCGAAAGCGAACATCGCGGAAACAACGATGAACAGCAGCCCGGCAAGAAAATCTTTGGGATTTTTCACAAAGCTCGGCATTTGCTCATCTTAAAATTCATGACACGAAAAGCAACGAGCATCCATGTCGAGAGAAACCAAGAAATTCTTCGCTCGGTTTATCCGATCATTCCCAGCATACGCGGCAGCCAAAGCGACAATTCCGGAACGAACGTAACCAGCACAAGAAAGCAGAGCATGGTGATTAGCCAGGGGAGCGTCGCAATAGTGAGTTCCGTGATTCCCATCTTAGCGATTCCCGACGCGACATAAAGGTTCAGTCCTACCGGCGGATGGCAAAGTCCAATCTCCATGTTCACCGTCATCAGGATACCGAGATGAACCGGATGAATGCCGAGCGCGACAGCGATCGGGAACAAGATCGGCGCCGTAATCAGAACGATTGAACTCGGTTCCATGACGTTGCCGGCGACCAGCAGAAGCACGTTCACGAATAGAAGGAAGCCGACCCAGCCGATACCCGTGCCGGTGACCCATTCGGTCATCGCCTGTGGAATCTGCTCGTGCGTCATCAGGAACGAGAACAGTACCGCGTTAGTGATAATATAGAGGATCATCGCGCTCATATTCGCCGACGCCAGCAATGTTCTCGGCACGTCGCGGAGTTTGAGATCCTTGTAGACGAACACGGCAACCACGAAGGCGTAGACCGCGCTCATGGCGGCCGCTTCCGTTGGCGTGAATATGCCCGTGTAGATGCCGCCGAGCACGATGACGATAAGCAACAGTCCCCAGATCGAGTCGCGGAAAGCCTTGAACGCTTCGCCCCAGGTCGCCTTCTTCATGCGCGGATAATCGTTTTTCCAGGCGCGATAGAAGGTCGTAAAGCCTAGCAAGCTCGCGAGAATGGTGCCGGGAATGACACCAGCCATGAACAATTCGCCGATCGATGCCGAAAGAACGCGCTTTCCCGCCGGATCGAGCGCGACCGCGCCGCTCGTCGCGACGGAGTAGATCACCATCACGATCGACGGTGGAATCAAGATGCCGAGCGCGCCGGAAGTGGTAATGACGCCGGCGCCGAAGCGTTTGGGGAATCCCTGCCGGACCATGGCCGGCATAATGATCGAGCCAATGGCGACCACGGTGGCCGGCGAAGACCCGGAAATCGCGGCAAACAAGGCGCAAGCGACCACGCCCGCCAAGCCAAGCCCTCCGTACCAGTGGCCGATCATTGCGGTTGCGAAATTGATCATGCGCCGCGCGACGCCGCCATGCGTAAGAAAATTGCCCGCCAGAATGAAGAACGGGATCGCCATGATCTCAAAATTCTCGATGCCGGTGAAAAGCTTGAGCGCCACCGCCTCGATCGGCACCTGTGTCATGGTGAACAGGAAGGTGAGCACCGTCAGGCCGAGCGCGATCGAGATCGGCATGCCCGTCAGCATCAGGGCGATGAGAAGCCCGAAAATAATAAAGGAACTCATCGCGAGGTGCCCTTTGGGTGCAGGGCGTCGACGACTTCGACACTCTGAATATCAATGCCCTGGACTTCCGCGACCTCGTGGTGCGGCAGCTCTCCGGTCTTGAAGAAACTCCATGCCACCTGCAGGAAGCGGAAGCACATCAAATACGAGCCGAGCGGCACGCATAGGAATACGATCCAGCGCGGGAGTTCCATATCGGGCGAAACTTGCCCCGACGGATAAAGCTCAATCACGAACTTCGCGCCCATCGTGCCGACGACGGATGTGAAAAGCGCGCCGCAAAGCA
>Ga0070679_100002588_pt1 | contig 16438 bp, 12 predicted proteins | sample KBSC63BmetaG_FD_65652 | JGI IMG/M metagenome (GOLD analysis project Ga0070679, IMG submission 65652) | Corn rhizosphere microbial communities from Kellogg Biological Station, Michigan, USA - KBS C6-3B metaG | ecosystem: Host-associated > Plants > Roots > Rhizosphere | place: USA: Michigan... | reverse complement strand
TCGAACGCCTCGTCGCTGAGGTCGGGCAGGCGCACGCCCACCACTTCCGCGCCCATCGCCGCCGCCAGCGGGCGGACCTCGAAATGGTTCGACTTGAAGGCGTGGTTGTCGAAGTCCCCCGCCGGGGTGACGCGAACTTCCCACATGACTCGTGAATAACCTTTTTTCTGGTCCTGGGCGCGTTAATCCTCGGCGCCCTGCCCTCTGGGGATGAACGGAAGCGCCAAGAACGAAGAATAGCGTCTGCCCGCATGCAGCACATGGGTTCCGGCGTTCCGTGTTCGCTGGTGCAGCGGGAACGGCAGCATCACGCCTTCCTCTGGCTGGTAGATGTCAGCCCCGGCGATCACCAGGCGCAGGCGCTCGCCCGCTTCGAAGCGAGCCGAGAACGGCCAGAGCTCGACCTCCACCGGCACTACCTCTCCTGGCGACAGCCGCTGCTCGCTCGTGTGCAGATGCACCGGGCGCGAAGGCCGCGAGCGCTCGGGGTCGAGCGCGCGATGGCTGACGCGCTGCCAGCCGAGCGCGATCGGTCCGTTTTCGTAAAACGCATAGAACGTGAAGCCGACCTCGGCGCCATTGCGGTCGAGTTTTTGCAGTGCGACGAACAGGTCTACGTCGTCGCTGCCTTCGGCCTCCACCCATAGCGTCAGGCTGGCGTAGCCGGTCAGTTCAGTCGCCGCCGTGAACTCGTGATCCAGCACCGCGCGGCCGGCGCTCGCGTCATACCGCGCCGCGCTTTCGGCGTCGGGCGCTTCCGCCACAAGCTCGCTCGCCACGAGGTCAAGGTACAGCTTGCGGTACTCGGTGCGCGCGAGCGGCCACTCGGCCTCATCGCGCTCTACGGCGACCCCGTGCCGCTCGCGAACGTCGATCCTCACCTTGGGCCAGGCCGCCACCGAGGTCGGCCGGTCGCGGAGAAAGTGGTCGAAGAACGCCAGCTGCCGGGCTCGGCTCTCCGGCCGATAGTAGTGCGCCCACTTCTTCTGACCGTGGACCTCGAGCCATTTGTCGCGGCTGCCGATCCGCTGCCATGCCTCCAGCGTTCCGCGCAAGTGCAATCCCTGATCGGACCAGCTGGCGACGACGTAAGCCGGCTGGTCGATGGCTTGGAGGTCGAGTTCCTTGGAACGCCAGAAGTCGTCGATCAGCGGATGCGCATTGACGTTCTCCCAAGTGTCTTCGGTGCGATTCAGCGAGTAGCGAATGTTGTCGGAAGCACGTGGCAGGAAATTGGTCTCGAGGATGCCGCCATGGTAGGCGAATTCGCGGTACCAGTCGGAAAACCCTTCCCATGGGTTGAGCGCAGCGAGCGGGCCCGGCTTGAGCGGAGCGACCAGGTACTGAATGGCCGCGAGATACGATACCCCGGTCATCCCCACCCGGCCGTTGCCCCACGGCAACCGGCCGAGCCATTCGATGGCATCGGCGCAGTCCTCACCCTCCTGGATGCCGTTGTGATGGAAGTCGCCGCCCGAGAGCCAGGCGCCGCGCGGGTCGACCACCGCCACGCCGTAGCCCTGCGCGCCCCACCACACCGGGTCCGGCCCCTCGAAGGGCGTCAGCGGCGAAAGCCACTCCGGGTCCACGGCGGAGCGGGGCCAGAACACCTGGTCGGACAGCGCATGCTTGCCGTAGGGCCCCCACGCGAGCAGGATCGGCACGTCCCGCTCCGCGCCTTGGGGACGGTAGAGATCACAGAATATCTCCGTGCCGTCGTGAAGCCGAATGGTGCAATTGCGCTCGATCACCAAGCCTCGCTCGGTGCGTTGCTCGTAAACGGCCGGCGGCAAAGGCGGCTTGTGACTCGCGCTGAACGGATCGACGCCCGGGCGGCTGATGCCGGAAAAGCGCGGCGCGGCCACTATAGCACCACGAAATAATGGATGCGGTTGGCGCCGGGCAGCTTTTCGGCCACTCCGACAAACACGTGCTTTGACAGCCATTCGTGCGGCCCGGCAGGAGCGTCGAACTTCGGCGTCACGCGCATGTAATAGTCGGTGAAATCGGCTGGCTCGTTCCGGCGCATGCTTGCGCTCACGTCATCGCTACGAGCCCAACGATAGCCGCGGTTCTCAAGGTAGATGACCGCGCCATCCTCGGCTTCGAGCAGATAGCGCGCATCGAAGTCGATCACGCCGTTGGGCCGCGATAGCGGGAAGTCACCGCCCGACATCGGGATCACCCGGCCATTCAATCGCGGTCCCTCGACTGTCCCGGCAGCGGCATAGATGGCGGCCCGCGTATCGCCGCGCGAGCCCGGTTTCACCCAGAAGGGCTTGGAAAGTTCGATCGAGATCGTGAACGCGTGCTCGAAACGCGGGGCGAAGGGATGAGGACCGGCCATGCCGGGTCCATAGACTGCGGATTAGTTGATGAGTCAACTTCAAGGTTGCCGAAATTAGTGTTGAATAGTCAACATTCACCTGCCACCCTTTTTCGGCAGGAGATCGATCTGACCGGCTCGTGTTCGCAACAGTCAATAAGGAGCGGGAATGAAGGACACTGACGAGCGCCTGCTTTCACCACGCTATCAGCGAACCTTCGTTGGGGTGCTGACCCTCATCGCGATGTTCAACTTCGCCGACCGTGCGGTGTTCGCCGCGCTGGCGCAGCAGATCAAGGTCGATCTCGGGTTGACGGATTTCCAACTCGGCATCCTGCAGGGGCTTGCGTTTGCGGTTCTTTATGCCGCGCTGGGCTTGCCGATCGGAAGGCTGGCGGAGCGGATCTCGCGCACAAGGATCCTGGCAGCCGCCATCACCTTGTGGTCCGCTGCGACGATCGCTTGCGGCCTGATCACCGGCTTTGTGCAACTGGCGCTTTGCCGGGTCGGCGTAGGAGTCGGCGAGGCCGGTGCACAGCCTGCCACCGCCTCTCTCGTCGGCGATCACTTCGCTTCGGACCGACGGGCCTCGGTAATGGCGCTGATCATGCTCGGCTCGCCGATCGGCACGTTCCTTGGCGCTTCGATCGGCAGTTGGATTGCCGGGATCTGGGGATGGCGTAGCGCCTTCCTCGCTCTGGGAATTCCGGGCATGCTGCTCGGGTTGCTTATTGTCTGGCTCTTGCGCGAGCCGCGGCGAGGGATGGCTGACAACCTCGCCGCCGCTACCACTCCACCGCCGGATTTCGGCGCCTTTCTCAAAGTGATGCTGCGCAAGCGGGGCCTTCTTCTGGTCATCCTGGGCGGTTCGCTCGCGGGATTCGGGATGACCTCGATTTCGCAATTCCTCGCCGTTTTCCTGATCCGCGTATACCGGTTGCCGGTGGCGTATGGCGGTACGCTGTACGGGGCGATCTCGGGCGTATCGCTGGCGGTCGGCTTGCTCGTGGGATCGTTCGGTACCGACTGGCTCGCACGGCGCGGCGACAAGCGCTGGCCCGCCTGGGGTGCGGCGGCCGGGCTGCTGTTCGCGCCGCCCGTCTACTGGGTCGCCTTCAGCGTCCACTCGCCGGTTCTTGGAAGCGCGCTGCTCATGATCGCGGGCTCGGTGTTGCTGCTCTACTACGGACCGACCCAGGGCCTTATCCAGAACATGCTCGAGCCACGCATGCGCGCAACGGGCACGGCGCTGTTCAGCATCCTCTACACGATATTCGGCTATGGTCTCGGACCCACTTTCGTCGGGTGGCTCAGCGACCATTTCGCGGCAGGGCATTATGCCGGGCCCGGCGATTATCTGGCGCTCTGCCACGGCACCAAGGTGGCGCTCAGGGGCGGTGTGCCGGACGCCTGCGCAGCGGCGGCGAGCTACGGCGTTAAATCGGCCCTGATGACCTCCGTCGACGTGTTTTTCGTGGCGGCGCTTTGTTTCCTGATCGCCTCGCGCACGCTGCGGGGGGACTACTACAGCCCGGGCGACGAATTATGAGTGGGCAGACTGGCCTGAGGGCGTGGTTCGACGACTACCTCACCGCCTTCAACCGCGCTGACTTCGCCGGTTTTGGAGCCTTCTACCACGACGATGTGATATTCGCCGGCCAGGCCGCGCAAGTGACCGGGCGCGGCGCGATCCTGGAGTTTTACCGCACGGTCAGGACCTACCTCCACGAGAAGGTCGAGATCCTGACATTCCTCGGTGCCCCAGATGAAAGCCGGATCATCGCCGAACTGAAAACGTCGCTGGTGGCCGTGCAGGATTGGCCGGAAATGCCCACCGGCGCCATGGAAAAAGGAGGCGTGAGGGAAAGCGTCAACTTCGCGATCTACGACATTTCCGATCGGCGCTTCACTCGCATCCGCACAGCCAATTTCAGCCGTTCGAGCGGAGCTCGGCGATGACCGCCGAAGACCGCTTCCGCGACTATATCGCCGCGTTCAACGCCGGCGAGTGGGACCGGCTCGTCGAGTTCTACGCACCGGATGTGCGCCTGGTGATCGGAAGCGGGCGAGCGCTGGTCGGCCGCCAGGCGATCGTGGATTTCTACTCCGAGGTCAAAGCCCAGGCGCGCCGCACGATCGAAGTTCTTGCGTGCCTGAGCGAAGGTAACGTGCTGGCCGCCGAACTCGAATCCGAGTTTCTGGCGCTGCGCGACATCCCTGACTTCGCGGTCCGCCCGATGAACGAGGGCGATCGCTACTACATCAACAGCCTGGCGTTCTACGATTTCGCGGGCGACCAGTTCACGCGCATTCGCGCGGCCACGATGGTCCGCGAATACCGCCCGCGTCCGGAATAAGGATCGTCTTCCCGGGGACGGTCAGAGTGGGGCGCGGAGAGGCTTGGCCGCGGCTTTAGACCCCGGCCAGTCGAAGCCGTCCGCCGGCTCCGGCTTGGGCGCGACTGGTGCGAACGACGCGGCCGCGTTGACATCCCCGCCGAGATACCTGGTCTTCGTGGGATAGGCATAAAGCGGCCGATTCCGAACGGCTCCGTCGTCCAATTTCGCGGACGCCATCACCGTGTCCGGGGCGTTCGCCGCTTCCACCCACTTGACGACCGCGCCGAGAAAGTCCTCGTTGTATTGAATGTACCCGCCCGCGCAGTGGTAGCCGGCCGGCACCAGGAACATGCGGGCAAACTGGCGCGCGGCCGAAAGGCCGCCGGCGCGATCGCGCACGGCTTGATAGTAATCGAGCATGCCGTAGTCGCCGCCCATATTGTCGGCGACGCCTTGCCACATCAGCAGCTTGCCGCCCGCTGAGCGAAAGGCGCCGAGATCCGGGTCGGTCGCATCGTAGATGGCGCCCGCCTGCAGCAGACGAGCGAGACTTTCGCGCGTGAAGCGCCAATCCTTCCAACTGAAGTCGGACGGCAGTTGTCCTTGAAACAGAATGTATTGGAGGAACGACTGGGCGGCGAACTTGCCGGATCCGGTAACCGCACCCGGGCCGACCCATCCCAGCTCCGCGCCGTACGGCGCGCCGCCGGGATACAGCGCCTGGCCGTTCGGGTCGGTCGGTCCGCGATAATAGGCCGTCGCCGCTGCGACCTGGGCAGCGTTCAGACAATCTGGCGCGTTGGCCTTGCCCGCAGGACATTGCAGCTTGGCCGGATCGAAGTGGCATTGCCGCGGATCGTCGATCTGGCCATCGGGAATGCCGTCGAGCTTGTCGCAGCTCTTGAGCACGGCGGCGTGGAGCAGTTGTACGGACTGGGGGGTGAGGATCGCCCTGCCATCGGGGTAAAGACCCTTTTGCGCTTCCCACAGGAAAAGCCGCATCGCGGCGGGCATCGAGACCGAAGATCCGGCCACGACGCCGTTGAAATCTTTCGGATAGCGCTGCGCTTCCATCAGCGCTTCGCGCCCTCCGTCGGAGCACCCGGCAAAGTAATTGAACGCCGGCGCCTGGCCGTAGAACTGCGCAATCAGAGTCTTGGACGAAACCGCCACCGCATGCGCCGCCTTGTAGGCGAACTGAGCGAGCAGCTCCGGATCGCCTGCCGCCCAGGTAGCATCGCCCAAGTTAGCCGCGTGGTGCCCGCCGTTCTCGAACGCGACCGCAAAAGCCCCGCTGTGCAGATGCGCGCTGCTGCAGCGCGGCTGAATGCTGTCTCCGATGAACCCGCAAAGCCCGCCGCAGCCCCCCTGGAGATAGCGCCCGGTGTAGCCGGTGAGCGGCAAGCGGAGCTCGAAGTCGGTTTGCGGGGCGGCATAGGCGCGAACCATGCAAAACGCCGGGCTCTCTCCCTGTGCTTGCTCGACTTTCGCCGACATGACGCGGAAGTGAATCCCCTCGCTCTCCTGCGTGGTCGCCCGCGCCAGGCCCTCGCATGCGAGCTTTGGCGCAAGGGTCTGGCGCGGCGTGAGACTGATGAGCGGCGTGGCGGCACTTGCGCCAGGCGCCGCCTCTGCTCCGGCCGAAGCGGCGGTCAGCGCGAGGCTGAGCAGCGCCAGCATTCGCGCGGCGAGCTTCAGAGCCTGCCTACGCATAAGCCGCGATCAGCGCTTGTTCGGCGCCCAGCGGGTCGTTCCGCACCGTCACCGGCGTGTCGAAGATCATCGTCGCGCGCCCGGGAATCTTGTAGGCGGGCCACCTTGGCAGCCCGTGACCATTCGGATCGCCGGAGCGGGCGAACTGGGCCCAATAGCCGCTCATGATCCGGCCCAGTTCCCGCGCATCTTCGGCGCGCGGCCTGCCCGGCGGGTGGCGGACGGCGGAATTGTCGAAGACCATCGGCACTTCGACCCCGTGGTGCGCGTGGAGGCGCCCATTCTGGGCCGGCGATTGCCACGCAACGAGGTAGGCGAACACCGGCGCGGGAAGCTTGGCCCGCTTTTCGGCGACCGTCCGGGCATTTTGGCCCATGCCCGCTTCGGTGGTGATCGCGAAGAAGATGTCGCTGGGCGAGGCGCCGGGCAGCAATCGGCGAAAGCCTTTGATCAACGCTTGCGGATCGCGAAACCGACCCGGCAGCATAGCCAGGTCGCCGCCGAGCAGGGCCGGCAGCGCGTCCCAAGTCACCGTGAACGCACCGGGTGGAGGAAACAGCACAGTCGTTTCCTGAGCCGCATGACCGACCATGATCGGCACCCGCGGAGAGACCTGCGGCGAATGCGGCCCTAAGGGAACTTGCGGCAGGACTGTTCCGTCAACCACCATGCCCGGCCCGAGGATCGGGCTTCCATGGGTGACCTTGCCAAGGCCGGCGAGCAGTTGCTGAAGCGTGCAGGCGCGAAGCGCGGCAATATCGCCCACCGGAACGTCCATCGCCTTGAACAGATCGCGGGTGATCCGCTCGCCCTCCTCGGGCGTCTGGGCGGAGGTGCTGAAGCCACTCTGGAGGATCGCCCTGTGGAACAGCCCGTCCCCGGCAGGCATGGCGAGCATCGCGCCGACTTTCGATCCGCCACCCGAATGCCCGAAGATCGTGACGTTCCCGGGATCGCCCCCGAATTCGGCGATGTTCTCGCGCACCCACTTCAGGGCCGCGACGAGGTCGAGCTGCCCCGGATTGGCGGCCGCCTCACCCTTGCCGACCAGATCGCCGAAATAGAGATAGCCGAACAAGTTCAGCCGGTGATTGAGCGTGACGACCACAACATCGTGAGCGGCAGCGAGGTTAGCGCCGTCGGTCACCGGATCGGCCCCGGACCCCACCGCCAGGCCCCCGCCATGGAACCAGACCATCACCGGCCGCTTGGCGGCGCTGAGGCCGGGCGTCCAGATGTTGAGCACCAGGCAATCTTCGGACGAGGCCGGTGGAGCTTCAGATTCGTGCCCGGGGTCCGGCAATTGGGGAGCGATGGGACCGTAGCGGGTGGCGTCGAGAATCCCGCGCCACGGCGCCGGCGGCTCAGGTGCGCGGAACCTGCGCGGCCCACCCGTCGGCGCCGCGTAAGGGATGCCGCGAAAGGACATCGTCCCCCGCTCCGCGATCCCGCGCACCGATCCGTAGCGGGTGTTCACCACGTCCGGCTGTGCGGCCAGGCTACCGGACAGCGGCAGGATCGCGGCGGAAGCCCCCGCTCCCCCTACGAACAGGCGTCGTGTGATCATGCCGCTCCCCTGTGTCTTTGGCCCCCGCCCCGCCCTGCTTGTGCCGGAAGCCCGGGGAGTGCCGAAGGACCAATCCGACGCTCAATACGCTACGCGCACGCCCACGCGGTAGCGGCGCCCGACGGCATCATAATAGACCGTGTTGTTGTTGCCGTTCCAGTAAGGCGGCGGCATCACATCGAACAGATTATAGACGTTGGCGTAGAGCTCGATTTTCCGCGCGCCGTTGTCGATCACATCGTAAGTCACCCCGACGTTGGTGTAGAAGCGCGACGGCACCCGGTTGGTGTTGACGCTGTTGGGCAGCAGCACCGAGTAGGCGGGGTCTTCCGGGCCGACGAGCGAGGCGTCGTACTTGCCGGCCGACAGGAAGTGCCCTTGCAGGTTCAGGCCGAACTTGCCGAACCGGAAATCCGCCGTCGCGTCGACCACCCATGACGGTATGCCGGAGGCGCTGTTGTCACCGGCGCGATCGACGCCCGGCTGCGAGCTGTTGGTGAAATTGAGGGTGTGCGCGGCCAGGACGTTCAGGCCCAGCGAGCTATCCGCTCCCAAGGGGGTATTGTAAGCGCCCTCGAAATCGATGCCCTTGAGCTGCTGCTTGTTGAGATTGAGGGACAAGTTCGCGACGGTGTCGAGGATTCCGCTCGAGTTGCGCGTGATGAGCGCGCAGATTTCCGGGTCCTTGTCGGTGAAGCAGCTATTGATGATGTTCTGCGCCCCCAGCGTCGCGATCGCATCATCGACGCTGATATTGTAGTAGTCGCTCGAGAAGCGGAAGCCGCGGAGCGAACCACCTGGCGTGACCGTGAAGCCTGCGGTGAAGGTGTTGGCCTGTTCCGGGCGCAGTTTGATGTTACCGCCGTTGAGCGTGCGAACGAATACCTGCGTATTCGTTTGCGGATCGGTGACGGCGGAGAGACCCGCCACTGGCGTGGTGAATAGCTCGGAGGTGTTTGGAGCACGTATGTCGCGCGATTTCGTGGCGCGCAGCAGCAGCCAATCTACCGGATTGTAGGTCACGCCCACCTTCCAGGTGGTCGCGTCGAACGTTCCCGTCGTCGACCCGCTCTTGTTCTTGTAGTGCGTCTGGCGAATGGCGCCGTTGAGTTCGAGTTTCTTGCCGAGCGGGCTGTCGCGCAGCAGCGGAACGGCGACTTCGGCATAGCCTTCGAGGACGCTGACGCTGCCTTGCGAGGGTGTCTGGTTGAAGACGTAAAAGCCGTTGCTGGCCGAGATCGGATCAACCGCGATGCGCAGCGAGTTGTCGCGCACTTCGGCCCCGGCGGCGACCGCCACGGGACCGGCCCATGTCTCGAAGGGCTGTCCCTTGATGTTCGCAGTAGCCGCGGCCAACTTGTAGCGACTGTCCTGCCACGAGTTGCCGAAGGAATAGGCTTTGGCGGCGCTGCTCCACTGGTTCTGCCCGATTATGTCGAGCGGCACGCAAGCCGGATCGTTGTTCGTCGGATCGGCATCGGCATTGACGCGGCAGACCGGCCCGGCGGGGCCGGATACGACGTCGATCGCCTTGTTGAAATTGGCGGTGATCCGGTTGTTGATCACCTCCTGACGGGCGTCGGTCCAGCCGTACTGGGCCGAGGCGTCCCAGCCCCAGCTGCCCCCCAGATCGCCTTTGACCCCGCCGATCACACGATAAGTGTCGCGCGTCGAGGTGCTGTCGATAGTGCCGAAATCGCGGCCCAGCTTACCCAAGACGATCGCGGAAAGGCCGTTGGCGACCATCGTGTCGCGTATGGAGGCGGGGAGAAAAGGATTGTCGACCTTGATCAGATCGCCTGCGGCCGGGAATCCGATGTCGCGGATCTCCGGGCCGCTGGTGCTTCCTTTGACGTGCCCGTAGCTGCCCTCGACGTAGGCGGTTAAAGCCGGCGAGAATTCATACTCGAGGTGGGTGAGCGCGTTGTAGCGTTCGACCGGGATCGAGAGCGCCGGGTCGCCGAAGAAGTAGTTGAGCCCCTTGCCGGAGCCGCCCTGCATGAACAGGGTGCCCGGGTACTGCCCATAGGTGAAGGCGGTCGGTTGCCCGTTCGGATCGAACTGGATGCCGCCGAGCGGACTGCCTCGGGCTGGCGCGCGTTGGCCGGCCGCGTTGACCGTGCCGGTGATGAGGCCACCGGGCGTCAGACCCGCGGTTCGCACGTCGAAGCTGATGTTGTGCGCCGGGCGGCCGTCCTGCCCGGGCGTTCCGGTCACATCGCCAACTTCGTTGCTGCAGAACGTGCGGGTGTAGCATCCGCCGGTGCCTTCGTCCTTGTTGTACTCGGCGCCGAAGATCACGTGACCGCGATCGTCGCCGAAGCTGGTGCCGGCGGCGAACTGCGCGAAATAGTTCTGCCCGTCGCCACGATCGGTGACGCCGTAGCCCGCGTTGGCCTTGATGCCCTGCAGCCTTGTGTCGAGCAAAATGTTAACGACGCCGGAGACCGCGTCCGAGCCGTAGGCCGCCGATGCGCCGCCGGTCACGATTTCCGCGCGATTGACCAGCAAGGTGGGAATGAGGTTGAGATCGACCGTGCCGGCGGACGTGCTCGGGGTGAAGCGCTGGCTATTGACCAGCACCAGCGTGCGCGCCGCGCCGAGCCCGCGCAAATCGGCGATCCGCGCGCCGGCATTGGCGGGGAAGATGTTCTGGGTCGTGGGAGTGGTGGTTGGGCGGTACGCAGGCAGCTGCTCGAGCGCCTCGCCAACAGTAGTGGCGGCGGTATTGGCGATGCGGCTGGCGTCCATTACGGTTACGGGGGTCGGCGCGGTGAAGCCCGAAGCGCCAAGATGGGTTCCGGTGACGATGATCTCGTTGCCCGGAGCCGGAGCCGGAGCGGGAGCTGTATTCGAGTCCGTGCCCGCCGGACGCGTCTCACCGGGAGCCTCTTGCGCGAACGCGGGAAGGGCCGGCGCTATGGCCAAGAGCAGGTTAGCGGTCAAAAGAAGCCGCCTCAGCCTGAGCGGACGTTTATCGGCCGTTGCACTCATCGTCACTCGCCCTCCCGAAGGCAACCCGATCCCGGGCGATCATTGCGCCCACCGGTGTCGATTAATCATGTTGATAGATCAACGAATGGAGCGTAGCAACCGCAAAAGCAACCGAACGTGTCCAATTGTGCGCATAGACGCGCCGTGGCTATTGCGACGCCTTGGCGCGGGCTGCTCGCTCGAGTCCAGGAAGAGCGGGACGGCTGAAGCGCCCAGCCGAAGTCAGTCCTCGAGTTCGGGCGCCAGCTGTTGAATCCGAAGCGCCATGTGCTCGAGAGTGCGCTCGACGATCTGCCGCTCGTCGTCCGGAACTCCCTGCAGCAGTGCGTGAAATAGGCTTCGCCGGTCGTCTCGAACGCCACGGAAAAGCGCTTCGCCCGAGTCCGTTGGACTAATGGTTTGCTTCCGCTGATTCTGAGGATCGGCCTCCCGGACAACGAAGCCTTTTTGCCCGAGCCGAGCGACGGCGCGGCTTATCTCGGCCCGGTCGATGCCGCCGGCGCGTGCTATCGCGCTACCGGCGGCGGGCCCCGAGGCGCAAATGAACGCCAGGACGCGCCATTCGGCGAGGGACAGCCCAAATTGAGCCTGCAGTTGCCGCGACGCTTGTCGATCGATCATGCGCGCAAGCAGAAGAACCCGATACGGCAGATGATCGGCGCCAAACAGGTACCACATGGGGGGCAGGGTCATGAGATCATCGCTGCCAAAGCGTCGACAGCTTTGCAAGATATGATCTATTGAGTGATCAACCAAGCGGTTGAAAAGCGAGAAGCAGGAAAGGGATCTGCCTTTACACCATGCTCCGCTTGCGGAACCCACGAGACCTACCGCCTGGTACTCGCCAGTTCAGAACGCCCATTGCTTCGATTACGGCTAGGGCGGTCAATGCACAGATCAACTCGCTAGACTACTTCCGCCGGCATTGTCATCAACTGCACCTCTCGCATTAAGCCCGAGGGGCCAGTTCCACTGGGGGGAAGCCGCCTATCGGGCTCACAGAGTCTCGCCGAGGCTTGATGCGTTTGCTGGAATATGCCGCCAGTCATGGTTTCCCCTGAGGCGCTTCTTCGCTTGAGTTTCGGGTGGCGCGCATGAGCCAGGCGGCGGCCGCGGCCGCGATCACCATCGGCACCACGGGAACGAGGAACAGGTGGCGGGGCTCGTGCAGTCGGAGGACCATCGCCAGGGAGCCCACCAGCGGCCCGGCAATAGAACCGAGACGGCCTATGCCGAGCGCCCAACCGAGGCCCGTCGCACGCGTCGCGGCAGGGTAGGTGTCGCCGCCCGCGCCGTTGATCGCGTTCTGGGTTCCGGTCACCAGGAAGCCGACGAGAACGATTATCGCCACCACCGCGGGTGGCGACCAGGGACGGGTGCCGAGCGCCAGCAAGGCAGCCGCCGCGCAGCCGGCGAAGAGAAGGACCACCGGCCAGCTGCGCCGGGAGAGGAGCAAGCTTGCCACTACACCGCCGGCCACGCCTCCGGCCTGGTATGCGGATCCGATCAGGGAAGCTTGCGCAGAGGTAAATCCGCTGCCGCTCATAAGCAGCGGTATCCAGCCACTCAGTAGGTAAACGGACATCAACACCGCTGAGAAGATCAGCCAGATGGCTATGGTGATCGAGCCGACCCTGGGTGCGAACAGAGAACGGACGCTCGCGCGCGGACGCTCGACTGTTGGCTCGACGGGCAAGGCCGGGCTCTCCGGCAGGCCCAGGCCGAGCAGGACAGCGATGGCAATAGGCAGGACGCCTCCGACCAAGAACAACCCTCGCCAGCCATACAGAGGGATCAGCCAAGCTGCGACCATTCCCGCGAGAACGCCGCCAAATGTGATCCCGATACCGATCAGACCCATCGCCCGCGCGCGGTTGCTTGGCCTTGCCAGTTCCCCGGCGAGCGCCAAGGCGTTGGGGAGTACTCCGCCAAGGCCGATGCCGACGGCAAATCGCAGGGCGATGAGCTGACCGAAGGACTGAGCTGCCGCTGCCACCAAGCTAAGCACGCCATACACAGCGCAGGCTGCCAGTATGACTCGCTTCCGGCCGACGCGATCACCCAAAGGTCCGACAAGTGCGGAACCCGCCAGCACGCCGACAAGGCTCGCACTCAGGAACGGCCCTGCTTCGGCGCGCGTCTTTCCGAAGGTTTCCAGCACGTCGGGGGCCGCGAAGTTCGCGGCCAGCAGGTCGAAGCCTTCGATCACGAGCGAAAGCAAGATAAGCGCAAAGACAAACGGTCTGGCATCGCTCCCCGCTCCTGTGTGGATTTCCGCTCCCATGCTTCCTCCCTCGGCAAACAGAACCTAACGCTGAGTGCCCCGATCGAGCAAAACTCTTCCGGTCACCGCTCGAGCGACTGCGACAAGTGAGCCCGGCGCCATGCAAAGTAACGTTCCAGCAGATCGAGGCGATCCAGATTGGGTACCGACATCGCCATGTCCGGCTGGTCGATGAACATCACGCGGGGATCACGGGGCTCGAAGCGCGGCCAGGGCATCAGAGTGCCACCATTGGGATCGCCGGTCTTGGCGAAGTTGGTCCAATAGTTCACCAACCGGTCCGAAACGGCGCGATCCAGCGGCCGCCACTTCATCCCGCCTGGAAAGGCTTCCGGTTCGAGATTGCCGAACACGTATGGGAGCTCGGCGGCGTGCGCGGCGCCCCAATCGGCGTAGCGCGGCTCGCCCGCATAGGGCGGACGCAAGCCGAAATAGTACACATAGACGGGGCTCTTGCCGGTGCGCGCCTGCAGCCGGGCCCAAGCCCAGGTGGGCCACACGAAGCCGGTGTCGCGGAACAGGTCCCGACCCGATCGGAGCGCCTGCGCGTCGGTGCTCCCCGGATAGGCGGCCAGGATCCGGTCGGCGAATGGCCCGTAGGCCTTGCGGACGCCATCGATGTAGGCGTGGGCATTAGGAGCTTGCGGGAACATCGCCCCTTCATCGATATTGGTGCCGATCAGGACCGGCACGTCGTTATATCTGCCTTGGGCATAAAGCGAATATTGCTCTCCGGGCAAAACGTAGCCGTCAAATACCGGCCAGAAACGGTGGCCGCCGATAGCTGGTCCAGCCGCCGCCAGGAGTTGTCCCATCGTCAGATTCCGGGCGTCCGAGATCGACGAGACATTCAACGACTTCAGATAAGCTTCGCCAACACGCTCGGCCAGCTTCAGCGGCCGCACGTTGGCTCCCCCCGGATTTTCAGCGCCATCCCCGTCGTTCATCAAAGGCGGGCCGAAATTGCCGCCGCTTTCGCTGATCGCTCCTTGGAATAATCCCTTCGCCAGTGGCGAAGCGCACAGCATGCTGACTGAGATCCCGCCCGCGGATTCGCCGAAGATCGTGACCCTATCGGGATTACCGCCAAAGGCCGCGATGTTGTGCTTGACCCATTGCAGGCCGGCTATCTGATCGAGAAGGCCATAATTGCCGGAGGAACGATGCGGCGATTCCCGGGTCAGATCGGGTGTGGCGAGAAAGCCGAAGGGGCCGACGCGATAGGCGATGGAAACCACGACCACGCCCTTTTGGGCCAATCGACTCCCCGAATAAGTAGAAATGCTGGTGGCGCCTTGCGTGAAGCCGCCGCCGTAGATCCAGACCATGACCGGAAGAGGCGCCGATCCCGCGTGTGTCGGCGTCCAGACATTGACGTAGAGACAGTCTTCGCTGGTGCGCATTCCGCCCTGGTTCTGGTCGGGCATGCCCGTTTGCGGGCAAGCGGGCGCGAAATGCGTCCCGTCGAGAACGCCCTGCCACGGCTTCGGCTGCTCGGGAGCATGCCAGCGCAACGGGCCGACCGGCGGCGCGGCGAACGGAACGCCCTTGAACACCGAAAGACCGTCCACGTGCGAGCCGCGCACAGTTCCGGCTTCGAGCTTGATCAGCGGGGCGGATTGGGCCTGCGCGGCCGTGGTCAGGAAAAGGCAGCACAGGGCTGCCATCCAGCGATTCCAGTATGCGCGCATGTTGTTCTCCACCGATTGCTTGATTGACGGCGCACCGGCGCATGTGCCGTCAGTGTGCCGACCTTTCACCAGCGGGGGTGCGGGTCCCGCCTGCCTTGGTTCGGAGCCAGATTGAGCAGCGGGATCTGCCCAGCAGGACGGCCCGGCGGGATCGATTTCAGGTAGGCGTAGATGTCCGCCGCCTGTCCATCCGAAAGCACCCTCTCGCTGTAGGGCGGCATCCGCCTGACCGGTTGTCTGAGCTGCATCAGGAAACTTCGGAACGGCACCGGGTCCGGTGCGAGCCGGGGCCCGGCAATTCCGCCTCCGGCGCCTTGCGTGCCATGGCAGGCATAACAGCGGTCGCCGATAAAGAGACGCTCGCCGTCCGCAGCGTTGCCGGGCGCCGGAGCCGCGGCTGCCGAGACAAGCGCAAAGCTGCCGAGGACCATGCCCATCGCAGATGCCAGTTGGCGCATATCCATCTTCAGCGCCCCTGCGCCACGACATCGACGAGGGCGGGCTCACCCCTCTTCACGACGGCAATTGCCTGCTTGAGCACCGATGCCAGGTCTTTCGGGTCGGTCACCGGTCCGAACCCGGCAACACCCATGCTTTTTGCAAGGGCGGCATAGTCGATGAGCGGCTGCGTCAGGTCATTGCCAATGCCGGTTCGGTCGATGCCGCGGTTCCGGCGATTGGCAATGCGCTGCAGCGCCATGATCTCGTTGAAGTAGGCTCTGTTGTTGTGAATGATGTAGAGGAGCGGGATGCGATTGTGCGCCGCCGCCCACATGACGCCGGGCGAAAACATGAAATCGCCGTCGCCGCCGATGGCGATGGGGAGACGACCGTGTTTTGCATGCGCCGTAGCCGCTCCGAGCGCCGCCCCAGGCAAATAGCCGAGGCCATAGGCACCCGCGTCGCCGATATACTGGTAGTGCTTGTCTGCGTCCCAAAGCTGTTGCGGCCAATAGCTTTGAAACACGGTGCCGCTGACCAGCGCCCAGTCCTCGTCCTTGATCTGGCCGTAAAGCTCCTGGCATAGGCGCGGCACCGAGATCGGCTGCTCGTCCCACCCCACCGCGGCCGCCTCGCGTGAGGCCTGCAGCGCCGATTGGTGGGCTTCGGCCAAGCGCTGCCCCCGCGCCTCGAAGCTTGATTTGCGGTCCGCCGGCGTCAGGCGCCGCACGGCTTCGATGAGCGCCGGCAGGGTCGCCTCGGCATCGGCCTCCACAGCGATGTCGACGGCGGAGAAGTGCTGATAATCGCCGTAGTTCGACTTCATGTAGAGGTCTTCGGAGGTGATCGAAACCGTCTTCACCGACTTTCGAAGCGAGCCGATCAGGCCATGGAAGTCGGTCATCTCCAGACCGAGCACGAGATCGGCTTCGGCCACGGCTGCGCCCTGCCGCGAACTCTGATTGAGCGGATGCCGCCACGGAAAATTGAACCGCGCATAGGAATCGACGACGGCGCACTGCAACGATTCCGCCAACTCGACCATGAGCGCCAGGCCATTCGACGTGCGTGCCGCGCGATCGG